>JACDJB010002812.1_pt1 | contig 12019 bp, 12 predicted proteins | sample 7454121 | NCBI WGS metagenome assembly JACDJB01 (sample SAMN14253290, study PRJNA609438) | sludge metagenome | isolation source: sludge after 25d culture with pyrite | collected 2018-12-20 | reverse complement strand
GATCGACCACTGGCCAGGACAAGGCGAGTTGATGCCCGTTTTCGATCTGCAGCGCCGCCTCGCGGCGGAAGCTATCGGCACGGCCTTTCTGGTCGCAACCGTCGTCGGCTCCGGCATCATGGCCGAAAGCCTGACCCGGGACACCGCGCTCGCGCTGCTCGGCAACACCATCCCGACCGGCGCGATCCTGATCGTCCTGATCACGTTGCTGGGGCCGGTGTCGGGCGCGCATTTCAACCCGGCTGTGACGCTGGTGTTCGCGCTCAGGCGCGAGCTGACCGGCCGCGAGGCGCTGCTGTATGTGGCGGCGCAGATTATTGGCGGCATCGCCGGCACCATGATCGCGCACATGATGTTTGCGCTGCCGGTCGTCGATCTGTCGATGAAGGTGCGGACCGGCGGCGCGCAATGGTTCGCCGAAGCGGTCGCGGCCTTCGGCCTGGTGATGACGATTCTCGCAGGCCTGCGCGTCAAGCCCGCCGCCATCCCGGCGCTGGTCGGGCTTTACATCACGGCGGCGTACTGGTTCACCGCGTCGACGTCCTTCGCCAATCCCGCCGTCGCCATCGCGCGATCCTTCAGCAACACCTTCTCCGGCATCCGGCCGCAGGATCTTCCCGGCTTCATCACGGCGGAACTGCTCGGCGCGGTCGCGGCGCTCATATTTGCGAACTGGCTGTTCCGTGAAGCTGCCGGTCAAACCACATCCATCGAGGCCGAAGCATGAGCGTCACGATCTATCACAACCCGGACTGCGGCACCTCGCGCAACACGCTGGCGATGATCCGCGCCAGCGGCGAAGAGCCCGTCGTGATCGAATATCTGAAAACGCCGCCGAACCGCGAGCGGCTCGTTCAACTGATCGCGGCCATGAACATCACGCCGCGCGACCTGCTGCGCGAAAAGGGCACGCCCTATGCGGAGCTTGGCCTCGGCGATCCCGCACTCACCGGTGAGCAGATTGTGGACGCGATGCTGGCGCATCCAATCCTGATCAACCGGCCGATTGTCGAAACGCCGAAAGGCACGCGGCTGTGCCGCCCGTCCGAAGCCGTGCTCGACCTGCTGGACAACCCCGTCACGTCCTTCGCCAAGGAGGACGGCGAGATCGTCAGCCGGTAGCGGACTTCTCTTTAGCGCCCGCGCAGCCGCGCCAGCACGCCGGATGAGGCAAAGCCGTCGGCGGGCAGACCGGCGGCGGCCTGGAAGCTGCGCAGCGCCTTCTTGGTTTCGCTGCCGAGCGTGCCGTCCGGCTCGCCGCGATAGAACCCGCGCTGCGCCAGCAACTGCTGCAACTCGAACCGCTCGTCGCGCGAGAGCACCCGCTCCTGCCGCGGCCATTGCTGCACGAACGGCGCACCGCCGCGCAGCCGGTCGGCGAAATGGCCGATGGCCAGCGCATACGCCTCCGAGGGATTGTAGCGCATGATGGAGCGGAAATTGCCGAGCATCAGGAAGCCCGGGCCGTCGGCGCCGGCCGGCGCGAGCAGGAACGCCTTGTCGCTGGTGCGCGGAAACGGCTTGCCGCCGGCGCGGCGCAGGCCAAGCTGCTCCCACTGCGCGATGGTGTAGGTCTTGGCGCGGTCGGCATGCAGATAGTTGAAGCCCTGCGGCACCTCGACCTCATAGCCCCACGTTTGTCCCTGCGACCAGCCGTCCTTTTTGAACTTCGCGGCGGTGGAGGCGATGATGTCCGGCACATCGTCCACGGTGTTGCGCTTGCCGTCGCGGTCGAAATCCACCGCGAAGCGCTTGAACGCGGTCGGCATGAACTGTGTCGCGCCGAACGCGCCGGCCCATGAGCCGCGCATCTGCTGCGGCGTCAGGTCGCCGTGATGCAAAATCTCCAGCGCGGCGAGAAACTCGTCCTTGAAATAGCCCTGACGGCGGCCGATGCAGGCGAGCGTGGCGGTCGAATTCAGCACGCTGCGGTCGCCGCCCTGCGTGCCGTAGTTCGACTCGATGCCCCAGATCGCCGCGATGATGTAGCGATCGACGCCATAGGCCTTCTCGACGGCGGCGAAGGTCGCCGCGTTCTTCGCCAAGACTTCGCGCCCGCGCGCGATCCGCGCGTCGGTGACCAGAATGTCGAGATAGTCCCACACCGCCTTGGTGAATTCCGGCTGCGAGTCCATCAGGTCCATGATGCGCAGGTCGGGATAAAGATCGGCGGTGAAGCGGCGGAAGCTCGCCTCCGACACGCCGCGCCGATGAGCCTCCGGCCAGAAGCCGGCGATGCAGCGCTCGAAATTCGCCGCCGAATTGCGGATCGCATCCGCCGTCATCAGCGGATGGCCGGACGCGCCGTCCTCGCCGCTCCATTCTTTCGCCGGGGACGCCTGCGCCATGCGGCGCGAGGGCGCGGCCTGCGGCGCGGGCGCAAGCTGGCGCGAGGCCTGCGGCGGCTGTTGCTGGATCGCGCCGGTGATATCGCCGAACCACGACAAAGGCCCGCGCCCGGACGCGCTCTGGCCATGGGCCGGCGCGGCGGCAAACAGGGACACCACCCCGACCACGGACAGGGTCAGCGCCGCTCCCGCGACCATCAGCCACGGGCTTTCTTCACGTTCGATCCGTGCCATCGTACTCACACCCACTCAAAGCCATCCCGCTTACAGGAGGCCCGGACAGGGTTTCCAGCCGATTAACAGAGCCGCATTTTTTGGCGGCGTGATGACGCGGGGCGCGTCACGTCGTCCGGGCGAAAAGCCCCTCACCCCAGCCCTCTCCCCTTGTGGGAGAGGGTGCCCGAACGAAGTGAGGGCGGGTGAGGGGTTCGTTCATTGCGGCGTTGTACCCCTCACCCGGCTCAGTTCGCTTCGCTCACTTCGCCACAGCCCGGTAGCAAACACCTCGCCCCGCCCCAAAAACCCCCACCCCGCTTCAGGCGCCGTTCATCCGTTCCCGGTTAGGGAACTCCTTGCCTGCCCGGCGGATTTTTAACACCGCAAAACCTGCTACCACCCCTCACGTCCCTTCCAAGCCCCCAAAGAGCCTCATGAAAATCCGCAAAGCTGTGTTTCCCGTCGCCGGTCTCGGCACCCGTTTCCTGCCCGCCACCAAGGCGATGCCCAAGGAAATGCTCACCGTGGTGGACCGCCCGCTGATCCAGCATGTGGTGGACGAGGCGCTGGAAGCGGGCATCGAACACCTCGTGTTCGTCACCGGGCGCAACAAGGGCGTGATCGAGGATCACTTCGACCGGCCCTACGAGCTTGAGGACACGCTGCGCGAGCGCAACAAGCTGAAGGAAATGGACATCCTCGAGCGCGACCAGCCGGAAGCCGGCGCGACCTCGTTCACCCGCCAGCAGGCGCCGCTGGGCCTCGGCCATGCGGTGTGGTGCGCGCGCGACATCATCGGCAACGAGCCGTTCGCCGTTTTGCTGCCGGACGTGCTGGTGAAGAACAAGCCGAGCGGCCTCAAACAGATGATCGACGCCGCCAACGCCGCAGGCGCTTCCAGCGCCAACATCGTCGCGGTGGAAGAAGTGCCGATGGATCAGGTCCACATGTATGGCGTGGTCGGCGTCGGCAAGAGCAAAGGCGACCTCTTTGAACTCAACGGCATGGTCGAGAAGCCGAAGAAGGAGGATGCGCCGTCCAACCTCTCGATCACCGGGCGCTACATCCTGCAGCCGGAAATCTTCAACATCCTGGAGACGCAGCCGAAGGGCGCGGGCGGCGAAATCCAGCTCACCGACGGCATGCTGAATCTGGCGATGTCACAGCCGTTCTACGGCTTCAAGTTCAAGGGCAAGAGCTATGACTGCGGCTCGAAGTCGGGCTTCCTCGCCGCGAACATCGCCTACGCGATGGACCGCGAGGATTTGCGCAGCGATCTGCTCGGCGAGATGAAGAAGTATGTGTGAGGCTTGTGCGTTTGTTTGCCGCAGTGGGCCAAACTGCGATTGTCGAGCTTGACCCGATGAAGCGGCCTTTCTTAATCTTTAAGCACGCCTCAGCGTTTCGGGCTGCGTCAGTTCTTATTGCGAGACACACAACTTTCCAAACACTTGATATCTAAAGAGGAATATTTTCATGGCGCGCAACTGCTTTTATAGCTTCCATTTCAAACCGGATAATGCTCGCGCTGGCCAGGTGCGAAACATCGGCGTTATAGAAGGGAATCAACCTGTATCAGACAATGACTGGGAGACTGTTACGAAGGGCGGCGACGATGCCATTAAAAAATGGATTGCAGGTCAAATGAGCGGAAAGACATGCGCAGTCGTACTCATCGGAACCAACACTGCAAATCGCAAATGGATAAATTACGAAATTATCAAAGCTTGGGATGACGGACTTGGCGTCGTAGGCATCAATATCCACGGCCTAAAGGATCTCAATAGTCAAACATCAACCTTGGGCGCAAATCCATTCGACAGCATCACCCACGGCCCATCCAAGAAGAAACTCTCCGCGATCGTTAAGCGATATGACCCGGCTGGCACGTCGAGCAAGGATCGCTACGATTGGATAAAGACTCATCTATCAAATGCCGTCGAAGAGGCCATCAAAATTCGGGCCGCAAATTAAGACCCACGCAATTGAGCTAATAGCCGCCGAAAAAGTGTTTCGTAAGTTAGCTCAAAAAGAAATGGGCTTTGAGCATACTGCGGAGTTCTCTGGAAAATCTTCAGAGCAGCCGCCCCCGTCGATGCAACTGGCCAAATCTTTGCTCGCGGATGGAGCTCGCTAAAAATTTCGAACTCTTCAATTACCCCCTCCATTCCTCCGATAAATACGCCAACATCAAATGGTGTGTCACCGATCATCCTTCTTCGCATTTCCGCCAAACTATCTTCACGCGAAAATCCGACAACAGGCGTGTTCCGATACTCAATGAATTCTTGAATTTCAGGCAAAAAATTGCGCTCAAAATACGAACTTTGATATAAAATTACTCTTTTACGGTCCTCCAGCTCAAGCCCGCGAAGCAACATACATATAAGCGGCGTAATTGCCGGATGCCCTCCAAACACTATTTTCCCAAAAGGCAGAACTTCAGATACGAGTGCCTTCACCGCTTCTCTAATGGCAACCACATCAGCAGTCGCCAAGAATTCGGCGTCACGCTCAGGTAGGGGGACGCTAGCTGATAGAAAAATTCGCAGCATGTCACACCAACCTATCAGCACACTTCGATGCTCGAACGGATATGGTCGGGAGATGGCTATTAAGCCAATCAAGGTGGCTCAACCAACTCTCTAGAATTCCCCTCTCATCGTAAAGTAACCAAATTTGCTTCACATCTGGCGCAAGTTTGCGAATAGCTGCATCCAACTCTTGATACCGATCAGCGCGCGGAATCCCAATAGTTGGGACAACGGCAACCTCGTAGCCACTTTTAAGCTGAACCGCTATAAAGCGCTCCGGCTGTATGGCAATCGAGCTCACATTGCAGTCCAGCGCTCTATCGCAAAAATTATCAACAAGACTCCGATGCCTTGCGGCCATCGCCCTTGCTCGCAGGGATTCTGCAGCGACAACGATTTCATGAATGGGAGCATCTGCAAGCAATGCACCTGCTCCTATTTCATGTGAGCCCGCAAAATCCTTCCCCTTCAATTTTCGGAACTGACTGAAAGCGGACGATTTGTCCGGCTCTACGTCCGGCCAGAGAATGTGCAAAATTTGAATATTGGTAGCATTGGCCTGCGATAGCTCTAGTTGCGTCCAATGGCTCGCACGAAAATTTGGTGTATCTAGCAGAACGACTATGTCGCAATCGGCCATCCGGTGCCAAAGAACGTTTTGAAACTCGGCACCATACGGAACGCTACGTGTATCAAGAAATACCTCAAAGCCAGCCTTATCGAACGCCTCGTATAGTTGGATGGCTATGGATTGAGATTCAGAGCGCTTGTAGCTAATAAAAAGCCGCCGCTCAGATCGCAGCAAACGCAAGTTTTCGAGGATCAAAGTAACCAACCGCGCGTAATCAGAATCGCTTCCAGACGATCGATACGCATTGATATGACTGATACTACTTGGAAGTTCATTCAAAACGTCGGAACGAATGTCAACGAATGGAATAATCGTTATCGAGTCACGCAACAGGTCAACGAGAGAGCGATGCGAGTTATCGTTGGCGGTTGAGTATCCAAAGAAGACTGCGACGATCGGAGCCTTTGAATCCAACAAGCCATAATCTTGCTCGCTGAGGATTGCGACGTGCAAGGGGTTAATACCCAGTTCCTCAATACGAGCCTGTAAAATTTCTTCCAGCTTTCGTTGATGGATATTGGTCTGGCCAAGCAGGATGATTTGATACCGGAATGGTGGCATTACATCTTTCCAAAATGCGGAAACATTAAAGCAATGTGCTTTATCAGGGAGCCCAATCCCTACAACGCCGTCAAGAAAAACGATGATTGACAAATCTTTCTTCTTAAGTATATATTCCTATCACTTCATTCGGGAGGGGCGCTTCTAGAGGCGATCCTGAAGTGGAATGAAGCGCGGCGCCCGCGCGCGTGTCTCGCACACACGCTCCCGGGAGGCGTCGGGTCATCGTCCGGGCTCACTATGAAGCTCTGCCGTTCGCGGCTGGACGATGGACAGGATGAAGGCAGGCGAAAGCCCGCCGGATCAGGATTCGTCCGTCCTGTCCCGGAAGTACGATCCCGACGCCCAAAATCGCCGCTGCCGGCGCGCCGAGAGGCGACGCGCTTCCCTTCTCGTCGAGGGAAGCGAAAGCAACCACCCTTTGCGCCTTCCGGCGCGCCGCTTCCCCTCATGGTTCGAGGGGCACATCATGGAGAGACACCCCGCGCGATGCGCGGGAGCATCGGCGCGTGCCTGGTTGAAAGTGGCTGTTTGAAAGTTGAATCGGGAAGACGTCATTGGCCGCCGGCCCATCTGCACAGCCATTGTCATGGCCGGACTTGTTCCGGCCATCCCGACGGCCAAGGCACTGTGCTCACCTCATCGGGATCACCGGGACAAGCCCGGTGATGACAATCGTCGTCAAAGCACTTGCCGTCACCACACCGGCAGACGCCCCATGCAAAAGCCCCTCACCCGCTCGCCATAGCGCGTCAAAGACGCGCGTGAACGCGCTTTTGGCTTCGCGACCTCTCCCCGCAAGAGCGGGGCGAGGTGAAAGTCCTCACATTTTTGTGTGGAATTTTGCCGTAACGGCGGGGTCTATTCCGCGTATCTCTGGCACAGGCGGAAACGCCGCAGACCCACGAGGACCATCATGGACCGCACCCAGTTCCGCCGCACCGCTCTCGCCCTCTCCGCCGCAGGCCTGCTGGCGCTCGGCTGGTTCACCGTGCCCTCGCGCGCAGCCGAGGAAGCCTTCATCATTCCGCCGCCCGCCGCCGATATCGCGCCCGCCGGCGGCCTGAAGACCTTCGTGCTCGCGGGCGGCTGCTTCTGGGGCGTGCAGGGCGTCTATCAGCACACCAAGGGCGTGACCAACGCGGTGTCCGGCTACGCGGGCGGCAAGGCCGAGACCGCGAAATATGAAACCGTCGGGCGCGGCACCACCGGCCATGCCGAAGCGGTTCAGATCACCTACGATCCGAAGCAGGTGTCGCTCGGCAAGCTGCTGCAGATCTATTTCTCGGTGGTGCACGATCCGACCCAGCTCAACCGCCAGGGGCCGGATAGCGGCACGCAGTATCGCTCCACCATCTTCACCTCGGACCCCGCGGAGAAGAAGCTGGCGCAGGACTACATCGCCCAGCTCAACGCGGCGAAGGTCTATAAAAAGACCATCGCCACCACCATCGAACCCCTGCAGGGCTTCTATGCGGCGGAAGATTATCATCAGGACTACCTGACGCTGCACCCGAACCAGCCCTATATTGTGTTCAACGATTTGCCGAAGATCGAGAACCTGAAAAAGATCTTCGCCGAGAACTACCGCGACAAGCCGGCGCTGGTGCGCGAGGCAAAAGCGACCAACTGAAACGCGCGGCAGGCGCAGCGTTTCGGACAATGATGGAAGCGGCGGGCCGCAAGGTTCGCCGCTTTGATGTGATACGCGACACAACGACAAGGAAAGGAGCTTGTTCAATGACCGACACGAAGACGACCACCGGCTCCGGCACCGTGCAGAAGACCGAGAGTGAGTGGCGCAAGGAATTGACGCCGATGCAGTACGCCGTGCTGCGCGAGAAGGCGACCGAGCGCCCGTTCAGCGGTGAATACGATCATTCGTTCGATCCGGGTACCTATGTATGCGCGGGCTGCGGACAGCCGCTGTTCGAGTCCGGCGACAAGTTCGATTCCGGCTGCGGCTGGCCGGCCTTCTCCGCCCCCGCCACCGAGGGCAGTATCGCCGAGGAGCGCGACTTTTCTCACGGCATGATCCGCACCGAGGTGCTGTGCTCGAAATGCGACGGTCATCTCGGCCACGTCTTCCCGGACGGGCCGGGGCCGACGGGGCTGCGTTACTGCATCAATTCCGCGGCGCTGAAGCATCAGCCGAAATAGGATTCGCGGCGGCGATCTTCGCGAAAAAGTCAACTCGCGGAAATGTCATCCCTGTCCGGTGAAAAAAAGCGCGCGCGCGGCTTGCGAACGGCCGCGCGCCGCCTATCTCTCGCTTCCCGTTTGCATGCAAACGATAACGCCCCGCCAGCAGGAAAGCGGCCGGCAACCGAAGAAACGCTCCGAGCCAACTCGCAGTCATCAAGGAATTCACGATGTCCACCCGATCGCGCCAGACCGTGCTGGCGATTGGCCTTGCCGGCCTTCTCATCGACGCCGTGTCGTCGCACCCCGCCTTCGCCGTCAGCCGGGTCACCCTGTTCAAGGTCGTCTCGCCGCAGAACGAAGTGGTGATCGGCCTGACCAAGGCGGAACTGGCCCAGATGAAGGGCAAGACGCCGGAAGCCGTCGAGAACGCGCTGCGCAGCACCGGCTCGCTGCAGGTCTGGCAGTATGGCGTCCGCCGCGGCATCAGCGGCGAGATGGAGCAGGCGCCGGTGCGCAAGATCGCCATCACCGACCAGCCCGAGGTCCATGTCGAGCACTACACGACGCCGCTGAAAGTGGTGTCCATCGCCGACGAAATCCTCACCGAAGCGATCCAGTAGCGCGCGGGCGACGGGCCAGCCCGGCCTGTTATCTCGCGCAAACTCCGCAAAAATCACGCCCTGCGCCAATGTCAGGCCGCCATGCGGGGAGGCACCCGCGGCGCGGGGTTTCCCGGCAGCCACTAGAGCATTGAATTTCAAGCACTTATTCGCGCTGCGGGGAGCAGGCGCGCGGCGTTCATTATACGCCCGATGACGGGTCGCAATTGGCAAAAAATGGCCTATATTAGGGGCTCTTCTGGAATGACCGATACAGGCCGCGCGGCTCCCCACATGGACCCGTCCTCCGGCCGTCGTTTCCATTGAATCCCAATCAAGAAGGCGGAGATCATGGCTGCGTTCAACTACAACACCGAAGCCGAACTGTTTCCTGCGGCGATCCGCAAGAAAAAGCGCGCGGGCTTTGCGTACCGCCGGTTCCCGACCGCAGCCGAGGCCGTGCAGTTCGCGATCGAGCAGCTTCCCGCCGACTCGCTGAACGGCGCGTACCTGCAGGTCGACGAGGCCCGCTTCGACCAGAGCGGAATCCGCACGCTGTATGAAAGCGAAGCGTTCCCGCTCGAGCGCAACCGGCCGGAGCCGGTGGACGCCCCCGAAGACGAGAAGCAAACCGCGACCGGCTGAGGCCGCTGCGGCCATCACTTCGTGATAACCGCGTCCCGCACTTAACGCTTCTATCCTCAAGCCCTCGGCTGCTTGTCCATCCAGCGCTTGAGGATCCGCATGTTGCGCACATTGGCGCGGAACATGACGTCGAATGCGTCGCCGGCGAACGGCACCAGACCCACCACGCCATCCAGCGCCACATTGCCGAGCATCCGCGCCACCACATGCTTCGGCGCGCCGAGCGCCCGCGCCTCGCGCACGATCCACAGCGAGATCGCGGTGGTGAGAATGTCGCCGACCACCGGCACAAGACCGATCAGGCCGTCGATGCCGTAGCGGATGTTGGTGCCCGGCAGCACGAAGGCAACATCGAGCAGCTTCGACAGCGCGTCGATGCGCGCGAAGCGCTGCTCGCGCGTGAGCGGACCGAACGAGATGCCGCCGAGCGCGCCGGAGAGATTCTCGAAATCCACGCCCGCGCCGAACGGGCCCGCGCCGCTCGAGCCGCCGGGATGCACCTCGTTGCCGTCCTGGTCGATGACCGGCGGCCGCCTGCCGCCGGTGCGGGGCTTCGCCGTCCGGTTCACAAAGATGTCGTCGGTCATTCTGGCGCTCGTCATGTGTCCTGGCACCCCGTTTAGCACAGACCCGCGCGATCCTCGCGCAGGCAGCAGCCTGAGATAGGAACGCAAGATTGCGGCGCAAGTTGCGTGACCGGGCCGTCATCCGGCGAAATGTCGCATCCACGCCCTCACCAGACACCGTTCTGCTCCAGCCGGTAAAGCACGATCTTCCGCATCCGCGCATGGATGGCCTCGATATCGGCGCGCGGCGCGGTGCGCGACGGCTCCCGGAGCTGGCAGATCATGTCCGGCCCCTGGCAGCGCCGCGCGCGGCGGCAGCGCCTCACCGGACAGCCGCGCCAGTTGCGGTATTTATCCGACAGCGCGCGCATCAGCGCCGCGATTCCGTCCTCGGACAGAAGATAGGCGCGCTGCCCGTCGGTGAGATGCGGCCACGCGCCGCCGTCGTCGTCATCCGTCATTCGCTCTCCTTGCCATTGAGAAAACATGCGCGATCGCCTTCCCGCGCCAAAAGCGCGGATGTCCGTCCAGCGATGTCGTCAAACTTTCAGTGCCTCTCTGAAAAGAGAGGGAGGAGGAGCGCCGAAAGACGCGCCTTCAAGTCTAAGTGCGCGGCCGGCATCGTGTCGCCACGAGAGGCAAGCCGCGAAACGCCTTTCGACGCTCCGCCGCGGCGATTTCTGTCCTCGGGATCGTACTTCCGGGACAGGACGGACGAATCCTGATCCGGCGGGCTTTCGCCTGCCTTCATCCTGTCCATCGTCCAGCCGCGAACGGCAGAGCTCCGTAGTGAGCCCGGACGATGACCCGAGGCCTCCCGGGAGCGGAGAAGGACGTCCCTTCTCGCGCGCGCAGGCGCCGCATCCCGCCCCGCGCTCTCAAGCGTCCCTGGCAACGCCCCTCAAGTGAGGCGGGATGAATAGGAATATATACCTGAACGAAAAGTAAATCAAGCCAAATCTTCCAACCGTGCAAAAAGAAAGCATAATAGTTACAATTGGCTCGATCAGAATCGTAGTTTCGGAGACGCTTACTTGGCCCTCACTCCTGCACAAGGGCTCGCGCTAGATGAGCTTTCGGAATGCCTTTATGAGTTTCTTCCAGGATCTCCACACCCATATGCGAGCAAGGCAATCTCATTTCCCGGTGTTGCTGACGAGATCGGTTTATCCAATTGTTGGCCTGGTGGAAGTAAGCGCCCTGCAATTCGCCATCTTTTAGAGCAGGCACTCACAAATGGCTCCGGTAAATTCTCTAGTTTGATTGAACGCATTGTTCTTAGAGGAATCACCTATCGAAAATCAAAGAATCCTGTTTCACGGGAAGAAATAAACTCCATCAATACAATTCTTGTGCGTCTTGGCTTCCAGATTAAAGCTCTTCATGATCGAAGTTTTTTGGACGCGCTTCCTAGTTCGGAGAAAAAAGCTGAGCCGGAAGATGCGCAGAAAATTGATACCGCCGAACTTCTCCGCGACTTCCAAACCCTGACAGCTATGAAAGCGCACGAACGGGGATTTGCCTTTGAGAAATTCCTTCCAAGATTGTTCGCATCCTACCAACTAAAACCGCGCTCATCGTTTAGGCTTGTCGGCGAGCAGATCGACGGAAGTTTTCAGTTGAAAAATGAGGTTGACCTGCACCCCTGATTGCCCTCGTTTATAAGTAGACTCTGTTCTGGTTTTCGTCCCTGTTTGAACGGTTGGCAAACTCGCTTGGTGTGAGCCCGTTGAGGCTCGTATGCGGTCGGTTGGTGTTGTAGTCGATCCTCCAG
>JACDJB010002811.1_pt1 | contig 12020 bp, 10 predicted proteins | sample 7454121 | NCBI WGS metagenome assembly JACDJB01 (sample SAMN14253290, study PRJNA609438) | sludge metagenome | isolation source: sludge after 25d culture with pyrite | collected 2018-12-20 | reverse complement strand
AATCCGAATTGTCATCCCGAGCGCAGCGAGGGATCTCTTCGTAAAACGAAATGTATAATAATAGCGGATGCTTGAGATTCCTCGTCGCAAGCTCCTCGGAATGACAATGGCTGTTTTCGGCTTTTTTACGACGCAATCAATAATAACGATACCTCGGAGAGTCGATGATCATGATCGAGCAAGAACTCGAACAAGCGCTGATCGGCAAACTGACCGATCTCAAATACACCTACCGCCCGGACATCCGCGACCGCGCCGCCCTCGAAGCCAACTTCCGCAATCACTTCGAGGCCCTCAACCGCGTCCAGCTCACCGACGGTGAATTCAAGCGCCTTCTCGACGTGATCATCACCCCCGACGTCTTTACCGCCGCGACCCTGCTCCGCGAGATCAACAGCTTTACCCGCGACGACGGCACCCCGCTCAACTACACCCTCGTCAATATCAAGGACTGGTGCAAAAACACCTTCGAGATCGTCAACCAGCTCCGCATCAACACCGACTACAGCTTCCAACGCTACGACGTGATGCTACTGATCAACGGCATCCCCGCCGTCCAGATCGAACTCAAGACCCTCGGCATCAGCCCCCGCCGAGCCATGCAGCAGATCGTCGACTACAAGAAAGACCCCGGCAACGGCTACACCAAGACCCTGCTCTGCTTCGTCCAGCTCTTCATCGTCTCCAACCAGGCCGAGACCTACTACTTCGCCAACAACAACGGCCGGCACTTCGCCTTCGATGCCGATGAAAACTTCCTGCCCATCTACCAGCACGCCGACGAGGACAACGCCAAGATCACTCACCTTCACGACTTCGCCGAGTCCTTCCTGCCCAAGTGCACCCTCGGCACGACCATCAGCCGCTACATGGTTCTCGTCGCCTCCGAGCAGAAGATGCTCATGATGCGCCCCTACCAGGTTTACGCCGTCGAGGCCATCGACCGGTGCATCCGTGAGAACCGCGGCAACGGCTATATCTGGCACACCACCGGCTCGGGCAAGACGCTGACCTCCTTCAAGGCCTCCACGCTTCTCAAGCTCAACCCCGACATCCACAAGTGCCTCTTCGTCGTCGACCGCAAAGACCTCGACCGTCAGACCCGCGAAGAATTCAACCGCTTCCAGGAAGGCTGCGTCGAGGAAAACACCAACACCGCCGCGCTTGTCCGCCGCCTCGTCTCCGACGACTACGCCGACAAGGTCATTGTCACCACCATCCAGAAGCTCGGCCTCGCCCTCGACGAAACCAGCAAATATAACAAGCCCGGCAATAAGAACGGCAAGGCCACCTTCAAAGAGCGCCTGGCGCCGCTCCGCGACAAGCGCATGGTCTTCATCTTTGACGAGTGCCACCGCTCCCAGTTCGGCCAGACCCACCAGATTATCAAGAACTTTTTCCCCAAGGCCCAGCTCTTCGGCTTTACCGGCACGCCGATCTTCACGGAGAACGCCACCGCCCGGCAGATCGATGGGAATATCGCCACGCTCCGCACCACGGAGGACCTCTTCCAGAGCGAATTGCACGCCTACACCATCACCCACGCTATTGAAGACCGCAACGTCCTCAAGTTCCACGTCGACTACTTCAAACCCGAATCCCCGGGAACGCCGGCGTCCTCGCCGGCAGATCCCCAGATAAAGCCGACGGGGACGCCGGCGCTCCCAGCCCTCGCCAAACGCGCCGTCATCAACGCCATCTTGGACAAACACGCCGCCGCCACCGGCCAGCGCCGCTTCAACGCGCTCTTTGCGACCGCCTCGATCAACGATGCCATTGAATACTACGCGCTTTTCAAGCAGATCCAGGGTGAGCGCCAGGCCGGCGATTCAGATTTTGTCCCCCTCAAGGTCTCCGCCGTTTTTTCCCCGCCCGCCGAGGGCAACAAGGATGTTCAACAGCTCCAGGAAGACCTGCCCCAGGAACTCGAAGACAACCAGCAGGAGCCGGACAAGAAAAAGGAAGCCCTCAAAGCCATCATTACAGACTATAACGCCCGTTACAGCACGAATCATTCCATCGGCGAATTCGATGCCTACTACCAGGACGTCCAGAAACGCGTCAAGGACCAGCAATACCCCAACCGCGACCTCCCCAGGAAGGGCGCGGAGAAGATCGACATCACCATTGTCGTGGACATGCTCCTGACCGGCTTCGATTCCAAATATCTCAACACCCTCTACGTCGATAAAAACCTCAAGCACCACGGTCTCATCCAGGCCTTCTCCCGCACCAACCGCGTCCTCAACGCCGCCAAGCCCTACGGCCACATCCTCGACTTCCGCGGCCAGCAGGACAAAGTCGATGAAGCCATTACTATGTTTTCCGGCGCACGGGCCGAACAGGCCAAGGAAATCTGGCTGGTGGACAAGGCACCCGTGGTGATCGAACAACTCAAGGCCGCCAAGCAGAAACTGGACGACTTCCTCCAGTCGCATGGGCTGGAAGCCCGCCCCGAAGCCGTGCTCAACCTCAGGGGCGACGACGCCCGTGTCGCCTTCGTCAAACAGTTCAAAGAGATCCAGCGACTCACCACCCAGCTCGACCAGTACACCGACATCACCGATGAGCAGCGCCGGGAGATCGAGCAGACGCTCCCCAAAGACGACGCCCGTGCCTTTCGCGGCGTCTATCTCGAAACCGCCAAACGCCTCAAAGCCAAACAGGATAAGACCGGCGGCGACAAGCCCGGGATTGACGACCAAGTCCGCGAGACCCCGGATGAGTATGGCAGTAACGCGATTGACCAGCTCGACTTCGAGTTCGTCCTCTTCGCCTCGGCCGACATCGACTACGACTACATCATGAACCTCATCGCCCGCTTCAGCGGACAGACGCCGAGCCAGCAGGAAATGAGCCGCGAGCAACTCATCCGGCTCATTCGCTCCGACGCCAAGTTCATGAATGAACTCGACGAGATCACCGCCTACGTCCGGACGCTCGAAACCGGCAAGCCCCTTACCGAGGAAGAGGTCCGCAACGGCTACCAACGCTTCAAGGACGAGCGCCACGCCGCCGAGCTCGCCGCTGTCGCCGCCAAGAACGGCCTGACCAACGAGGCGCTGCAAACCTTTGTGGACGCCATCCTCGACCGCATGATCTTTGACGGCGAGCAGCTCACCGACCTGATGGAACCGCTCGACCTGGGCTGGCGCGAGCGCCGCGAAAAGGAACTGGCCCTGATGGACGACCTCGTCCCGCTCCTGAAGAAGCGCGCCGCCGGCCGGACCATCTCCGGGCTGAACGCATATGAGCAATAAACGAACAGGGATATTCCAAATGGAAAGCAATCAGATTCACGCCATGACCGAAACATTTGAAGGCCACGCCCAGCAGACTGAAAACGGGGTGGAATATTGGCTGGCTCGCGACCTCCAGTTTCTGCTGGGCTACGCCAAATGGGACAACTTCCTGACCGTCATCGCCAAGGCAAAGACCGCCTGCGAGGTCTCCGGCCACACCGTCGCCGATCATTTTGCCGACGTCGGGAAAATGATCGAGCTGGGCAAGGGAGGGCAACGCGAGATCGACGACGTCATGCTCACCCGCTACGCCTGCTATCTCATTGCCCAGAATGGCGACCCCAGGAAGCCGGAAATCGCCTTTGCCCAGACCTATTTCGCCATCCAGACCCGCCGGGCTGAACTCATCGAGCAGCGACTGCTCGAAGCCGAGCGCGTTTCCGCTCGCAAGAAACTCACCGATACCGAGAAAGAGCTTTCCCGGGTCATCTTCGAGCAAACCGGCGGCAATCAGAATTTCGCCCTCATCCGCAGCAAAGGCGATCAGGCCCTTTTTGGCAAGAGCACTCAGGCAATGAAGGCCCAGTGGCGCGTGCCCGACTCCCGCCCGCTGGCCGACTTCGCCCCGACGATCATTCTCAAGGCCAAAGACTTCGCCACCGAGATCACCATCCACAACGCCCGCGAACACCAGATGCGAAGCGAGCCGCGGATATCCCAGGAGCACGTCACCAACAACCAGGCCGTCCGCGAAACCCTGCTCAGTCGGGGCATCCGCCCTGAAAGCCTACCCCCAGCCGAGGATGTCAAGAAGGTCGAGCGCCGCTTGACTTCAGAAGAAAAGAAGGCGTTGAAAAATCCGGACAGATTGGAAAACGCATGAAAGAGAGTGGCGAGCAGTTCACCGACCTGATGGAACCGCTCGATCTGGGCTGGCGCGAGCGCCGCGAAAAGGAATTGGCGCTGATGGACGACCTCGTCCCGCTGCTGAAGAAACGCGCCGCCGGCCGAACCATCTCCGGACTGAACGCATATGAGCAATGAGGCTGAAACGATGAAGAAGAAGAGCAAACGCACCTTGACGCCGAAACTGCGGTTTCCGGAGTTCGTGGATGGCGAGGGTTGGCAAACACCACAACTTTCTGATCTCTATGCCTTCAAACGAACCAACACCCTTTCCCGGGACAAACTGAACTACGCAGCCGGGACTATCAGGAATATCCACTATGGCGATATCCACACCAAATTTAAGCCACTATTTCGTGTTGGTCACGAGTATGTACCGTTCATCAATCCAGAAGTGTCGGTCGATGCGTTTGAGGAAGAGGATGACTGCGAAGAAGGCGATATCGTTTTGGCAGATGCTTCCGAAGACCTTAATGACGTAGGAAAGGCGATCGAGGTCGTTTCACTTGATGGGCAACGGGTCGTAGCCGGAACGCACACCATTCTCGCGACACGGCACGGAAATGTGCCAATCGTAGGCTTCGGCGGACACCTGTTTCAATCCGCAGCGGTGCGGGTAGGGATACAAAAAGAATCTCAGGGCGCGAAGGTCTACGGCATCTCAGCGAACCGCATATCGCCTGTTGTACTCCCACTCCCACCGACGAACCAAGAGCAACAAAAGATCGCCGAGTGTCTGAGTTCGCTGGACGGGTTGATCGCGGCGGAGGGGCGGAAGCTGGCGGCCCTGCGCGACCACAAGAACGGCCTCATGCAGCAACTCTTCCCCCAACCCGGCCAAACCCAACCCCGCCTCCGCTTCCCCGAGTTCCGGGATAAGGGGGAGTGGGAGGGAAAAAAGGCGGGCAGCTTGTTTAGTCAACGCAAAGAAAAGGGTCAGACAGGGTTACCTATCTACTCAGTGACAATCAATGACGGCATGGTCTTGCGCTCTACCTTTGACCGAAATTTCTATGACATCGAAGATCCCACTGGAAACAAGAAGGCCCACAAGAACGACATCGCTTATAACATGATGCGGATGTGGCAAGGTGCGTGCGGTGTCGCCCCCGAAGATTGCATGGTCAGCCCTGCATACGTCGTTCTCAAACCAAAGAAAGGGACTTGCCCTGCTTTCTTTGATGTGCTTTTCAAACGGCCCGCGATATTGCATCTCCTCATGGCCTACTCGCGAGGTTTGACCCTCGATCGGTTACGCCTGTATTTTGGCGACTTCGCGTCAATCCCGTTGCTGGTTCCAGCCGAACCCGAACAACAACGTATCGCCGACTGCCTCTCCGCCCTCGACCGCCGGATCGCCGCGCAGGCGGCGAAGATCGACGCTCTCAAGCAACACAAACGCGGCCTGATGCAGCAGCTTTTCCCTGCGGCGGAGGAGGTTTAGGCATGAGCAACGCTGGGCGCGCCGACGTCCCCGTCGGCATGACACATCCTCGGGCCGACGAGGGCGTCGGAAAGCATAGGAATAAAGCCGACGAGGACGTCGGCGCTCCCAGGGCTCCCAGGGGTTGGTATTCGCGCGGGTATCTTCCCCATTGTGACGCCCCGCACCTTATCCAGTTCGTTACCTACCGCCTTGCCGATAGTCTTCCGCAAACGAAGCTGACCGAGTTAAAGGCAGAGCTTGGGCATCTATCCGAAAAACAGCGGGAGGTTGAGCGCCGCAAGCGCATCGATGAGTGGCTTGATGCCGGCATGGGCTGCTGTGCGCTCGCGCACCCTGATGTTGCGCAGTATGTCCAGAATTCTTTCCTGCATTTCCATGGCGAGCGATACCATCTCCATGCCTGGTGTATCATGCCCAATCATGTCCATGTACTGATCGAGCCCTTGATAGATCTGGCCACCATTGTGCAAGGGTGGAAATCGTATAGCGCGCGCTGGGTATTGGGAAAGAACAAGCAACTTTCATTGAAGATACCCTTTTCCAAACAACTTTGGATGCGGGAGTATTGGGATCGCTACATTCGTGATGCCGGGCATTACCAAAGAGCTGTCGAATACATCCATCAGAATCCAGTAAAAGCTGGACTTTGCAATGCCGCTGAAGCCTGGCCTTGGTCGAGTGCTTTCCTTGACAATGCCGACGGGGACAACGGCGCTCCCAGATCCCATGCCGACGGGGACGTCGGCGCGCCCAGGAATTTTTCATGAACGACCTGATTATTTACACCACCCAGGACGGCCGAAGCCAGATCAAACTCCGGACGGATCGGCGGACGGTCTGGCTTTCCCAGAGGGGAATGGCGGAGTTGTTCGATGTAAGTGTGGACAATGTCGGCCTGCATCTCAAAAACATTTATCAGGACGGAGAACTGATTCGGGAAGCAACTGCCGAGGAATCCTCGGTAGTTCAAATCGAAGGCAACCGTGAGGTCCGTCGTCCTGTCACACTCTATAACCTGGACGCAATTCTGGCCGTGGGGTACCGGGTGCGTTCGCCCCGTGGAGTGCAGTTCCGGCGTGCAGAACCTTCTGATCTATGCCGTTACGCGGCAAACCGCCGCCGAGCTTATCACGGAGCGGGCCAACGCGGATGACCCATACTTCGGCCTTATGCACTGGAATACGACCAGCAGCGCAAAAGAGACGAAGCCAAAGAAGCCGACCAGCAGGACGAAGCCGAGTTGAAAGCGCTTGAAGCGAAGATCAAGAAACGAAAACAGTGAGCAGGGACAGGAAAAGACAATGACTGAAAACGACCAGAAACAACTCGGCAAGACCCTCTGGAACATCGCCGACCAACTGCGCGGAGCGATGAACGCGGACGACTTCCGCGATTACATGCTCGCGTTCCTGTTCCTGCGCTATCTCTCGGACAACTACGAGAAGGCGGCGCGGAAGGAACTGGGGCGGGACTATCCTGATCCGAACGCCGTTGGCAACGGCGGCCGGACGCCGCTGTCGGTGTGGTACGACGATAACCCCGGCGACATCGCCGCGTTCGAAAAGCAGATGCGCCGCAAGGCCCACTACGTCATCAAGCCAAATCATCTTTGGGCGAATATCGCCAACATGGCCCGGACGCAGAACGGGGAACTGCTGAACACGCTGCAGGAGGGGTTCAAGTACATCGAGAACGAATCGTTTGAAAGCACCTTCTCCGGGCTGTTCTCGGAGATCAACCTCGGCTCGGAGAAGCTTGGCAAGACCTACCAGACTCGCAACGATAAACTCTGCACGATCATCCAGAAGATCGCCGAGGGGCTGGCTGAGTTCTCGACCGATTCCGACACGTTGGGTGATGCCTACGAATACCTGATCGGCCAATTCGCCGCCGGGTCGGGCAAGAAGGCCGGGGAGTTCTATACGCCCCAGCGCATCAGCGACATCCTGTCCGCCATCGTCACCCTCGACGGCCAGGACCCCGAGACCGGCCCCCGGAAGAAGCTGGCAAGCGTGCTGGACTTTGCCTGCGGGTCGGGTTCGCTGCTCTTGAACGTCCGCAACCGCGTGGTCAATGCCGGGGGCAGCGTCGGCATGATCTACGGCCAGGAGAAGAACATCACCACCTACAACCTGTGCCGCATGAACATGCTGCTGCACGGGGTGAAGGATTCGGAGTTCGAGATCTACCACGGCGATTCGCTGACCAACGACTGGGACATACTTCGCGAGCAAAACCCGGCCAAGAAGCCGACCTTCGATGCGGTGGTCGCCAACCCGCCGTTCAGCTACCGCTGGGACCCGAACGAGGCCCTCGGCGAAGACATGCGGTTTGCGAACCACGGGCTGGCGCCGAAAAGCGCGGCCGACTTCGCCTTCCTGCTGCACGGGTTTCACTACCTCAAGGATGAGGGCGTGATGGCCATCATCCTGCCCCACGGCGTGCTGTTCCGGGGCGGCAAGGAGGCGGCGATCCGCAGGAAGCTGCTCGACGACGGGCACATCGACACGGTGATCGGCCTACCGGCCAATCTGTTCTACTCCACGGGTATTCCCGTGTGCATTCTCGTGCTCAAGAAGTGCAAGAAGCCGGATGACGTGCTGTTCATCAACGCCGCCGAACACTTCGAGAAGGGCAAGCGGCAAAACTATCTGAACCCCGCGCACATCAAGAAGATCGTCGACACCTACCAGCACCGCAAGGAAGAGGAGCGGTACGCCCGACGGGTGCCGATGGAGGAGATCGAAGAGAACGACTACAACCTGAATATCTCGCGGTACGTCAGCACGGCCGAGCCGGAAGCGGAGATCGACCTGTCGGCTACGCATAAACAGTTGGTCGATATCGAGAAGGAAATTCGTGAATCAACGGCGAAGCACAACGCGTTTCTGAAAGAACTCGGGCTGTCGCCATTGCCGACGCAAGCAATGGAGAACCAGCAGTAGCATGATTGTTTGGCCCTGTGACGGAATGCCTAACGACAGCATGCAGCGGACGGCGCTGGGTGCCGCAGCTGATGCTGGGCGATAGATGGTGAAAGAACGATGTTTGGAGAGCTGGAAAAAATCAACGAACGTCCTGAACCGTTCGAATTCTACACTGCCAGCGATCTGTGGACTGACGAGCATACCTCAGCGCAGATGCTCTCGTTTCATCTCGATGAGGCGATCGATGTTTCATCGCGCAGGGCGGAGTTTATCGATCGATCGGTGGAATGGATCGCGTCCCGGTTCATCGTCGATAGGGGCGCCACTATTGCGGATTTCGGCTGCGGGCCGGGATTGTACACAGCTCGCTTAGCCAAGCGCGGCGCGAAAGTGACGGGGATCGATTTCTCGGGGAGGTCCATCGAGTACGCCAAGGGAGTCGCCGCTCGGGACCAGTTAAACATCAAATACGTAAAACAGAATTACTTGGACTTCGAAACCGAGGACCGTTTCGAGCTTGTACTGATGATCATGTGCGACTTCTGCGCCCTCAGCCCAAGCCAAAGAAGAGGGATTCTGAACAAGTTCCACAGGATTCTAAAGCCAGGCGGCTCGGTCCTTCTCGACGTCTATTCATTGGCGGCCTTTGAGCAAAGGGAAGAGGTGGCGACATACGAAGTAAACCTGCTCAACGGATTCTGGTCGCCAAACAAGTACTATGGCTTTCTAAATACCTTCAAATATCATGGCGAGAAGGTTGCCCTTGACAAGTACACGATTGTCGAGGCGCAGCGCACCAGGACGGTATACAACTGGCTGCAATATTTTACCCTGGAGGACTTGGAGGAGGAGTTCGTTGGGGGAGGATTTTTTGTTGACGGGGTTTATTCGGATGTCGCGGGAACCCCTTATGATCGAAATGCACACGAGTTTGCAGTTATAGCCAAGAAGGCGTAGAGCGGCACAGAACAATGGCGCCCACTCGGACGGGAATTCCGCTGCGCTCCATTCTCTCCGGTGGTGGTGGTCACTTTAGTTGCAATGCTTTAGGAAGAAAAGAAAGCTGGTTAAAGCGGGTTATAATGATGTACGGGTATCCCCTCGGATGGTGTATGTTGATTCCAGTAAACCTGAACTGGTTGAAGGATTCACGAAAAAGACATTCACTGCGATGATTGAGGGTGTGCGTCAATCGGCGATTGATGAGGGTATCATCGATTCCATAACGTTTGACAATGGATTTTTCCAAGCCGGGGGAATACCAGCGGTTTCTCGAATCGGGGATCTGGAAGGACAGGTGCGAAAAGTACGTCGAGTTCATGATCGAAAGGCTTTACGAGATCGAAGCGGACCGGGGGCTGTTTGTGGTGGCGTCATGAGGCGGGGCGAGGATAGAGAGTGGGCGGCCACAGAGTGGGCGGCCACGGGGGGCCGCCCTTACAGTCATATCATCCATTCTTCCCAATCGTACGGGCGGTCGGTCGGTTGCCCCAACCCTCGCCCGTAGGTGGCTGATGATTCGCGGATGTTGGTGGCGGCGGGTGGTTGATTGGGGCGCAGTTTGTCCAGTTGCCATTTGGCGGGATTGTGGCGAATGTATTCGCGGATGCGGTTCAATTCGGATTCATTGCGGACGACGTGTTCCCAGTAATTGCGTTGCCACAATCTGCCGGGAAACGGCGGCCAATTGTTTCGTTTTACACCATCAACGTATCGTTTGGTGGTCATGGTTTTGAAGCGGTGCACAACATCCGGCAATGATAATCTCGTTGAGGCAGACTCTCCCGCTGGTGAATCCCCCGTTAGGGCAAATCCCCCCGTTGGGGCAGGCCCCCTCGTCGGGGCAGGCCCCTGTGCCTGCCCCTCTCCGCAATCGCGGCGGCTGCCGGGATCAGGGCGGCCACGGGGGGCCGCCCCGACGATGGTGACGATACCGTGGATATGGTTGGGCATGATGATGAATTCATCGATATCGATACCGGGGTAATACGCCGGGATTTCATCCCAAACGGTTTGAACCATTTTTCCCGCCGCATTCAGCCGCATCCCGCCATGGACGATTTCTCCGAACAGGCATCGCCGATTCTGGGTGCAAATGGTGATGAAATACGCCCCGGCCTGCGAATAATCGTATCCCCGCAGGCGGATGGAGCGGCGGTTGCGTACGGGCGACCGGTCGGTCGCCCCTCCCTTCCATTCAGAGATCGGATGCATGTCGAGCCCTATCATCGCCGGCCGGCAAGGCAAGCCTGCACGGCCAATAACCCGGCAAAGACCACGAAACCGGCGCCGGGATGCAGCCGGGCCGAGAGGGCTTCCACGGCGACGGCGGCCACGCTCATCCCCAGCCTCCAGGCCAGGTAATAGGCGCCGGAGATGCTTCCCTTGAGTTCCGGCGGGGCCGCGTCATTGAGGCGGGCCATGGAGGCCAGGAAAAAGGCGCCCAGGCCGAAGGCCGCCAGAATGAGCGCCTGCGAAGTCCGGTCACGGTTCATGGTCAGCCTTTTGCCCCTTGAATTCCGACATGGCGATTCACCCTGGTGCGCTGCCACCGGCCACTGTCGTGTCCGGTCTGCTCAAGGAGGTGACTGCGGCCTTGGAAATTTCCGGAGGGACTTCCGCGGTCTCGTTCCGATGAACGTGGATTCCCCGGATCGGGCCTGCCCCGGACCCCGGATCGGGCAGGCTCTGCTTTCGCCGGAATGCCGGAAGAAAACCGGATGCATCCGGCATTTTTCAGCAGCTCGTCACCCCGGGCCCCGACCCGGGGTCCATTTCGAACGGCTGAAAATCCCCGAAGAAATATCAGGCAATTGCGCGTCGTCACATACGAGCCGATCAAACGTCACCCCGCTTTTCCCGTCGCGGGGAAGGCCAATTCACACCGCCGGCATTTAAAAGTCAAGGCGCTCCCTGGATTTGTGGCTTGACTGCCACCGGAAAGACTGCAATTCAGTTTCGTGGCCGCTGTGATTCAAAGCCACAGCAGGTCCAACAAGGTGCCGCACTGGAGGCCGTGCCATTTTGCACGGAGATCCCGCGCTTCGCTCGGGATGACAATCGGGCGCGTTTGCGAAGAAACCACATTGGCGGCCAGGGAATCGTTTCATGGCAGGCGAAAGAGACCTCGACAAGCTGCTGGCATCGTTGTCGCCCCGCTTGATGGACGATGATTTCGTGTTTTGCACCATCAAGGAGGCAACCTATGGCGACTTTGCCGAATTCTCCCCGCTGGCGTCGTTCAGTGAAGACGAGGGCTTGACATTGGTGCTGACAAAGGAGAATGCGGACAGGGCGGGCTTCAAATACGAAGCCCTATTCAGATGCATTACCCTGGGTGTCCACTCCAGCATCGAGGCGGTGGGATTGACCGCGGCGGTTTCGCGCCGATTGGCCGATTTAGGCATCAGTACCAACATGATGGCTGCCTATTACCACGATCACATTCTGGTGCCGGTTGAAAAGGCGGCGGACGCATTGTCAGCGCTCAGAAATCTT
>JACDJB010002807.1_pt1 | contig 12031 bp, 14 predicted proteins | sample 7454121 | NCBI WGS metagenome assembly JACDJB01 (sample SAMN14253290, study PRJNA609438) | sludge metagenome | isolation source: sludge after 25d culture with pyrite | collected 2018-12-20 | reverse complement strand
GGTGCCGGAGCGCGCCGGACGCGCGCTCGACCACGAGACCGAAGACGCTTTCGAGCGCCTGCGCGTCGCCGGCTATCTCTGACGAACTATCGCTGTGAGCGCTGCCATGAACATGATCGTCTCCCCCGCCCTGTCGGCAACGCCCAACGGCACGACGCGGCCGCAAGTGCGCATCGTCATCGTCGGCCATGTCGACCACGGCAAGTCCACCCTGGTCGGCCGCTTGCTGCACGAGACCGGCAGTCTTCCGGAAGGCAAGCTGGAAATGCTGAAGGCGGTCAGCGCGCGGCGCGGCATGCCGTTCGAATGGTCGTTCCTGCTCGATGCGCTGCAGACCGAGCGCGACCAGGGCATCACCATCGACACCACCCAGATCAGGTTCCGCACCCGCTCGCGCGACGTGGTGCTGATCGACGCGCCCGGCCACGCCGAATTCCTGCGCAACATGATTACCGGCGCCTCGCAGGCCGACGGCGCGGTGCTGATCATCGACGCGCTGGAAGGCGTGCGTGACCAGACGCGGCGGCACGGCTATCTCCTGCATCTGCTCGGCATCAGGCAGGTTGCCGTCGTCGTCAACAAGATGGACCGCGTGGATTACAGCGCGGCGCGTTTTGCGGAAATCAGCGACGAAATCTCGGCGCATCTCACCGGCCTCGGTGTCACGCCGACCGCCGTCATCCCGATTTCCGCGCGCGATGGCGATGGCGTCACCCAGCGCACCGCGAATATCGGCTGGTATCAAGGCCCGACCGTGGTTGAGGCGATCGACCACCTCACCCCGGCGCGCCCGCTCGATGAACTGGCGCTGCGATTGCCGGTGCAGGCGATCTACAAGTTCGACGACCGGCGCATTGTCGCGGGCCGGGTTGAGTCCGGCGATATCGGCACCGGTGATGAAATCGTCATCATGCCTGCGGGCAAGGTCGCGAAGGTCAAGTCGGTGGAAAGCTGGCCGCAGACCCCGCTGCTGACGCGGCAAGGCGCGGGCCGCTCGGTCGGCATCACGCTGGACCGCGAACTGTTTCTGGAGCGTGGCGACATCATCGCCCACGTCAAGGCCGCGCCGCGCGACACCCGCCGCCTGCGCGCCCGCATTTTCTGGCTGCATGACGCGCCGCTGAAAGCCGGCGCCTCGGTTCTGGTGCGTCTCGGCACCATGGAAAGCCGCGCCACCATCGTCGCCATCGACAAGGCGGTCGATCCCGGCGAACTTGAAAGCGTCGCCTCCGCCGCTATCGGCCGCAACCATGTCGGCGAGATCGACATCGCGCTGGCGAAGCCCGTCGCCACCGACCCCTACACCGAAAATCCGCGCACCGGACGCCTCGTGATCGAGGTCAACGGCCGCATCGCCGGCGGCGGGCTGGTGTTGAGCGTCGATTCCGGCCAGCGCGCCATTCCGGTCGATATCGTACCGGTCGAATCCGCGTTGCGCTCCGATGAGCGCTCGGCGCGTTACGGCCATGGCGGCGCGGTGGTCTGGCTCACGGGCCTGCCCGGCTCGGGAAAATCGACATTGGCGCGCGCGCTGGAGCGCAAGCTGTTCACACGCGGCGGCTCGCCGCTGCTGCTGGACGGCGACACGCTGCGCGCGGGCCTCAACGGCGATCTCGGCTTCTCGCCGAAGGATCGCGCCGAGAACATCCGCCGTCTTGCGGAAGTCGCGACCCATCTGGCACGCAACGGCCACGTTGCGATTGTCGCCGCCGTCTCGCCCTCCAGCGAGGACCGCGCGCAGGCACGCCGCATCGCGGACGATCTGTTCCGTGAGGTCTATGTCGCGACACCTGCAGAAGTCTGCGAAAGCCGCGATCCGAAGGGCCATTACGCCAAGGCACGCGCGGGCAACCTGCCGAGCTTCACCGGCATCGCCAACGACTATCAGCCGCCGGCCAATGCCGAACTCGTCATCGACACCTCGGCACGTTCGGTCGCGGAGGGTGCCGAGGCCATCGAGCGGCTGCTGGCCGAGACCGGCGTGCTGTTTGGCGATCTGGACGACGTAGCGGCCAATATCTGACCACGCGGCGCAAACCCTTGCGGCTCGGTTGACGCGTCTTGTCTCGCAGAGCGGAATTGGCGGCGAGCGAGGGCTGAATCGCCCCGCAAAAACAGTCCGACCCGCCTGCGCGGGCGGTCTTGGCGTGCGCCTTTCTGACCGGGGAAGGGACTTCTCTTTTGGGCGGATTTGGCGTTAAAAGTGCCCAGTCTTTCCGCCTTAAGCGGTATCCCATCACCTTATCCTGAAGCCCCAGGACGGCACCGTTTTCGCCGTGTTCCGCGAGATTTATCATGAAACGTATCGACGCCAGCGGTTTGAAGATCGCTCCTGTTCTGTCCGACTTCATTGCCAAGGAAGCGACCGCCGGCACCGGCATTGCACCGGACGCCTTCTGGGCGGGCCTCGCCGCGATCGTGAAGGATCTGGCACCGCGCACCCGCGAACTGCTCGCGACCCGCGACACGCTGCAGGCCAAGATCGACGACTGGCATAAGGCCAACAAGGGCAAGGCGTTCGACATCAACGCCTACACCGCCTTCCTCAAGGAAATCGGTTATCTGCAGCCGGAGCCCGCGGCCAAGGACGTGCAGACCGCGAATGTGGACGAAGAACTTGCCACCATGTTCGGCCCGCAGCTTGTGGTGCCGCTGACCAACGCGCGCTACTCGCTGAACGCCGCGAACGCACGCTGGGGCAGCCTCTATGATGCGTTCTACGGCACCGACGCCATCCCGCACGACCCAAGCGAAGGCGGCAAAGGTTACAACAAGGCCCGCGGCGACAAGGTGATCGCCAAGGCCAAGGCGTTCCTCGATTCCGCCGCGCCGCTCGCCACCGGCAACCACAGCGACGTCACCGGCTATCATATCGAGAACGGCCAGCTCGCCGCCAAGCTCAAGAGCGGCAACGCCACCGCGCTGAAGAACAAGGCGCAGCTCGCCGGTTATCAGGGCGACGCCGCGGCGCCGACCTCGATCCTGCTGGTCAACAATGGCCTGCACATCGACGTCGTGATCGACCGCAACAGCGCGATCGGCAAGGACGATCCGGCCGGTGTCGCCGACATGATCCTCGAGTCCGCTGTCTCGACCATTCTGGACATGGAAGATTCGGTGGCCGCCGTGGACGCCGAGGACAAGGTTCTGGTCTATCGCAACGTGCTCGGCATCATGGACGGCTCGCTGTCCGCCGACTTTGAAAAGGGCGGCAAGACGCTGACCCGCGCGCTCAACGCGGACCGCACCTACACCACCGCCGATGGCAAGGGCACGCTGACCCTGCACGGCCGCAGCATGATGCTGATCCGCAATGTCGGCCATCACATGTTCACCGACGCCGTGCTCGACAGCAATGGTGAGGAAATTCCGGAAGGCATTCTCGATGCCGCCGTCACCGGCCTGCTCGCCATTCACGACCTGAAAGGCAAGGGCAAGCTGAAGAACAGCCGCAAGGGTTCGGTCTACATCGTCAAGCCGAAGATGCACGGCCCGGACGAAGTCGCGCTCACGGTCGAGCTTTTCGGCCGCGTCGAAAAAATGCTCGGCCTCCCCGCCAACACGCTGAAAGTCGGCATCATGGACGAGGAACGCCGCACCACGGTGAACCTGCAGGCCTGTATCCAGAACGCCGCGCAGCGCATCTGCTTCATCAACACCGGCTTCCTCGACCGCACCGGCGACGAAATCCATACGTCGATGGAAGCGGGCCCGATGATCCGCAAGAACGACATGAAGGCCCAGCCCTGGATCAAGGCTTACGAGGACTGGAACGTCGACACCGGTCTGGCTAACGGCCTGCCGGGTCATGCCCAGGTCGGCAAGGGCATGTGGGCTGCGCCGGACAAGATGGCCGACATGCTGGCGCAGAAGATCGCGCATGTGCAGGCCGGCGCGTCCACCGCCTGGGTCCCCTCGCCGACCGCCGCGACGCTGCACGCCCTGCACTATCATCAGGTCGATGTCGGCGCGCGTCAAAAGGAATTGAAGTCGCGCACGAAGGCGAAGCTGTCGGACATCCTCACCATTCCGGTCTCGCAGTCGAACTGGGCTCCGGACGATGTGAAGCAGGAGATCGACAACAACTGCCAGGGCATTCTCGGCTATGTCGTGCGCTGGATCGACCAGGGCGTCGGCTGCTCCAAGGTGCCGGACATTCATGATGTCGGCCTGATGGAAGACCGCGCCACGCTGCGCATCTCGGCGCAGCATCTGGCCAACTGGCTGCATCAGGGCGTCGTCACCAAGGATCAGGTGATGGAATCACTCAAGCGCATGGCGGCGATTGTCGACAAGCAGAATGCCGGCGATGCTCTCTACAAGCCGATGGCGCCGAAGTTCGACGGCATCGCCTTCCAGGCGGCTTGTGACCTTGTGTTCAAGGGCCGCGAGCAGCCGAACGGCTACACCGAGTTCATCCTGCACGCACGCCGCAAGGAAGCGAAGGCAGCAGGCTGATCCAGCTTCGATTGACGCTAAAGAAACCCCGGCCTCAACGCCGGGGTTTTTGTTTGAGCAGCCTCACGGCGCGATGTCGCAGCTTCCATCGGAACAATCAGTCCATCGCATCGTTATCGGGCATCACCACACAGGAGAAGAGCGATGGATTGGAACCGCGTTGAAGGCAACTGGAAGCAGTTCAAAGGCGCCGCGAAGGAAAAGTGGGGCAAGCTCACCGATGACGATCTCAATGTCATCGAAGGCCGCCGCGAACAGCTCGAAGGCAAGCTGCAGCAGCGCTATGGTTATGCCAAGGACCAGGTGAAGAAGGACGTCGACGACTGGTTCGGTACGCTGAAGTAAGCGAAGCCTGATTCAAACTCAAAGCCCCGGCATCGCCGGGGCTTTTTGTTTGTCTCGTGCGGGAATCCAGTTCTCTGATCTGGTCCCCGCTTTCGCGGGAACGAGCGGAGGTCGATACGGCTTCAGTCAACCGGAAAACTGACGCTTAAAACACCGCGAGATATTTCAGGATCGAAATGATGCCGATGATGATGACGATGGCGCGGACGATCTGCTTGGCGCGGCCGTCGATCGGCAGAAGATTCACCAGATAAAGAACGAGAATAACGACAAGAAACGTAATCAGGACGCTGATAAGCAAGGACATGACAACCCCTCATGCAATCGAAACAGGTGCGAGACCGTTCGTCCCGTATCCCGTCACTTAAACCCGCGGCATGAAGGTTGGTTCCATTCCGGGAACAGCCATCCTGTGTCTACTGCGACGCGACCACCGGCAGCCGCTCGAATTTCGCGCGGATGGATTTCGGCGCCGGCGTAAAATTCAGCGCCGCGCTGCGGCGGCTGCTTTGCGCGATCATCAGGCCGTTCGCGCCGGCGACGATGTCGCCCTTGCGCAGGGTCGGATCGTCCTCGATTTTCATTGAAGCCAGGCCACCGGCATCTTTGCCATTGCAGGAGCAGCCGGCGACCAGTTCCGTGCGATAGCGGAACGCATTCGGAAGATCGGAGTAGGACTTTCCCGTTTCGCTCGAGGCATGGTCGATCGAACCACCGTGGAATATTTTTGTCTCGGCCGCCGGACAGAAGCTCCGGCAGGCTTCAGCCTTGCTTTGCCCCTCGGACGCGGTGACGGGGAAATAGCGGCCATCGCAGGTCCGGACGCAATAGGTGGTCGATCCGTAACTGCCGCCATAAATGTTCACGCGCCGGCCGGACGGCTGCGACGAATCTCCGAAATCAGGAGCCGCGAACGGCATCGGAGGCGGGCTCGGGTGAGCGTTGTCGTTAAAGACGCCGCCGAAAAACGTGGAGAAGAAATCGCGTGCGTGCGCGGACGGCGCGCTGGCCGCAATCGCCGCGCACGCGACCACGGCCATCATCGCCGATCGACGAGCCAACTTGAACTGACGCATGACACCCTCTTCCAGCTTGCTCATCCGGTACATCGCCTTCGCAACTTTTGGTTCAATTTAGTCCGCTCAATTTGATGTTTTGTGACGCGCTGATCCACATTGGCTTGCTAACGTTAATGTGCGGCTTTGCATCGGCCTCAATCCGTCCGCCGATCCGCCCGTTCTTCGGCAGCACCACGACCTTGGTGCCGATGGACACGCGGCTGGCCAGATCCTGCACGTCTTCATTGGTCAGACGGATGCAGCCGCTGGACACGAATTTTCCGATGGTCGACGGATCGTTGGTGCCGTGAATGCGATAGGCGCTGGAGCCGAGATACATCGCCGCCGCACCCAGCGGATTGCCCGGGCCTCCGGCAACGAACCGCGGCAGATAAGGCTGACGCGCGATCATTTCTGCAGGCGGATGCCAGTCCGGCCATGCCGCCTTGCGGGTCACCGTCTGCACGCCCGACCACGTGAAGCCCTCGCGTCCCACACCTACGCCGTAGCGGATCGCGCGGCCCTGGCCGAGCACGTAGTACAGCACCGTATTGCCGGTATCTATCACGATGGTGCCCGGCGCCTCGCGGGTCGCATAGGAGACGACCTTGCGTTGCAGCCGCTCAGGCAGGACAGCAGCGCTGTCGCTTTCATCCTCAACTACCCCAGGCGTCGGCAGTGCTTGCTGGTCCGACCAGAACGATCCCTGCGCAGGAGCGGCGGCATATCCGGCATAGCCCAGGGTCTGCGACATCGCCGGCGTTGCGAGGCCAGCGGGCAGCAAAATCACCGTGACGGCAAATCCCCGGCGGGACTTGACGAAAACCTGCGCAATCGAATTCCGAAGCGTGTGAAGTCCATTCCATGAAGACTGCGTCGAATGGGTCATGGCCTGCCTCGATTCCTGCGAAAGGCATCGTGTGATGCGGACACCAGACGAACGCGGCGCCACGGCTTTTGGTTCCGGCGCTGTCTCTCCCAACGGATGTTTGTGCAGGCCAGCACGGGGCAGGTTCATCCGCTGGCGGGAACATTGGGTCTTGCTGCCGGTTACCCGAGCCGAAAGCCGGCTGGGGCCGGTTCAGAAAATCGAGGACTTCATCATGTCTCTTGGCACAATTCTGGTCATTCTTTTGATCCTTATCCTGCTCGGCGTCATTCCAAGCTGGGGTTACAGCGGCAACTGGGGTTACGGCCCCTCGGGCATTGTCGGCACCATACTGGTGATCGTGGTGATCCTGCTGCTACTTGGCAAAATCTGACATGCCCGACCTGCGCCGCAAGGTGCGCGAACCAAATCCTCCGGTGGCCTTGTCACCGGAGGAGGATGAGGATCAACGGGCATGGAGCGTCGGCCACGCCGACATCGTCTCATTCTCGCTGCTTGCGCTGCTGCTCATCAGCATTCTTGCGGTGTTGTATGTCGCACGGGCCTTTTTTCTCCCGGCGGTGACAGCATTGATCGTCGGCACCATGCTGTCGCCGGCGGCCAGATTTTTCGAGCGTTATGGAATTCCGCGCTCGGTTTCAGCCGTGCTGATCGTGGCGGCGACCTGCGCCGGGCTGGCTTTCATGGTTGCGCTGATTTCCGCGCCGGTGATGGACTGGACCACACAGCTTCCCGAGCTCCGGGCTTCGCTGAAGGAAAAATTCCACATCTTCGATCGGCCGATCGCGCTTTGGCATCAGATACAGGGCATGTTCGGCGGCACGCCGTCCGACGCCGGTTTTCCGTTGCCGAAAATCGAATGGGTTCAGCCGACGCTGGAATTCCTGTCGCCAACATTCACCGAAATTCTTCTGTTCTTCGCGGTCCTGGTGCTCTTCATCGCGAGTTGGCCGGATCTGCGCCGCGCCCTGGTCCTGACATTTCCCGATCATGACTCACGGTTGCGCACGCTGCGAATCCTCAATGCCATCGAAAGCAATCTCGGCGGCTATCTCCTCACCGTCACCATGATCAACATGGGCCTTGGCATCGCGACCGGACTGATCTGCGCGGCAACCGGCATGCCGAATCCCGCGGGCCTCGGCGCCCTGGCGGCGACGCTCAATTACATTCCGATCATCGGGCCCATCGTCACCTTCGCCGTGCTGGCCGCGGTCGGCATCATCACGGCTTCCACCCTTGCCGGCGGACTGATCGCCGCCTCCTGCTTCGCCCTCGTGGCCTTTGTCGAGGGCCATTTCATCACGCCGGCCATTATCGGCCGGCGGCTCGCGCTGAACGCGCTGGCGGTCATCCTCGCGCTGGCGTTCTGGACCTGGCTGTGGGGGCCGATGGGCGCGTTTCTGTCGTCCCCGATCCTGATTGTCGGCCTGGTCATCAAGGAGCACTTGATGCCGGTCAAGGACACCCGGCTGCCCGGCGACTAGTCAGGGAACCTTCAGGGAAATCGCGCGTTTCCGCTCCAGGCAACGCGGCCATCCCAGGTTTTTTTCAGGAGTTTCTGATGTCGAGCACCGACGGTGAAGACGCGATGAGGCAGATGACCGACAAAGCCACCTATGAACGCCTTCAGAAGGATGTAGAAGCCGTGAAAAACGATATTTCCGCACTCGCCGACCAGATTTCCGATGTTATCGAAGCGTTCAAGGGCGATGCCCGCAAGCAGGCCCGGCGCACCTACAAGCAGGCCCGCGCCAACGTCGACTCCATAATGTCAGACGCGAGCCAGCGCGGCAGTGAAGCGCTGGAGGCCGCGCAGGATTATGCCGGGACACTCGAGGAATCGCTGGAAGACGCCATCACCCAGCGTCCGCTGGCCGCCGTCGGCCTCGCCGTCGGACTTGGTTTCCTGATCGGCGTGACATGGCGCCGCTGACTTGCCGATATCCGGCGCCATCGGCCCGCGAGCCGATGGCGGCTTTCGTTTGAGCGATATTGATCGGATTGTTCGATGTTTCAGAAGTTGATGGATGACTTTCGCGAAAGCACAGGCAGCGCGCTGCGCCTGACGTCACTGGCCATCGCCGTCGCGGTCCTGCTGTTCATCACCACATGCTTCCTGTGCGCCGCAGCGTTTGTCTTCGTGTTGCAAACATACGGACTGCTGCAGGCATGCTTCGCGGGAGCGGGTGTGTTTTTCGTCGCGACCATGCTGGCGGCTATCGCCTATATGGTGCGCAAGCGCCAGATCAAAAAGCGGCCGGTCGAGGCCGCGAAATCCACGATGCAGGCTGCGCTCAGTGATCCCATGGTGCTGGCGGCCGGCCTTCAGATCGTGCGGAGCATCGGACTGAAACGCATCATCCCCATCGTCGCGATTGGCGGCATCGCGCTCGGAGTAATGGCAAGCCGGCGGCAGGCTGAGGCCGAGCCGGATCCTGAGGAATAAACAAGCCGTTTGTGTCCTGGACTCACCCAAAAGAGCGCCTGACAGGCGCTCTTTTTTCAGAAACGCAGCGCGCGGTCAGGTGATGCAACGGCCCGGGGCAAGCTGCCTGGCGACCGCTGTCAGCACGCTCACCACCGGCTCGCAGGCGATAGGACGGCTTCCGGCCGACGATCCCTTGCCAACGGTCGACGTGGATGCCGGTGCCTTGCGTGCATCCGCGGCGCTGCCTGATGGCATCCGCACCATGACGGAGGAGTCCTCCGATCCCGGCACTCTGAATGAGAGCGTGACGCCGCCCGCCGGCGTTACGGTCGCGGCACGATCGCCCTTCGCAGAACGATCGACATTGATTTTGACCGGCTCCGCACGGGCCGCCGCGAAGGGCGCGCCACCATGCTGGATGGGGCCGAGCAGATCGTTGCCGGCCGAGACTTCCAGATGCACGGCACCCAGTGCCAGCATCCCTGCCACCACTCCGAGAGTTCCAGAAGCCAGATTAGCCATCTGCCACCCACCATGTTGCCATGCCGCACCAACGCGGCTTCGCGAATCAACGTGGCTGGCACGGCTTTCGTTCCGGCGCGGTAACGGACGGCAGCAAGAAAAAATCCGGCGGTCTCAGGAACATTCCCGTGAAGCCCGCGTCGTATCAAAAGCCGGTCAGTCCCCCTGCCCCTAATCGACCGGCTCACGGGGGTGTGGCCGTGGTGATGCCGGCTGCACCCCTTTTTTCTTTTCTTTTCAGATCGCTGAACCAAACGAAAAGCCGGAGCCACCGGCTCCGGCTTGAAACTGCCTGTATCCAGCGCGATCAGGACGCCGCAGCCTTCGGCCTGCTCTTGGAATTGCGCTGGAAAAACAGGGCCTGGCTGGCCACGGCCGACACCATGGCCGGCTGGAACGGCTTGGAAATCAGGAAGGCCGGTTCGGGCCGCTCGCCGGTTAGGAAGCGTTCTGGATAGGCGGTGATGAACACCACCGGCACTTCAAACGACTTCAACAGCTCATTCACCGCATCAAGACCGGAGCTGCCATCGGCAAGCTGGATGTCCGCGAGGATCAGACCCGGCTGCTTCGCCTTCGCCAGAGCAATGGCGTCGGTGTGTGTCCGCGCGACGCCGATCACGTTGTGACCGAGGTTTTTCACCAGGCTTTCGAGGTCCATGGCGATGAAGGTCTCGTCCTCGATGATCAGCACATCGGTCGCGATCTCCGCGGCCAGTTCGCGCCCGGCGGCATCCGCCAGTTCACGCACCTTCGCCACGCCGTTGTCGAGAATGTGAGCCACTTCCTCTTCCGAGAAACCTTCAAGCGACAGCAACAGGAATGCCTGGCGGGTCGGCGCGGTGAGACTCGACAGGCGCTGCTCCGACGCGGCCGGGGCTGGCCCCTTGTCGGAATCCTCATTGAGCGAGACCGAATTCCAGATCTGTGTGAACAGCCGGAACAGCCCGACCCGTGGCCCCAGCTTTTCTTCAAGCAGGGAGGGATCCTGAAGCAGCGCCTCAAGCATGGCCGCCACATAGGCGTCGCCCGAGGCCTGGCTTCCGGTGAGCGCGCGGGCATAGCGGCGCAACAATGGCAGATGTTCAGCGACAAGCTGAGAACGAGACATACCCCCTCCAATCATCAATCTTCATTCAGGATTATATGGGCCGAGGACGCGCGTTGCGGCGCCCGGTTCCCCGCTTCCAGCTATTTACGCCTTAAGCCAAGAAAAGTTCCTTGCCCCCGGAACTTTCTGCCTGTCCCCTCGTTGACGACTGCAAGACGATGGGGCTGAAAGGCTTCGACGAGATAAAAAACATTGCATAATCAGCTAGTTAATCTAGCTCCCACGTGGGACGACAACGGACCTCGCCAATGAAAGATTTGAAGCCTCCACAAGGTAAGGCGTCCACCGGATCCGGCAAGCAAGGTGGTCTCAATGCCGAAATCCAATCCCGTATCGGGCACCAGCTACGTGCGATGTATGACGACGTCGTGCGTCAGGGCGTGCCGGACCGTTTTGCCGATCTGATCCGCCAGCTCGATTCCCAGGAAGCTGCCGCGCAGATCGCTGGAGACCCGACAAAAGATGGGAGGGACTAATGCCCCTCACGGATTCTCTTCGCGACGATATTCTTGCGACCGTGCCGAGCCTGCGCGCATTCGCAATCTCGCTCAGTGGCAATGCCGACCGCGCCGACGATCTGGTGCAGGAGACCTTGTTGCGTGCGCTGGCGCACATCGATTCCTTTCAGCCGGGATCGAATCTGGCGGCCTGGCTGTTCACCATCCTGCGCAACCTGTTCCGTTCGGACTATCGCAAGCGCCGGCGGGAGGTCGAGGATGCCGAAGGCAACTATGCCAAGACGCTGAAGTCGCAGCCTGCGCAGGGCTCGCATCTGGAGTTCGAGGAATTCCGGGTGGCGCTCGACAAGCTGCCGCAGGACCAGCGCGAGGCGCTGATCCTCGTGGGTGCGTCGGGCTTCTCCTATGAAGACGCGGCGGCGATCTGCGGATGCGCTGTCGGCACCATCAAGAGCCGCGTCAACCGCGCGCGCTCGAAGCTGAGTGCGCTTCTCTATGTCGAGGGCGCCGAAGATTTCGGGCCCGACAACACGATCCGTGCCGTCATCGGCGGAGGCAGCGGCTAACCGCTCTCTTACTGAATGCAAACAGCGAAAAGGCGGCCACCCAGGTGGCCGCCTTTTTGCAACGTGATTGGATGAGGTGAACCAATTCAGTTCAGGCCGCCAAAGGCCCAGATCAGAACAAGGATCGGAATCGGCACTCCGAGCAACCACAACAATAAATAACGTCCCATGTCGCTTACCTTGAAATGTCGCT
>JACDJB010002806.1_pt1 | contig 12032 bp, 11 predicted proteins | sample 7454121 | NCBI WGS metagenome assembly JACDJB01 (sample SAMN14253290, study PRJNA609438) | sludge metagenome | isolation source: sludge after 25d culture with pyrite | collected 2018-12-20 | reverse complement strand
GTGGCGTTCCTGCATTTTTTTAAACTTTTAACCAAGTGGCAGATTCTGCCGAAATTGCCGTTTATTAATTGATGATAAAGATACAACTTCACGCTTCAGCCGAAAAACTATTTATATAGATAATTGTATGTTATCTTTGCAGCGCAAAAATAAATTAACAATTAAAGGAATATTTGATATGAAACATATTGTGGATTTATCCTGGACTGATAAAGTAGCTTTTGAAACCGACATGGACGGACATAAAGTGATAATTGACGCATCAGAGGAGTCGGGCGGCAGCGATTTGGGTCCGCGTCCAAAGAAACTTATGCTCACTGCACTTGCCGGCTGCACCGGAATTGACGTGATAATGATTCTGAAAAAAATGAAAGTGGAGCCTGAAGCTTTCAACGTAATTGTGGAGGCAGATTCCACCGAAGAGCATCCAAAACACTACTATAAATTGAAAGTAATCTATCAGTTTAAGGGCAAAGACCTGCCAAAAGATAAATTGCAAAGGGCGGTGCAGCTTTCCGAAGAAAAATATTGCGGCGTGACGGCGTCTTACCGTAAAGCCATGGAAATTGAGAGCGAAATCCGGATTATTGAATAATTCACAGCGCGAAACCTAAGCTTCTATTTTCTTTGTGCAGACCACAAAACCCGGAGCTTCCTGCCAAAATACTGTCCTAAAAAAAAGCTTCCCAACAAAAAAGGGGCAAGTTGCCAGGTGAGGTTCAGTCCGAAATATTTACGGATTATGATAATCAGCGGAACGGGTGCATGGATTGCTACAAACCACCAAAACGACAGTTTCCTAAATCCGCCGCGCCAATAGCCGAAAGGTAGATTTATGATGAAAGTGACGAGGCAGGTGAACAGCACCCGCCATCCGATAGCGGACATGCCACTGAATATTAATGTATTAACTATTAACATAACTTTGCCAAAATTACACATTTTTTCAACAGGAATGATTTGTGAAAATTAGTGGGGAACAAAAAGATGAAGGACACAAGATAATGAAATAAGATAAAAAATCTGAAAATTTTGTGATACTTAGTGTCTTTGTGGTGAAAAATAAATATAAGAAACTGAATACTGATGACACAGATAAACAAGTTTAACACTTATGTTTGCGAATTAAAGGATTCTGTGAACATTTGTCAACGCGCTCACTCAAAATTCATAATATGAAAAGGAAAGCTACAATACTCGGTTCCACCGGTTTAATCGGGCAGCAACTGTCAGAGATACTCAAAAAAGACCCGGAAATTGATCAAATCAATCTTGTTGTCAGGCGTCAGCTGACTGAATCCGATCCTAAAGTGAATGTCAGCGCGGATATTTCTACTCCGGAGGGTGCAAGAATGGCAGGCGAACAAAATTTTCACGACAACAAATGCACAGCTTTTATCAAAACTGCCTGCCGGATAATTGAAGAGGATTTCCTGAATGAATAAACTCAGAATAATAAAAGGCTGAATTTCAGAATCTTCCAAAAGACTCCGAAATTCAACCATTAAAATTTAAAAACTTATAATTCTCTGTAAAACAGCTCTTTTGCTTCGATTCTCATCCCGGGATTATGACCCTGAATAGCAAAGTGTCCGGTTTTATATTCGTCATCTTCATAAGTCATCACCAGCGTATCGTTTATCCAGAATTTGATATTGTTTCCTTCTGCCATAATTCTGTAGGAAAACCACTCTCCGTCGAGGGTAAGCAGTTTAATTGCTTTCCCGGTGGGCTTACCCGGCTTCCACAGCCAGCCGGTGTGTGCTTCCTGATTATGGCAGATTTGGGCTTCATATCCTCTCGGGAAACCATCCGGATTATCAGCAGGCGGAACTGCGCGGAAATAGAGACCGCTGTTGGATTTTTCCCCGGAAATGCGAAACATACCCTTGAATTCAAAATCGGTTGCGGTAACGTCCGTATAAATATGCCCCATCCCGTCGTCACCGGTTAAAACTCCGCCTTTAACATACCATTTGGCATCTCCACGCACAAACCAACCATTCAGGTTTCTTCCGTTAAAAAGGGAAATCCATTTCGATTGAGCGAATGCCTCATTCACACTTCCGATAAAAAGTAAGGCTGCCGCTAACAAAACAACTTTTCTCATTTTAGTAATATTTTGTAATTTTCTAAAAATTATGCGGGCATATCCGGCAGTATCCAACCTTCGCGATAGGTATGCTTAATCAGTTCTTTAGCAAATACCTGCGCATTAATCGGGTCGCTCCAGACTTTATTAAATCTCGGATGCCCTTCAATAATTTCCATTCCGTCATCAATGCAGAACTTAAATTCTTCATTGTCACGGATGTTGGTGAATTCCATATTGGGTCCGTCCCAGTGCAGCTCCTTGTGCAAATCCTGCAACCGGACTGCAAGCACACCCATAACCACCATTTCGTTAAACGGTCCGGCTTCGGAGAAGGGAGAAGCTGTTTCTATTCTGTTTTCAGGACTTTCCTTGCAAGCGCGAATCCAGTCCTGCTCATGGCTGAGCTCAATGCGGGGAATCAGCTTGGGAGCGTTGGGCACTCTGCCTGACATCAGCCAGGGATTCCGCCCATAACAACCACAGATGAGCTTATCTTTCGTTCCGTGAAAAATCACTCCGCCGCCATCATAATTCATATCGCGTCCTTCGGGCCATTCCGAAGGTTTCATGGGACGAATTCCTCCGTCCATCCAGGTTACCTGAACTTCAGGAAAATTGATTTTAATTCCCTTTTCTTTCGGTCGGGCAGGGAAAATGAGCTGAACAACTTCACTATCGGGCGGAGAATCTGTCATCAGCAACGTGGAAACACCCTGAACCTTTGTGGGATACCCTAATTTCAATCCCATGAAAACAGGATGTAGAATATGACATGCCATATCGCCCAGCGCACCGGTTCCAAAATCCCACCATCCCCTAAATGTCCATGGTGTGTACATGCGATGATAGGGGCGGAACTTTGCAGGTCCGATAAACAGATCCCAGTTCATGGTATCCGGCGGCCACATACCCATTTTGGGTGCAGCCAATCCCTGGGGCCATAAAGGTCTGTCAGTAAATGCTTCAACCTTGGTAACCTCTCCGATTTCATTGTTCCACAACCACTCCTGAATCAGCCGCACACCCTCTTCGGAAGAGCCCTGATTGCCCATTGAGGTGGCAACTTTATATTTCTCTGCAAGTTTGGTCAGAAGTCGCGACTCATAAACAGAGTGAGTGAGTGGTTTCTGAACATAAACATGTTTGTTCAGCGTCATGGCATGGGCTGCAACAATGGCATGAGTATGGTCTGCTGTTGCCACTAAAACGGCATCGATGGATTTTCCCATTTCATCGTACATTTTCCGCCAGTCCCAATATTTTTTTGCCTTTGGGAAATGGTCGAAACAGCGTTGACTGTGAGCCCAGTCCACATCGCAAAGCGCAACAATATTTTCGGTTTCCATTCTTCTGAGATTGCCAAATCCCATACCTCCGATCCCAACTCCGGCAATATTTAATTTATCGCTGGGGGGTTTATGCCCTAAGCCGGCAATCACATTGCTGGGAACAACTGTCAGTCCCACGGCCGCCGCCGCCGTGGTGCCGATAAAATCTCTTCTTTTGATTTTTTTGAACTCTTTCATATTGGTAATAAATTTTGAAATTAATTCACGAACTACTTCTGCCTGTTCTGTATAACAAATTCTTATCCTCAAAGAGGGGATAATTCATTAAAAAAGCAAAACTACTTTTGCAAATTTAATTACTTGAAAACTAATTGACAAGATAGCCAACTCCCAATTATGAAAGTATTTTACCCAAGTTGTATGCTATCTTAACAATTCGCATTTAAGCAATTTTTATTTAAACGGATCAGGTATTACAACCAAATCTGCTATTTCTTTTCCTTCATACTCAAAACGTGCCAGCGTATAAACCGTTCCGTCTTTTCCTACAGCTATTGAATTCACATAGGTTGGTCGGCTGCCGTCCTCATAGAAAACAGGTCCGTGGTCTGTGTATGTTCTCGTTGGTATGTGGTATGTAATCAAATGCAGATTTTCAAGTCCGCGTGCGGCGCCCATCGCAATTTCATCGATACCTTTTACTCTTTTTCCGTCAATATATATTGGTCCCCCGGTAAGATAATATATTGTTTCCTGATCCGGACCAAGGTCAAATCCCAGGTATCCGTAACTAAACTGATCAAACATCCCGCTCTTTTGGGAAGGCTCCGAAGTAATCCGGTCAACAATTTCAATTTCAGGTTTTTTCGGATCAAAGCGAAACAGATACCCTGAATTGCCGTGTACACCATAGATGACATTTTCAGCAGGATACCACACCACCCGCCTCCAGTTATATTGCATGCTGCCAGGACGTGTAGGGTCATATTTTCCGAAATAATCGAGCCTTAGGTCAATGTCTGCCAGCTTCCTGACAGTATCAAGCCCCGGTTGAAAAAAGAAAATATCTCCTTCGGAAGTTGAAAAATAAACAATACCATCGCGCGGGTCAACAATCATGGAACGACACAAAACCCGGTAATCATCACCCGGAGTACCTGCCTCGCCGTTAGCTGAAATTTTTCCAAGATTGCGCAATTTGTTGTTTGCAACATCATAATGAAGAAAATATCCAAAAGGCCATGTAATTGCGTAAATATGCTCCCGTTCGGTATCCATAGTCATTGTTACAATTGCCTCACCATCAGGTACTCTTGCTAAATCTTTAAATTCGCCGGTGGAAAGGTCATAGGATAAAATATGTCCTCCAGGATAGAGAGAATATCCTTCGGGCGGATTCTGAACCATTAGCTCCATTCCATTAATCCATTCATAGAAACCAGCATGTGTGGAAACATACAGTTTCCCATTACTTTCGTAAAAAATGGAATGTGACTTTCCCTGTGGAATGGCTTTGGTCCCTGCTTCGCCGCAAATTTCTGTAATATCTCCCAAATGTTTAACTTTCTCAGTCTCAGGTTCGTAGATGAAATACTGTCCGCCGGTATCTATTGACTGGGAGGAAAGGCAGTAATAAATTTTTCCGTCACTTGCTGCGGTAATGGTATTGTAGGTATCGTGTGCCAAAGGAAAACCAGAATAGTAATGCCTGGCAATGAGAGATTTATTTTCTTTGAGATTTGTCTTTGAAGTTTCTCTTTTTCCGCAACTAACATATCCTGAGACAATAACTGCCAGGAGAAGAGCAAATAAACTTGGTTTTTTCATGTGTTTAAAATTAATTTTAATTTTTTAAGAGGTTGATTCTTAGTAGTCTGTAAAATTTAATTTATGGATTACTATTCATTTTTCGCTCAAGACTTATTACTTCATCAATTATTTTTTGTTCGATTCCGGCTTTCCATGTTGATGGATGCCCGAACACAACATGAGCTGTTTCGCCTTCATAACCACCTTCTGCAAGCACTTTTTCACCGGGAATATAAGTCATCACATCATTGGAATATCCCATTACAAAAATGTCATTACCCAGTGCTTTTTTAAGAGCTATAGCATAGCTAACCAGTAGTTCGCCTCCAAGACTAACTATGGTTTGTTCGCCAATCTGCCAGAGCTGAACCGGATAGGGATAATTCTTTTCAAATGGAATTCCGCGCTCGATCTGTTTCAGCATATCTTCAGCCCATCTTTTCTGATATCCGGAGTTTTCATCTCTGAATCTGATAAGTTGCTTTTTTGAAAGGGGATTATTAAACTCCAGATTAATTTCGCTGTAAATGGTTTTTAAACCTGTAGAAAGCGGGCGCATCTTTTCTTCAAGAACACGAGCTACTGCTGCTGCCAGTTCTTTCCCATATTGTCTGGCAAGCGGAACTGAACGGCGGGGAAGCGGATTTTGATCAGCACCTGCTCCCTGAAAAAACATGGCTAAAGCTCCTTTATAATCTTTTTCCAACTGCAGCTGAGCAAATCCCGGATAATCACCAGACCACAAATAACCATCTAAAACAGTTGGATGACAAGCATAGCCAAAAACGATTGCTTTGGTTTTTCCACTTTTTTTGTTTTCAATTTTTAAAACCGGAACGGCGTAATCATTCGGACCATTTAAGTCATTTATTTTGCCGATTTTGGATTCAGGATTGTTTCTCCGGTTCACCTGAAACCGGACTACACCGTTTCCTGCATAAAGATTAACCGGCTTTAATGACTTTATAGCCTTTTCTGCCAGGGTTATCAATTGCTCTTCCAGCCATTCCGAATAGCGTTGAATTTTCTCTTTTTCCTGGTCATCTAACGGATATATGTTGGTCAGAATATTTGTTAAAACAGGTCCGGAATGAGTGTGCGAACTGTTTAGAATAATCTGGGAACGTGATAAACCCCATAAGTCATTTAACTTATTGCGAATACGGTCTGAAAATTCTTTTGAAACACCAACCAGATCTGTTGTAATTAATAGTGCATTGTTCCCGTCTGTGTCTTCAAGAAATAGCGCTTTAGCCCACAAGTCGTGCAATTTTCCTTCGGAAGGACGGGTTCTTGCGGCATAGCCGGCAAGCCAGAGGTTTTCTGCAGGGGTAATTTTAACTTTGGCAGTACCGGCTTTCCAGCCGGTATCAGAAAGGGCTCCGTTGATTTTTGAAGCCGATGTAAAAAGATATAGAAAGAAGAGAACTGCAATGAATGATTTAGCTTTCATGAGAATTAAAATTTCTTTTTTATATCCTCTGCATTTTTCTGAACTTTCTCTATTGACAAAGCAATGTTCTCCATATCTTTTTTTGAGCCCAACAAAATATTTTGCGGTATCCAGACAGCTTGTTCGTTACACAATTTTTCATTTAAAGGACAACTGTTTTCCTGAGCATATTTGTTGTAATCAAGTCGCTCCTTTGGATAAAATTTCTGAAAATATTTGCTGCTGAATGCATTTTTCAGATAGGGCATCTTATTCAGCTCCGAATATCCGCCGGAACAGGGAACTCCTTCAGCTCCCAGTGCTTTAAGAAACTCTCTCCTTGGTAATTCCTTAAATGCACTTTTCTTATAGCGGAAAGGATAGAGATGAAAGGCAGCGCGGGTCACATTATCATATAGTCTGTATGGTTGTATTCCGGGAATATCTTTTATCAGTCCGCTCAAATATTCCGCATTGGTATTGCGAATTTCGGTTTGCTCCTGCAGGCGCTCAAATTGTGCCAATCCGATAGCTGCCTGATATTCAGTGAAACGTAGTTTTGTGCCAACCATTATCGTTCCTGCGCCAACTTCTCCTGCTGCTGTACCATAAGGATTTCCATAGTTGTGAAACGAAAAGCAACGGTCCATAAATTCATCATCATCGCTGACAATGGCACCTCCCTCGCCAACTGCAAGGTTTTTCGAGTTTTGAAAGCTAAAGCAGCCGGCATTTCCGAAGGTTCCCACCTTTTTATGATTCACCTCTGCCAGCCACGCCTGACATGCATCTTCCACAACCAAAAGATCATGCTTCCCTGCAATTTCCATAATTCTTTCCATATCACACGGAAGGCCTAAAATATGCACCGGCATAATGGCTTTGGTGTATGGTGTAATTTTTTCCTCAATCTTTTCGGGGTTCATCTGGAAAGTTTCCGGATCCACATCAACAAAAACCGGGATGGCACCATTAAAAAGGATGCTGGAAACGGAAGCAATGAAAGTATAAGGTGTAACCAGAACTTCGTCACCCCAGCCTACTTCAAGCTGTGCCAGGGCAGTGTTTAGCGCATTTGTGCCGTTGACTACCGACAGGCAGCGCTTTGCTCCAAGAGCTTCTGCCCATCTCTTTTCAAATTCATCTACAACATCCGCACGAGACCAGACTCCGCTACGAATGACTTCCAGCAATCGCTTTTCATCTGTTTCGGGATTCCAAATCGGCCATGAAGGCCAGCTTGATGAAGAAATTACAGGAGTTCCGCCTAAAATTGCAGGTATTGAAGATGCTGAAGCATGACCTGTCATAGCATTATTGGCTAATCCAAGCCCCAGGGTAGTACCTGCGGCTAATAGTGAATTTTTTTGGATAAATTCACGACGACTAAAATCCTTTTCAAAAAATCCCATAACTGAATGTTTATTGTTAAAATTTCACCAAATCGATTTGTTTAATAGCCCTACCACTTGAGATACAACTGTTGAAAGCATTTCACGTTCACAGATTTCGTTTTTATGTAAAAGTAATTCATTGACCTTTAAAAGCCAATTATTACCTGTTAATTTTTCAAATTTCAGACAGGATATTCCAAAACATTGTAAAATTTGAAAATAGAGAATGTTTCATTTGGGGAGAAGCAACATAAAAACCGCACTTGTAAAAATCGAACATCGAAATATTCCGATATTTCTTCAAAAATATAATCTTTTGATTAATAGCATTTTTCAGCCCATACAAAAATTAGTATAGTGATATTCAAATTTTTTTTAAACAATTCCCAAACTATCGTGTTTCTATGGCATACTTGACTCTCAACACACGTGGTTTGATTTTTGATTTAGTTTAAGTTGATTAGAGAGAAGGTCGGTTGTTGAGCCGGCCTTTTATCTTTTAAAGAGTACCCGCTTTGCACTTTTGGCTTCAATTATTTCCCCATTATCATAAACTTTGCGTCCGTTCACAAATGTGGCAACCACCTGATGTGAAAATTCCTGCCCTTCAAATGGGGACCATCCACATTTATAGAGCAGATTGGCAGGTGTTACCTGCCAGCTCCGGTTCGGGTCAATCAAAACCAGGTCGGCAAAGTAATTTTCCCGGATATATCCCCGCTTTTCAATACGAAACAAATCTGCAGGAGCATGACACATTTTCTGAACAGTCTTTTCTATGGTAATCACACCTTTGTTCGCCATTTCCAACATGGCAACAAGCGAGTGCTGCACTAACGGACCCCCTGAGGGCGCACTGAAGTAGCTTCTGCTTTTCTCATCTAACGTGTGCGGCGCATGATCAGTTGCAATCACATCAATCTTGTCTGTCAACAAAGCTTCCCAAAGTGCTTCTTTATCCTTAACGGTTTTTATTGCCGGATTCCATTTGATAAAATTCCCTTTTGATGCATAGTCCCGCTCATCAAACCAGAGATGATGCACACACACTTCTGCCGTAATTTTCTTATCCTTCACATTTCCTGCGGGAAAAAGGCTCATCTCTTTTGCAGACGACAGATGCAGAACATGTAACCGGGTATCGTATTTTGTTGCTAATTCAACCGCTTTGGATGACGAACGGTAACACGCTTCATCGCTTCTTATCTCTGCGTGAAGATGAACAGGTACGTTTTCTCCATATTTTGCCCTGGCAGCTTCACTGTTTTTTTGGATCAGGGGTTTATCTTCACAATGGGTAGCCACCAGTGTTGGTGCTTTTTGAAAAATTTCTGAAAGCGTTTTTTCGTCATCCACTAACATATTTCCTGTGGATGATCCCATAAAAACCTTAATCCCACATACTTCCGACGGATTAGTCTTTAAAATTTCTTCCAAGTTGCTGTTGGTAGCGCCCATATAAAATGAGTAGTTTGCAGCGGAAGTTTTCGCTGCAAGGCGATATTTCTGCTCAAGCAGCTCCTGTGTAATAGTTTGCGGATTGGTATTGGGCATTTCCATAAAGGTAGTTACGCCCCCGGCTACGGCAGCGCGGCTTTCCGAGAAAATATCTCCTTTGTGGGTCAGTCCCGGCTCACGAAAGTGCACCTGGTCGTCAATCACTCCGGGAATGAGATACAGACCGGACGCATCTATCACTTCAACAGCAGAAAAATCGAAATTTTTCGGTAGAGTATGCGAAAAAATACTCTTAATATATTCACCATCAATAAGAACACTGCCCCTAAACTTCAGTGCATCATTGACTATTGTTGCATCTTTGATAAGAATTTTCATTTTAGCACCTGTCACTATTATAATTTCTGTTCACGAAAATCTGAACAAACGGAAAGCTCTTAGCGGCTGTAATCTCTGGACCAGCTGTTGATTTTCATTTTCATGACACCCCAGAGTGCCTCATTAAAAATACCGCCGCTCATTTTTGAAGTTCCTTCTTCCCTGTCGGTGAAAATAATCGGCACTTCCACAATATTGAATCCGAATTTCCATGCGGTAAATTTCATTTCAACCTGAAAACCGTAACCAACAAGCTTAATCTTATCAAAATCAATAGTTTCAAGAACCTTGCGCCTGTAGCATTTAAAGCCTGCGGTGGTATCCATCACTTTCATTCCTGTAATGACCCGCACATATTTTGATGCAAAATAGGACATCAGTACCCTGCCAAGGGGCCAGTTAATCACATTTATTCCTGAAATATAACGTGAACCGATGGCAAGATCAGCTCCGTCTGCAATTGCCTGCAGCAACCTTTCAAGGTCATCGGGATTATGGGAGAAATCACAATCCATTTCGCACACATTTTCATAATCTCTTTCCAGCGCCCACCTAAATCCGGCGATATATGCAGTGCCCAAACCCAGTTTTCCCTTTCTTTCAATCATGTGCAGGCGTCTCGGAAACTCTTTCTGCATATTCTTAACAATGGCTGCCGTTCCGTCGGGTGAATTATCTTCAACAATAAGTAAATGAAAAGGCGTCTCCAAAGAGAAAACCTTTCGAATCATTTTTTCAATATTTTCCTTCTCATTGTATGTGGGAATGATGACCAAATTTTTTGACACGACTTTTATTTTTTAGTTTATTAAGCGAAAATACACTTTTGATTGCAATATTTGCCCTTGATTGCTTCTTTTATATTTATTAACATTGGAAATTGAAAAATTGAAACGCTGCAAATGAAACGGAAAAGCTGCATCAGGATTGATTTAAACAACACCATTCATTGTGATAACTTACTGAAAATTCTCAATTATTATATGGAAGATAATATAGGTATGGGAAAACCCATGCCTGAATTACTAAAACCGAAAATTATTGAAGGTTTGAGAAATCATGCGGGTTATATCGGATTTTTTGGTTGCATTGACGGGCAGTATGCTGCACTGGCAAATTGCAATATCAACTTTTCAACCTGGCAGGCAATGCCTTTGATTAATATACACGATTTTGTGGTATCACCCGATTTCAGGGGAACGGGGATGGGGATTTTTCTTTTGAAAGAGATTGAAGAATACGCAATTAGCAATGGATTTTGCAGAATAAATCTTGAAGTTTCCCACGAGAACCTGAAAGCGCAAAAATTGTATATCAAAGCAGGGTTTAAGGAGTGCAATCCACCCAACTATTTTTGGGAAAAAAGATTTAATGGATAGTAACATTTCTTCACATTAAATTTAACATTACTCTATATTGCTGACACACTGTGGATATAGAGGCAGGGCGGTCAGAGCAGACAACTGTTTGGAGCGGTTTTTCACGACAAATTTACCCCACACCTGTTGCAGTGATTGAAAAAGGTTTTAGTTTTGCACCCGTTTTCAAACAAAAAGTTCGTTGCATTTTATCTGGTTTTAAAATTAGAGCAGGCACAGGCAAAAGTTTGGCAGTTATTTAAAAATTGCATATCTTTGCAGCCCTGCAATAAAAAGCAGGTTATTTCACAACCAAAGTTTGGTTGGAAACACAAAGTAAAAAACAGTTCTTTAAAATTTTGAATAGAAAATAAAAGCATTAAAAAAGCAAGGTGTAACAACTTTGTTAATTTCTTTAGAGGATTTACCTGAGCGAGAAAGACATTAAACTTTTTATATTTACAAGGGAGAGTTTGATCCTGGCTCAGGATGAACGCTAGCGGGAGGCTTAACACATGCAAGTCGAGGGGCAGCACGGGTAGCAATATCTGGTGGCGACCGGCGGATGGGTGCGTAACGCGTATGCAACCTTCCTTATGCAGGGGGATAGCCCATGGAAACGTGGATTAATACCCCGTAATATCATCGAATCGCATGTTTTGGTGATTAAACGAATTTCGGCATAAGATGGGCATGCGTCTGATTAGCTAGTTGGCAGGGTAACGGCCTGCCAAGGCTACGATCAGTAGGGGTTCTGAGAGGATTATCCCCCACACTGGAACTGAGACACGGTCCAGACTCCTACGGGAGGCAGCAGTG
>JACDJB010002805.1_pt1 | contig 12033 bp, 7 predicted proteins | sample 7454121 | NCBI WGS metagenome assembly JACDJB01 (sample SAMN14253290, study PRJNA609438) | sludge metagenome | isolation source: sludge after 25d culture with pyrite | collected 2018-12-20 | reverse complement strand
TCCAGTTGAAAGCGCGGATTATAACCGCTTCGAGGGTGTATAGAAGGGGTCCGCAGCGGCATGTGAACGGCGTCACACTTGCTCAGCGGGCGGCCTCCGCCGCCCGCAGGGACACCCGCCGATACTCACCGCCCAGCCGCAGCAGGGCATACATCCACACCAGGCAGGTGATCAGCACCAGCCAGCCGAGCTCCCGGGTCGACACGCTCCAGGGCAGCCATTGGGTCAGCAGCAGGATCAGCAGCGAGCCCAACACCTTGAACATCCGATAGCCGAACATGTCGATCCAGGCCTTGGCCTTGAAGATCAGCACGGGATCGATGGGGATGTAGAGCAGCTCCTTGGACGCGCGGTTGATGGAATACGACAACCCGCGGTCGGCGATCTTCAGGGCGCTGCCGGCGAACAGCGTCGCGCTCGACATGAAATACAGGCTGCCGGCCATGACCGACAGCGGTTGCACGAACAACCCGCCCAGTGCACCCAGCCAGCGGTGGATCAGCGGTGTGATCAACAGGTTGATGCCGATCGCGACCACGCTCAGGACGCTGAACACCTCCGCGAGGTACACCGTGCGTGCCTCGCGTGCCGCGATGTGTGTCTCCACCATCTTCATGAACTGAAATTCGACCAGTGGTTCCACCACCTGCGCCAGCAGCAGGATCACCGCGATCAGGAACAGATAGCGGTGCCTTGCGATGAAGTGCCATTGGCCGTGGTCCACCGCGTCATGATCCGTGACACCCGGATGTTCGACATACAGCCCGAGGCGCCCCATCAGCAGGCTGAGCAGCATCAGCAACGCGATGATGCCGGCCGCGATCGGCAGCAGATCGAAGGTATCCAACCCGAAGCCGCGCACCCAGGTGGCCGACAGCGCGCCCCCGGCCACACCGCCGACCAGGCCGCCGGTGGCGATCAGCCCGTACCAGCGCTTGCCGCGGTCGGTGCTGTAGATGGTATTGGTCAAACTCCAGAACTGTTCGACCAGGATCACGCTCAACATGTCGACGAAGACGTAAAACGTGAACGGCAGCACAAATGCGCTGTGCCGCAACGTCGGGTAGAAGCCGATAAGACAGACGATGATGAGCGCGCAGGTGGCCAGCACGACGTTCAGGCGCGAGTGCCGTTCGATCAGCCGCTGATACACGCTGATGATCAGGCCCAGGCCGACCGCGGTCGCGATCCACACATACGGCAGCCGATCGCTGCCCAGCGCGGTCACGAAGATCGACCGACTCGCGGGCTTGAGGTGATACAGCGCCGTGATGATGAGGAAGAAATTTGTGAACAGCAGCACGGCTTGCACGGGGCGGCCGTTGTGAAATGTTGGCATGACGTTTGCGATCCAGCGGTATTCGGTTACCATGAGCCCTGCAAGCCAGGGGGGGAGGTCGCATGTTGCGACGCATAGCAGTGTTGGGACTCTTGCTTGGGCTGGTGATTCCGCTTCAAGTTGTTAACGCAGAAGAATATTTCCCTCAACTTCGGGATGTCCAGGATGCCGCCCTCCAGCACCAGCTGGAACAGCGCATCAAACGCCTGAATCTTGACGGGCCGGTGAAGCGGGGTCAACTGGCCATCGCGCTCGTCGATGTCACCGATCCGCAGCACCCCAGTCTGGCCCATGTCAACGGCGACAGCATGGTGTACGCCGCCAGCCTGCCGAAGATCGCGATCCTGCTGGCCGCATTCGAACGTGTCCACGAGGGGAAGCTCACGTTGGACGACGAACTGCGCGGACTGATGACCGCCATGATTCGCCACTCCTCCAACACCGCGGCCACCGAACTGATCCACCGCGTCGGGCGTAACTATATCAACAACGTCCTCAGCTCACCGAAATACCACCTCTATGATGCGCGCTACAACGGCGGCCTGTGGGTCGGCAAGGAATACGCACAGGGCGTGGCCTACCGCCGCGACCCGCTGCACAACCTGTCACACGGCGCGACCGCGTTCCAGGTGGCCCGCTTCTACTATCTGCTCGAGACCGGTCAGCTGGTCACGCCGGCCCTGTCGAGGGAGATGAAGGCCATCCTCGGCTCGCCCGGCATCAACCACAAGTTCGTGAAGGGCCTCACCGCGAACTTCCCGGATGTGCAGATCTACCGTAAGTCGGGGACGTGGCGCGATTGGCATGCCGACAGCGCCATCGTCGAGCACGCCGGCCGTACCTACATCGCCGTGGCGCTGGCCGAGAGCCCCAAGGGCGGCGAGTGGATGTCCAACCTGATCTGTGAGCTGGACGGCATCATTCTGCAGCAGCCGCTGCGGACCGCAAACCTTGCAGCAGCGCGTGCAGCCGGGTCGCCAGCGTCTGATGCTCCACGGCGGAGTTCCGCTTCAGAACGTTTGATGTGATCGCGACCATATAGAACAGCCGCGGCTCGCCGGCCGGCGATTCCACGACGGCCACCGAGTTCATCAGGTTATCGACGTTGCCCTGATACTGCTTGCAGACGAAGCCCTCCTCCGGCTCGCAGCGGTACAGCGAGCCGGATTTGAAATACACCGCCGCATCCCGCAATACCGGCGCCGACGCATAGCGGATGCGCGTCTGTGTCATATACAGCAGCCGTTTGATCTCCAGGCTCGACCACGGATCCACCAGCCGGCCCTGTTCCATGCGCAGCAGATAACGGATCAGCGCGTGGGTGGTCGATACGCTGTTGGTGCCGGGCGCGCGCTGCTTGCCCTGACGGGTGAAGAAGCTGCCCTGGCGCAGGTCTTCCGGGTCCAGTCCGTTGCGCATCACCGCCGACTTCATGGTGTCGACCCACAGGTCGCCCAGGTCCTTGCGCGGCGTCTGTTCCAGAAAGGCCTGTGTCTGCTCGGGTGTGGCCGGATAATCCGCCCCGAAGTGTCGCAGCAACAGGACCTGCTGCATGACCGTGCTGGCCGCCGCGTTGGAACTCGCCGACATCATCCAGTCGAGATAGCTCCACAGGTTCGCGGTGTCGCCCTCGCGCAGCGGGCGTCGCCGCATGCGGTTCTCCTCAGGGCGCCAGAAGGGCACGACATGATGGTCGGTGCGGATGAAGGCGTCCGCCGTCACCAGACTGTCTTTCAGCACGTGCCTGCGGGCCGCGAGATCGTCCGGGTAGATGTCCGCCAGCGTCTGCAGCAGCGCCAGCCCCACCATCAGCTTGCCGACACTGCCCGGATTGCGGCGGGTGTCGCCGTTGTGTTCGGCATACAACGGCGCAGCCGGATCGCTCAGGTCCAGCACGCTGATGCTGTAGCGCGGCGCATCGGCGCCGAGCAGGCGCACGATCCGGCGCGTGAGCTCGGCATCGGCCGCCGGGATCTCCAGATCGGCCTGGTCCTGCAGCCGCAGCCGGATCTGCGCCGCCGGCAGCTGCGCACCCGGTGGCAACCGGTTGCCCGGCACCACCCCCTGCTGCGCCAGACGATAGCCCTCCAACCGCGCGATGCCGGTCTCCTCAAAGGCATCGATGGGATAGGCACAGACCGTTCCGACGCAGAGCGATAGCACGCCGCCGAGCAGGAGGCAGGTGGTCAGAAAATGTGCTCGTGATGGCATGGTCTGGATAGTAGTCGATGTTAGGGAGGCGTGAGGCGTGAGGCGAAAACCCATTATGGCCACGGAAGCACACGGAAAAACACGGAAAGAAGTCATTGCTAAGGAATCTGATTAATTCGTCGTATCGTCATTGCGAGTGAAGCGCAGCAATCTCCTTCGACGGCAGATCAACAACTTGGAGATTGCCGCGTCGCTGCGCTCCTCGCAATGACGGGTTAATCAGAGGTTCTCTAACATCCCACAGGGGCACACTGATGGGGTACGACGACCTGTGGCTCCCCGGGAAATGCATAGACTCCAAAGCTATTCCTGGTTCTTCAGCAATAAAATTTCCGTGTTTTTCCGTGTGCTTCCGTGGCCATAATGGGTTTTCGCCTCACTCCTCACTCATCCACTCCTCCCCCAAATTGACCACAGCATCCGCGTCGCGCATCTGGGCGCGATCCATCTCGATCAGATACAGGCTGCGGCGTGCCCGGGCGCTGTCCACGAAGGGGCGGATCTGGAACAGTGCGAGGTGGCCGTCGCGGAAGCCGAACTCGATATCTGCAGGGGCCGGCAGACCGCCGGTTGTGCCGGGCATGGGGAAGCGTCGTTCGACGTCATCGGCCAGGTGCCGCAGCTGTTCGATCTCGGCCGCGGTGAGCACGCGTTCGGCACCACTCGCCGGCACGTACACGATGCCGCCGCCGGGTGCGGCCGTGGCGCGCAGGGGCGTGGAGGCCTGGGCGAGCAGACGCGTCCCGCCGTCGGCGCGGTACACGCGCAGCTCTTCGGCCGCCTGGCCCTCGACCGCACCGCCGATGCCTTCGGATACGGCGATCGACAGCCAGTGGCGATCACCGCTCTCCACATCCGCCGTCACCAGGACGCCGGACTTCTGCGCGGGGAAGGTCTGCAGCAGCAGTACCGCTGGATAGACCTGCTGCGGCTGCGCCATGTGCGCCTGCCGCCAGCCGTAGGCGCGTTCGGTGAAGGGCGAGGCCCACACCTGCTGGATGGCCTGCACGATCTGTTCGAAGCCGACCACGTTGGGCACGGTACGATTCAGGCCCGCACCGGTGAAGCCCGGCAGATCCTCGACGTTGGTGTCGCTGCGCACGAACACGCCGACGTCGTCGACACTGCCGAACACCTCGGTCATGGCGGTGCGCAGCCGCATGCGGAATGTCTCGCCGGGGTCGGTGTGGATGATCCAGTCGCGCAGTTGCGCGAGGAACAGCCGCACCTCGTCGCGCCGGTGGCTGGGGTCGGTAATCGCGTGCAGTCGCGCATACTCCGCGTTCAGCCAGTCGTAGGCGCTGGGGCTGTCGGGGCGTTCCGGCGCGATGGGCTGGTCGAGCAGCGTGCGGAACACGCCGAACGGGATCGCAACCCCGGCGTTCACCGCCGCAGGATAGTTACGGCGCAACTCGCCGAGGTTGGCGGCCTTGGGGCCGACGGTGCGCCCGGAGTCGTGCGCGGACAGGTGTTGCAGCGGCAGCAGCTCGGTGTGTTCCAGATCGAGCTTGTCCAGATCGGGCTGGATGACGATGTCCTCGTCCAAGGTCTCGCGACCGAAGACGGCATCCCAGCGCGGCCCATCCAGTGCGATCTCCACCGCCCCGCGCGGACTCACCGCGACGACGATGGGCTGACCCATGTGCGCCTCGATCTCGCCAAGCAGCGCATCGTCCACGACCAGATTGGGAATGCCGAGGTTGCGTGCCAGCAGCTGTACATGCGACAGCGAGCTGCCCTCGCCGCGCGTGAGGATACCCGCGATGCGCGGCAGTTCCGGCGTGGTCGATGGCAGCAGATAGATACCGTCACGGCGGAAGTCCGCCTCGTTCTGCGGCGGTGGCAGCAGGGTGCCGCGGCTCAGGCCGGGGTTGAGGCCGCGCAGGCCGGTGGCCTGCGCCCGACCGAACAGTGTGGTCCGCACGCCGGCGAGGCGGTTGGCATCTTCGGTGAGTCCGTCGAGCACACGCGTATAGGCGAGCAGTGGGCTGGCACGCAGCCGGTCGGGGATGTAGTGCACCGCAGTGGGCGTGAGTACCGTCCAGCGCTCGACCGTGGGGCCGAAGTGGAACTCCATGGCACGCTGCGCCCACTGCGGCACACGTGCGAGATAGCGCAGTCCCGCGAGGTAGGCCTCGGCGGACAGTGGCTGCGCCGCGGTGAGCCGTGCGATCTCCTGTTCGACCGCTTGCTGCTGGCGTGCCGACAGCAGGCCGGTCGCATACAGCCCCTTCGTCATGACCTGCAGCTGCTGGAGCGACGTGGCGCGGTCCGGCGTGCGTGTCTCTTCGATGAGCTGGTTGCCGACGGCGTAGATCTCATCTTCCATCGCCAGACCGGCGAGCAGGATCCGGATGCGGTTCGGTGGACTCAGATCACCGGGCGCCGCACTGCGCTCGCGCCAGGCGACGCCGTAGTCGGCGGCCAGCGCCAGACGCGGTGCCAGATCACGCGTGCCGCCGAGGCGCGCGGCGGCGGCGCGCAGCTCGGCCTTGAGCGCGCGGTTGGGCGTCTCGACGGCCAGCACCTCGAGCTGGCGCAGCGCCGTCTGCGGCGCATACAACGCCTCCAGCTGTGCAGCCAGGTGCGCGTACCGGTCGGCGAGTTCCGGCAGGCCGTGCCGGGCGGCATGCTCACGCACCAGCTGTGGATCATTGGCGTCGGGGATACCGTGGATCTTCACCCGCAACGGCTGGAAGGCCGGGTCCTGGTCGGCGATCTCGATGGCCAGCCGGCGTACCTCCTCGGCGATCGACGGTTCCAGCCGCACCGGCAGCAGCCGCGCCGCCTCACGCAGCAGCAGATAACGTTGCGGTACCTGCCAGTCCGGATCCTCGACCAGTGCCAGCAGCAGCTGGCGCGCACCGGCGTGCTCATCCTCGATCTGCAGGGCACCGCGGTAATAGCGCGCCTGCCGGAACAGGAAGCCATCGTCGTTGGCGATCAGGAATTGTTCCAGCAGCAGCTGACGCAATGGATCCAGATGCGCCGCCGGCCCGATGAAATCCAGTGGCCGGATGTCGGCCAGCAGGTTCGCCACCAGGTAGCCGTCGTTACGCATGGCCAGGACGCGCGTGTTCCACTCACCGTGCTGCACGCCGCCGCCATGCTCGCTGCAGGCCCCCGGCGTCGGCGGCAGGATGGCGCCGTCTGTACAGAACCAGCGGATGCGGCTGAACGGACCGCGTGGCTCCTGCTGCATCTGTTCAACCCAGTCGCGCAGCAGTTTCGGGTCCAGCGGTGCGTCGGAGGCCGTTTCCTCTGGTGACCTGTCGGCCCGTACCGGCCCTGTCGACACCATCAGGACGAACAGCAGAATGGACAGCAGGATGGACAGCCGGCGGGCGAGCGGGATGGGCATGGCGGTATATGGAAGTACCAGGTCGGGTAGATCGGGCGAACGAGGGGGTGGGTGGCAGCCCCGGGCGGTCAACCCACTCTAGGAGGCGCCGCGCCCGAATGCAACTGGTCGGATTGTGTGGTGGTCGAGGGTGGTGAGGGGGCGCTCCACGATTGCATGCCACCGGCCGGTGGTTTACCCTACGCGCTCTTTGCGGCGGGGGTCTCGGGTGGATCTCCAGCAGCGCAAATTTCAGTACCGCAACAGACGGTCGTCTGCGGCTACTGGTGGGTTCCCGGAGAGGTGTCCGAGCGGTTGAAGGAGCACGCCTGGAAAGTGTGTATACGGCAACGTATCGCGGGTTCGAATCCCGCCCTCTCCGCCAAATTAAAGAAGGCCCCCGTGTGGGGCTTTTTTTATTTGGTGAAGTAGGCGGCTTTGATGAGGACCCTGCGGTTCGACGGAGCGGCCGGAGGCCGTGGAGAACGCCGGAGCGCAGCGGAGGCGGCCCCGGAGGGGTGAGGGCGCACAGCGCCCGAATAATCCCGCCCGCTCCGCCAAATCCCAAAAAAACGTTGAATTAGCGTAAGGGTCATGACTAGTTGAGGGTTAGTAAAATGAGTCTAACCTACTGTCATGGCTATGAAAAACAGGTATGCGATCCGTTCGCGAATCAGTGAAGCTAAATTTCGTCAGCCCGTGCGCCTGTTTGCGAGGGCTCAGTTGCTGAGCAGCTTCGTAGGAGTGCAGATTTACCCAGGTGCGCAGCACTTCGGCGACACTCCAGGCTTGGGCAAAGCAACCGCGTGCGGTGAAGGGTGGGTCGGCGTCGAAGATCTCACTGATGCTGCCCAGGCAGGCAGACTGCAGATGCAGTGCAAGTGGTTCGAGGAATGATCGGGCTATCGCGACATCGCCATACACCCGATAATGCGCGTCGACAAAGGGTCCAATAAGCCAGGCCCAGACAGTGCCCTGATGATAGGCACCGTCACGTTCCCATGGCCCGCCCAGGTAATGCGCTGCATAACCCGGCTCGCCGGGTGCGAGACTGCGCAGACCGTGGGATGTCAGCAGCGCACGTGCACAGCTATCGACAACCGCTTTTTGCCGGTCGGAATCCAAGGGGCTGTGGGGTAGAGCGACGGCGAAGATCTGATTGGGACGCAAGCGACCATCGTAACGGCGTCCATCCTGATCAGGATCACCCCCTGGTCCGTCGATCACGTCGTACAGTGCTGCGCGTTGCGGATTCCAGAAGCGTTGAAAACTGTGTTCGACCAATTCAGCGGCGCGCCGAAAACCGGCAACCTCTGGCCCTTTCCTCAATTGCTCCGCCAATCCTTCCATCACGCGCAGGGCGTTGTACCAGAGCGCGTTGATCTCCACGCATTTACCGATACGTGGTGTCACCACCCAGTCACCGACTTTGGCATCCATCCAGGTCAGTTGTACGCCGTCCTGCCCGGCTGCCAGTAGACCGTCCACTGGATCCATGCCAATACCATAGCGTGTCCCTCGCCGATGCCACTCGATGATGTCGGCCAGTACCGGATAGAGTTCGGCAGCAAGCGCTGTATCGCTGCTGAGTCGGGTGTACTGATCGACGGCGTGGAAATACCAGAGTGTGGCATCGACGGTATTGTATTCGGGGGCCTCACCACCGTCGGGAAAGCGATTTGGCAGCATGCCGTCACTGATATATTCGGCGAAGGTATGCAGTATGGCGGCGGCTTCTTCATAACGCCGGGTAGTGAGCGTCAACCCCGGCAGAGCGATCATGGTGTCACGCCCCCAATCGCCAAACCAGGGATAACCAGCGATGATGGTCTTGCCTACCGTATGCCCATCTTGATAACGATCAACGATGAACTGATCAGCGGCCAGCGCGAGTTGTCGGATCCAGCATGGGGTATCGGCAGGTAATTTGTCGAGTAGTACAGCATTGTGGCGCTCAGCTTTCCTGCGGAGTGCGGCGAAATCTGGCGGAGTGCCCAAGTCAGTGGATAGAACGACGGTTGCCTGTTCACCCTGTTCGAGCGATAGCACAAACCGGCCCGGCCGGAACAGATTTTCAGTGTCATCCAGTCCGCGTAGGCTTTCAGCACGATGCCTGAAATTCCAGTACCAATCCGAGTCGGTTATGAAGCATGCGCCGGCACAGGTTAAGCGATAGGGCTGCGCCCCAGCAAAGGCCTCGACCTCGCAGCCGTTCGGAATCTCACGCATGCCAAGCCGCCAGTCACCGTGCGTGTGGCTGTGGTGATCGCGGTAGGTGCATAGTGGCGTCAAGTCCAGCTGCAATGCATCGCTGGCACGCACAACACGGAGGTTCACACAGGTCGTGTTATGTCCGGGCTGCATCAGAATACGTTTTTCCAGCAGGGCATCGGCAATGGCATAGCGCCACACGGGCATACCCTGATCAAGGTGAAACGATTCCAGATATAAATAACCCTGCGGTGTGACGGTGCCGTCAGCGTACTCGTGAGTTGCCAGCGGATACTCGTTCGACGCATATGTCACGGTGATATCCATAGCCGCGACCAAGAGTGTCCGTGCCAGGGGTGGAGCGAGTGAGGCGATCAACAGGCCGTGATAACGACGTGTATTCGTGTCGCAGATCGTGCCTGAGGAAAAGCCGCCGATACCGTTTGTGACCAGCCATTCGTGGTCCATCGCCTGTGCAAGTTCACCACAGGTGCTACGTCCAAGCTGAAGTCGTGTCATAACTCCATTCCCTGCTGTCTATGTTCAGTGTTTTATTGCGGTGCCTACGTGGGTGTGGATATTGTAGGTCATGAAGATGACTGCCGGTAATCGCCTCGACGCCAGGTGTGATAGCGTTCGACCCAGGCCAGAATCCCTGTGGGCGCGTGTTCACGCTTCCATTGGCCGGCTACATATTTGTTCGCCTCGGTCAGGGTCGGATAGATATGAATGGTGCCAAGAATTTTGTTGAGCCCCAGACCGTGGCGCATTGCGGTTACAAATTCTGCGATGAGGTCGCCGGCATGCTCTCCGGCAATCGTCGCACCCAGGATGCGATCTTTACCGGGTACCGTCAGAACTTTTACGAGGCCGTGAGCTTCTTCATCGGTAATCGCACGGTCGAGCCCTGCGAGCAAAAAGGTAGTGGCCTCATAAGGGATACCCTGTTTTTTTGCCTCCTGCTCATTCAGCCCGACGCGGGCAATCTCGGGATCCGTAAAGGTTGCCCATGGGACTGCGGAATAATCGACATGGTATTTCTTGAAGGATCCGAACAGACCATTGACGGCGGCATACCAGGCTTGATGTGCAGCCATATGCGTGAACTGATAGGGGCCCGCCACATCACCTACGGCGTAGATGTTCGGATAATTCGTGCGCATGTAGCCATCGACTTCTATGGTGCCGTCTTTGCGCCGCGGAACGCCAAGTTCCTCAAGACCGAAACCACGGCTGTTCGCTCGTCGGCCGACAGCGACCAATAACTCATCGAATTCGATCTCGATGTCAGCTCCGGCATACTCTGCGACCAGGAATTTGCGGCCATCCTCAACCCGGAATGCTTTGGGCGTGTGTTCGACGCGCAGCTCGACGCCGTCATTTCGCAGGCGTTCCATTAACATCATGGAAAATTCCGGATCTTCTTTCTTCATGAGTAGTGAGCCGCGTTGCAGCTGAATGACCTGGCTGCCGAAGCGGGCGAAGCATTGCGCGAGTTCGCAGCCGACCGGTCCACCGCCCAGTATCAGCAGGCGGCGCGGTAGTGTACGCAGGTTCCAGAGGGTATCAGAGGTCCAGTAGCCGGTCTGCTCGATACCGGGAATACTCGGAATAGCCGGTCGACCGCCGGTTGCGACAATGATATTGCGTGTCGTCAGCGTGCGGCCGTTGACCTCGATACGGTAGGGTGAGGTGATCCGCGCTTCGCCTTGAATGCAATCGACGCCGAGTGCCGTGTAACGTTCCACAGAGTCGTGCGGTTCGATAGTGCGGATGATGCGCTGGACACGCTCCATTACCGTGGCAAAATCGAATTCCACACTCGCGGAAGTGAAACCAAACTCCTGGGCGCGGCGCGTGTGGGAGAGAAATTTCGCAGAACGTATGAGTGCTTTCGAAGGTACGCAGCCGGTGTACAGACAGTCACCGCCCATGCGGTGTTTTTCGATCAGGCTCACTTTGGCCTTGACGGCTGCACCGAGGTAGGCACTGACCAGACCACCGGAGCCGGCACCAATGACGATCAAGTCCCGGTCAAAGCGTTTCGGTCTCGGATAGTGGCGTAGAGCCTGTCGTGATTTGACCAGTTCCACGATCTTTTTGGCCAGCAGAGGGAAGATACCGAGCAGGGTCAACGAAACGATCAGGCCAGGAGAAAGGATGCCGGAGAGAGATTCAAGTTGTGCGATCCGGGTGCCGGCGTTTACATAGACGAGCGTTCCCGCCAGCATCCCGATCTGACTCACCCAATAGAAGCTCCAGGTCCGCATTGGTGTCAATCCCATGACGAGGTTGATCACGACAAACGGGAACGCCGGAACGAGGCGGAGCATGAACAGGTAGAAAGAGCCATCCTTCTCAATCCCCCGATTCGCCGCCTTCAAATGCTCACCGAAACGGTTCTGCACAATGTCGCGTACGAGCAGGCGGGAGATCAGAAAGGCGATGGTGGCTCCGAGAGATGAGGCAAAGGAAACGATCAGTGTTCCCGTCAACAGGCCGAAAATCGCACCTGCAGCCAGGGTCAGCAAGGCCGCACCGGGCAGAGACAACCCCGTTACGGCAACATACAGCGTGAAAAAACCTGCAGCGGTTACAATGGGATGCAGTTGTCGGAATCTATCCAAGGCGGCCTGCTGCGATTTCAGATAGTCTAGCGTAAGGTATTGGCCAAGGCCGGCGCCGAAGAAGATCCCCGCAATAACGAATAACATCAGTATTAGAATGATTCGCGTCGTGGTCACTGAAAACCGCCTCAATGGATTAGTAATGAATGTTTACTATAGTCATAACAGACGGTTGCAGGGCACTATTGTTGTAGTCCGCTGTGCTGGATTGTGAAGATGTCGGTGTGCCCAGGTATGTCCATGATGTGTTCATTAGTCGTATAGAATCCCAGAACCTGATATTGGCACTGCCAGGGACCTGTCGG
>JACDJB010002803.1_pt1 | contig 12036 bp, 9 predicted proteins | sample 7454121 | NCBI WGS metagenome assembly JACDJB01 (sample SAMN14253290, study PRJNA609438) | sludge metagenome | isolation source: sludge after 25d culture with pyrite | collected 2018-12-20 | reverse complement strand
CTGTAAGCCCAGGTACCTGGAAGGATGACGCTATTCGCGATGATCGCCTGACCATTGAAAAGCTGTGAAATGATCCTACTGCGATCAACTCCCATCAACAACGCCCTGCGCACATCGGCTTCCTGAAAATAAGGAACGCCAATATCATCCAAATTCAGTAAAACAAGGCTGATGCGTGGAAGACGCCCGGTGTAGACATTCAGATCCTCTTCAAGCAGCGCCGTTCCCACCATATCTGCAGGTATTTCACTAACCCCCTGCACCAGTCCTTCCTCAAAAGCGCTATACGCGCTGCGGGCATTGGGGTAATAGTTGAAGATCAGTTCCTGCAGGTAAGGCTGCTCGCCGGCATAATTCGGAAAAGCCTGCAGTTTTATGCCAACGATCTGAGACTCTTCTATGATCAATTCGTTGAATTGATACGGTCCGCTGCCTATTGGCTGCAAATTCAAAGGAGATTCAGCTATTTCTTCAATGGTCATCCCTTCGAAAAGATGCTGAGGGATCAAACCGAATGCCAGGTAATCCATGAATGGCGAAAATGCTTCAGGTAGTTTTAACTGCATGTGCAGGTCGTCAAAAAGATAAACCTCCACAGCACTCCACAATTTCCTGATGTCATTTTTAATGAACCCTTTACCATTGCGGATTTGTTCGATCGTGAAAAGAACGTCCCTGGTGGTGAGGGGTTCCCCATCATGCCAGGTTAAATCCGGTTTTAAGGTGATGTTGTAAAGAATTCCATCCTGGCTTACCCCAATTGACTCCGCCAGCTCGGGTTGCGCTATCCCGCGCGAATCGAACTTGACCAGCCCGGAGAAGACCAGGGAGTTGATATCACGATCAGCACTATTGCCATCATCAAGTAGCGGGTTTAAGCGCTGCAAATTGCCGATAAGCGCTTCGGTATAAATACCACCCTGTGCAGGTTGCGGGGTAGAAACTTCACCTAAACCTCCCCTCTTCTCCATAATTAAGAGAAGACCAACCACAAGACCGGTCAAGAACAGAATCAAGAATTGCCAGCGATATTTTTTCATAGTTTAGATTAAAATGCGGCTACCCTTGATCAAGGTTAGCCGCCTCGAATTCCCGGGTGGGTTCCGTAGCGTTTCCTGAATTATCCCTCGAGTAAAACCGCGGTCACCGTCAGGATAAAGAAAACAACACTCAAAACAATGGTGATCCAAAAGAGTGTTTTTTCAATACCGCGTCGAGCAGTGAAAACACCGCCGCTATCAGAACCTGTCAGCCCCCCCATTCCTATTCCTTTGTTCTGTAAAACAACGCTGATAATCAAAGCCACAGACGTTATAATTAGTGCGATGTCAATATAAAGATTCACGATATTCCTCCTCGATATTAAGAACTCCGAAATTATACCGTTCAAGGACGGAAATAGTCAACCTAATGGAAGAAATCATTTGCAATCTCCACATCCACTCCATATACTCTGACGGAACAGGTGACTACACCCACATCGCTAATGAAGCGCTGAAAACGAACCTCGATGTAGTGATTGTCACAGACCACAATGTTCTGGTCAAAGGGATGGAAGGTTATGTTGAAAAGGACGGCAGGCGGGTCTTAGTGCTTTCCGGTGAAGAGGTGCATAACCAGGATCGTATGCCACAGAAAGATCATATGCTCGTGATCGGCTGCAGCCGTGAGGTCGCACCCTATGCCTACGACCCGCAAAAGTTGATCAGCCAGGTAAACAAAAATCATGGATTAACATTTCTGGCCCATCCTTACGAGTACGCACTCCCGCTGTTTCACGAAACAGATATTACCTGGGAATCCTGGCAGGTTGAAGGGTATACCGGAATCGAACTGTGGAATGGGTTTAGCGAATTCAAAACTGTTGTGCGAAACCTGCCGCAGGCAATATTCTATGCTTTTTTCCCGCATCGCATTGCTTACCAGCCTTTGCCCCAGACCCTGGCAAAGTGGGATGATCTTCTTTCCACTGACCGTAAAGTTGTCGCGGTCGCCGGTTCAGATGCCCACGCGCTCGATTACAGGGCTGGTTTCATTCGCAAGACGATCTTTCCTTATCGTTATCATTTCTCGATGATCAACAACCATCTTTTGATCCCTGCGCCTTTAACAGGAAACCTTTCGGTTGATCGGGCAGCCATATACCAGGCTCTGCGCAGCGGGTCGTCTTTCATCGGCTTCGACCTGCCTGCATCGCCACGCGGTTTTGTTTTCTCTGCTGAAAACAGTGAGGAAACAGTGGGCATGGGTGACGAATTGAACCTGGATCCCGGTGCCACGCTGCGCATAAAACTCCCCCGGCGGGCAGACGTTCGCCTTATCCACAATGGCAAGCCTATCCTCGAATCAGAAAACACAGATCAATTGGTAAAGATCGTTGATCAACCCGGGGCTTACCGTGTAGAGGCATATATCGATTATCTGGGCAAAAAGCGCGGATGGATCTACAGCAACCCTATCTATTTGCGGAAACCCGCCAAATTGGAGTACCACAGAACTTAGCACCATCGAGCAGCCCATAATCTGCAACCGTTGGTTATAATAATTACAATGAATCAATTAGACCGGCTTGAAAAGCATTTTCGCTCGCTATTCGAAACGAGCGCATCCCTGTTGCCATGGTCAAACCCTAACGACAGGATCGTTCATCAATTGTGCATCGCGATCCAGGATATTTTCATCAGTGATATTTCACAAAGTCAATTCATTGCCCCGCTCTTCCTGGTAAATTTAAACCCGATCACCTACAAACGCTGGCACGATCTCCCTGATTGGGAAGCCACCCTGACCAATCTCTTAATTTCAATCGCGGGAGAATTTGGTACGCATTTCCATAAAACACCAGTGATCGAATTACGTTCCGATCCGTCTCTGTCAGAGGATGAGGTATCGTTATTCCTGAAAGAAATCCCCAGATCACCAATGCCTGAAACCGGCATCATCTCCAGCATTGAAAACCAGTACCAAGATATCACCATTGAACCCACAAAACAAACTCCGTTGCTTATCATGAAGGGTGAAAAAACCATCCCTTTGACAGGAAACGTGATCAACATCGGGCGCAAGAATTCCAATCAAATCGTTATCAATGATCTGCGGGTTTCAAGAAATCATGCGCAAATTCGCAGGGTAAAAGATGAGTTTATCATTTTTGATGTTGGGTCTTTGGGAGGGACTTTTATCAATTCCAGCCGCATTGACCAACACACGCTGCGAGCTGGAGACGTGATCTCCCTGGCTGGTTACACATTAATTTATACTGTCGATCAAATACCGGTGGAAGAGACCCAAAAAGGCATCACGTCAGAAATAAAAGGTCCTGATGAAAGAATGGAGAGCTCATGACTGCTGTATTGATCCTGGTTTTCCGTGTTTTTCTTCTGCTCACTTTACTGTCCTTCTTTGGCTGGGCAATCTACACGCTTTGGTTGGACCTGAAATTTCAAACTCAAAGTATTGTTTCTAAAAAGATCCCGCACATTTCAATCTCGCGGGAAAATGAATCCGCTGATACCAGGCAGGCTTTTACCCAACCTGAATTACGAATCGGCAGGGATGATACCTGTGAAATTCAACTAAACGACGATACTGTTTCAAACCAGCATGCCAGGTTATGGTTTCGTAACAAGCAATGGTGGATAGAAGACCTGCTTTCCACTAACGGAACCTTTTTAAACGATGAACGAATCGAAACCCCCACCATTCTTATTAGCGGTGATGAGATAAGAGCTGGAAAAGTTCTGCTGCTGATCGATATCGAATCACAAACGTGAAACACGCAAGGAGATGAAAATGAACGAGAGCCCCGTAATTGGAGTGATTGGAGGGTCAGGATTGTACGATTTTCCTTCTCTCGAGGAGACAGAAGAATTCAATCCGTCAACCCCGTTCGGTTACCCAAGCGCCCCCCTGGTAATTGGAAAATTGAATGGTAAACCGGTTGCATTTCTCGCCCGACACGGTATCGGTCACACGCTTTCGCCAACCGAGGTAAATTATCGCGCCAATATTTGGTCAATGAAAATGCTGGGTGTCGAGCGCATTGTCGGCGTTAGCGCGTGCGGCTCGCTCCGGGAAGATTTCGCGCCCGGCAACATCGTAATTCCCAACCAACTGTTTGATCATACCCACCATCGTCCCCGGTCTTTTTTTGGTGAAGGGTTGGTGGTGCACACAAGCACCGCTGAACCTTTCTGCCCGGAACTTTCAAAAAGCTTGTTCCAGGCTGTCTCCGGTTGCGATTGTGTCGCACATTTTGGAGGCGCCATGATCACGATCGAAGGACCAAGGTTTTCCACCAAGGCAGAATCCAACGTCTATCGAGCCTGGGGAATGTCACTGATTGGTATGACGACCTCACCTGAAGCCTTCCTGGCGCGCGAAGCAGAGATTTGCTACGCGGTTATGGCACATGTCACTGATTATGATGTCTGGCACGTCTCAGAAGACTCAGTAAACGTGGAGATGGTGGTGAAAACGTTATTGAGAAACACTGAGATCGCCCAGCGCAGTATCACATCATTGGTGGCCAACCTGCCGGAAAAAACCGATTGCAGCTGCCGGAATGCACTTGAAAGCGCGATCATCACCAACCGCGCGGCGATCGCACAATCTACGGCAGATAAACTCAACCTCCTGCTGGGTAAATATCTGAAGTGAATCAACTCCTGCTCGATCACCGTTCTTCCCGAAACCTGATACAGACCAGGTTGATCATCCTGGCTGTCATTTTCTTATTCCTTGGCAACATCATCCTCACCTTCTCACCAGCGGTTAGGATGCACTCCTGGCAGGTGAATTACCGCTGGGAGCATTGGATCGGCTTTTTTGCCTGGCTCGCCGCCTATGCTGTCCTTTATTTCCAGGCGAACAAATACCTACCCGATCGCGACCCTTATCTTCTGCCCATTTTCTCTTTACTAAATGGCTGGGGTTTACTCATGATCTATCGATTGGACCCTGCGTACGGAATCAGGCAGACCGCATGGATGATCATTGCAATGTTGGGAGTCCTTTTCGCATTGCGTATGCCCAACCTGCTCAACATTTTACGACGCTACAAGTACATCTGGTTGATCGGTGCAATCCTGTTAACCCTCCTGACCTTTATTATTGGTACTTATCCGGGTGGCACCGGCCCAGATCTTTGGTTGAACCTTGGCAGTTTCTATCTGCAGCCATCGGAAGTGCTCAAATTCCTCCTGGTGATCTACCTGGCGGCTTACCTCTCTGATTCTTTCCAGGTGCGATTGCGCCTGATGAAGCTGCTCGCGCCTACCCTTGTTTTAATCGGAATGGCAGTAATGATTCTTGTCGCGCAACGCGACCTTGGAACTGCTTCCTTATTTATATTCATTTACACTGTTGTCGTTTTCCTCGCGTCCGGAAAAAGGCGCGTCCTATTGATCAGTTTTTTAATCATCCTGGCAGCCATCATCGCTGGATATTTAGTGTTTGATGTTATTCAACTCCGCATCGAAGCCTGGCTGAATCCCTGGCTAGATGCGCGAGACCGGTCTTATCAGATTGTTCAGTCAATCATCGCGGTTGCCAATGGCGGTATTTTAGGACGCGGAGTTGGTCTCGGCAGTCCGGGTGTTGTACCTGTTGCCAATTCAGACTTTATCTTTCCCGCCATCCTTGAAGAATTCGGGGTTGCAGGCGGCTTACTGTTGATCGGGATATACGCCATACTCGCCATCCGTGGAATTTATATAGCCCTGCACGCGCCCAACCAGTTCCAACGCTTACTTTCAGCCGGCATCACGGTTTACATCGCCGTCCAATCCATCCTTATCATGGGTGGAACAATACGCCTTTTGCCACTGACAGGGGTAACACTTCCATTTGTCTCGTATGGAGGCACATCACTGGTCGTCTCCATGGCTGCAGGGTTGCTGCTCATGATCAACAGTAATCAAGTTGAGGACCATCCAGCGGTAATAACTCAGACCAGGCAATACACTTTAGTGGGCGGCATTTTACTCGCGGGATTCAGCGCCATCGCCTTGCTTGCTGCCTACTGGGGTACGGTCCGCTCCGACATGCTGCTTGCCCGTGGAGACAATCCCCGTCGTGCGATTTCAGATCGTTACGTTTACCGAGGCACCATCCTCGATACCAATAACACTCCACTGACCTCAAACGAAGGTAAAGCCGGGGAACTAACGCGCAAACTCCTGTACCCTGAACTCAGCGCGGTGATCGGTTACAGCAATCCCAACTTCGGACAGGCAGGAATTGAAAATAAACTTGATGGAATACTGCGCGGGATTACTTATAATTCAACTCTTAACATTGCAAGCACACGCTTGCTTTACGGGCAGGATCCGCCTGGTTATGACGTTCGCTTAAGCCTTGATCTTATGTTGCAGCAGGAAGCTGACAGTTTTCTGGGAGAATACATTGGCGCTGCCGTGGTATTAAACGCGGAAAGTGGTGAAATCCTTGCGATGGCAACATCACCCACTTTTGACGCCAATCTCCTGGATGAACAATGGGCAGATTGGATGGAAGATGAATCAGCCCCATTGCTAAACCGCGCCACCCAGGCGCTTTACCCACCAGGCGCCACAACTGGCGGCATTCTTCTGGCGCGCTTTCTTTCAAGTCACACACTCTCCTCCAGTGTCCCTGAATACAACTGGAGCACTAATCCCAATAGTGAATTTTTTTGCGCGATTAACCCCGGAAGAAACAACACCTGGGGTGAGCTTATTTCGGCAGGGTGCGTGAAGTCACTCACAACCATTAGCCGATCATCGACGCCTTCTGACACACTCGATCTTTATCGTGAAATCGGGTTATTCCAACCGTTACAATTGCCGCTTGAATCCAGCCAGTCAGTAGAGGTTCAGGAGATCAAGAGTTACACATCCTTGTTTACCGGTGATGCCGGAATTCTGGTTTCCCCCCTTCAAGTTGCAATCATGGGTTCTACTCTGTCAAATAACGGGCGTGTCATTACACCCCAGATTGCTATGGCATATAAGAAGCCAGATAACAACTGGACCTTGATCAACGTAAGCGCGAGCTCCACGATTGTCAACAATTTCAAAGCTGAAAAAGCTGTCAGCTACCTTACAAATGGTGATTTTCCAGGTTGGGAGATTTCTTCACTCGCTTCACACGAAGAAGCCAGCATTGCGTGGTACGTAGCTGGAACCCCTGCGAACTGGTTAGGCACGCCCATTACCCTTGTAGTCGCGCTCGAAGATGGTTCACCCCTCGATGCGCGTAAAATCGGGCAAGAGTTATTCCAATCTGCTACAACAAGCGTTGATTAAAACAAAAGCTGGTGAGAGAATCACCAGCTTTTCATCGGCTTATACCGGGGTTATTTTGAGGAAGTGCCTCTTTCCCACCTGTAGGATGCCATTTTCGTTTATTTCGAAAGCCGGATCTTCGATCACGCTTCCTTCAAAACGAACACCCTTTTGATTGATCAAACGCCGTGCTTCATTCTTACTTTGAGCCAGCCCCGCTGCTATCAAAACATCCACGACCAGGCTGCCAGAGGCGCATTCAAATGAGGGGATATCCTCCGGAATGGACCCTTTTTGGAAAGTGTCCACAAAAAGTTGTTCCGCTTTGATCGCTTCATCTTCTCCATAAAACGCTGCTGAGATTTCTCTCGCAAGGCGCATCTTCGCATCCCTCGGGTGCAATTTACCGGATTTGACCCCCTCCTCTATCTCGGCAATCTCCGGAGGGGTAAGTCTCGTCGTAAGCCTGTAGTACACTCCCATCGCAAAATCGGGAATACTCATCACTTTCCCATACATATCCGCGGCATCGGTGCTGATGGGCACATGATTGCCGAGAGATTTGCTCATCTTTACAACTCCATCCGTCCCGGGCAAAATACCAAGGATGATGGCGATGTTTGGCTGCAAGCCCATGAAATCCATTATTTTACGCGAAGCGGTCATGATGTTAAAAAGCTGGTCCGTTCCACCGACTTGAACGTCTGCTTTTAGTTTATACGCATCATATCCCTGCATGAGAGAGTAGAATGTCTCGTGTAAATAAACCGGATCACCCTTCTCCCAACGCAATTTGAAATTTTCACGCGTCAGGAATTGCTGAATTGTGAAATTTGACGCCAGCCGGATCAACTCTCGAAAGCTGAGGTCAGAAAGCCACTCTGCGTTGTACCTGATCGTAGTCTTCTCAGGATCGAGGATACGAAAAGCCTGTTCAGCATAGGTGCGGGCATTGGCTTCCACTTCCTCGGTTGTAAGTTGCGGCCGTAAAATATCCTTGTCCGAGGGATCACCGATCAAGGATGTGTAATTACCGATAACAAAGGTTACATCGTGCCCAAGTTCCTGGAACTGGCGCAGCTTGCGCATGGGTACCGTGTGACCCAGGTGAAGGTCTGCCTTTGTTGGGTCGAAGCCGCAATAAACACGCAGCACCCTTCCTTCTTTATCACAGGTTTGCAACCGAATCCGCAATTCTTCCGCCATCTTGTTTTTCAGCGTTTCATCGCCGTATTCGGTCCCCTGCATCAGGTATTCGACCTGTTCGTTAATGTTCATTGCGACCTCCTTTGTGAGTATTTAATTGATGTGAAATTATACCAGCGAGACACATCTTTTTAGAACAAGCTCACGAAAATATCCAGATTAATATTTTGGCTACGCGCATTACTTTGTTCTACTCCCGCGTGCTATAATAAAAAGCAATTAAGAACCATGGATACACCAGTTCTAGTACTAAACTCAAACTTTGAACCCATCAATGTGTGTGGTTTTCAGCGCGCCATCGGATTGATGCTGACCGATAAGGCTACTTTGATCCTCAACGGACGCGGCGTCATCCATACAACTAATAATACCTACCCAATTCCCTCGGTGATACGCCTCTCTCACATGGTGCACAGGCCCCGTATGAGGGTTACACTAAACAGGCGCGAGGTTTTCAGGCGCGACCACTTCACCTGCCAATATTGCGGCAAATCAACTACCAACCCACATTCCGCACCTGATTCTGGCGAAATTTCATAATATCAGGTAAGCTTGGGGCATGAGTGCGGAACCAGAATATGAAACACAAAGCATAGACCACCTGGGTATCGTAGCTGGGATCAGCCGGGAGATCGGGTTGGTCGAAGCAATAGACGAAAAAATAGGCCAAACAGGCCGCAAAGTTAGTTGCGGTGAGGCCGTGCTGGCGAAGATATTGAACGTATTGGGTTTCAGCAGCCGAGCATTGTACTTGATGCCAGATTATCTAAAAAACAAACCTATTGACCTGCTGATCAGGGAAGATTTGAAACCGGATGATTTCAACGACGACACGCTGGGGCGCAGCCTGGATGATCTATATGCCTGTGGGGTAACGGAGGTCTTTGCCAGCATAGCCTCAAAAGCCCTGATCACTTATGGAATTGAACATCGCTTTGTGCATCTAGACAGCAGTTCATTTCACCTGCATGGGCAGTATGGTGTTGAAACGCCAGACCAGGAAATGATCACTATTACGCATGGCTATTCGCGCGATCATCGACCGGATTTAAAGCAAGTAGTGGCTCAAATCATCACCAGTCACAAATCGAATTTGCCAGTTTGGTTGGAAGTGTTGAGTGGGAACAGCAGCGATAAGGAGAGCTTTGCCAAAACGGTCAAAGCCTATTGCGAACATCTGAAAGATAAAAAGCAGCCCTACTTTGTGATGGATAGCGCTGGATACAGCAAAAGCAATCTCAAGACGCTCCAAAATATGTTGTGGCTGACGCGCGTACCAGAAACTTTGGCTGAGGCAAAACGCCTGGTCAAGGAAACTGATCAGGCACAGATGACACAACTGGCGCTTGGTTATTGGGGGAAAGAGGTCAAAAGCGAATATGGCGGCGTAGATCAGCGCTGGTTGGTTGTGTTTTCACAAGCGGCCTATGAGCGAGAGCTCAAAACGCTGGACAAAAAACGAGCCAGAGAACAAGAAGCTGCTGAAAAACTGTGGCGGAAAGTCAGCCAGCCCGTTTTCAATTGCCAAGAAGATGCCGAGGCTGCTTGTAAGCAATTCAACCAACGCTGGAAATACCACCAGGCGAGCATGGAAGCTACACCAGTCACCAAGCATGCACATCCAGGTCGCCCATCTGTTGGAACAGAACCCGAGGTGGTAGGATATGCCCTAAGTGGTAGCGTGCAAGCCTTTACGCCTGGAGTAGAAGAAGCCAAACTGAGTTTGGGTAAGTTCATTTTGGCGACCAATGAAATGGACAACCAAAATCTACCTGCAGCGGCCATGTTGGAGAACTACACAGCTCAAGGCATTTCTGTAGAGCGCGGCTTCCGTTTTTTGAAAGATCCTCTGTTTTTTGCCGACAGTTTGTTTCTGAAAAGCCCCGCTCGGATCATGGCGCTGATCATGATTATGGGCCTGGCATTGTTGATTTTTGCCTTAGGCGAACGCGAGTTACGCCTCGCTTTGAAACAGAACGGCCAGACGGTTCCTGATCAAAAGCGGAAACCAACCCAAACACCGACCTTGCGCTGGGTTTTTCAAATGTTTGAAGGGCTGGACGTACTCTCCGTGGTGCTTGATGGCCGTTTGGTAGCTCGGAAAATATTGAATTTGCGCCCGGCGCACACGCAAGTTATTCGGTTGCTCGGCCCACAAGTGCAGAAGTGTTACTTGCTTGGCCCATAGAACACGAAAGGGAAAAATGAAAAAGCGCATCTTGAGCCTGATCGTATATAGCATCTTTGTGCTGTTGGTTGGCCTGGCTGGATTTGCCTTGGGAGCGTTGACTGTTGGGGGACTTTCGCCTACTATGTTATTTGAAGTTATCTCAGGTGAAACACCGCAAAGCAAGATCACAGCCTACCTAGAAGCTATTCAAGCTCAAAACCGAGATGCCGCTCTGGATATCTGGATACTTCCAGCCAATAGCCCCGAACTAGACGACCGCCGAAATCTAATCACAGATGAACTTCTGGCTCACAAAATAACCGGTTTCACTATTTTTGAGCCACAATGGTGGAAAACCTGCTGTGAGCCAGGGGTTGTTTTCTCTGCCAGTAACGCAGGTGGAGCACGCGTTCGGGTACAAGTGCTAGATCAATCCGGTCAGACTTGGAGTTATACCTTTGACATATTTGTGGATGGTCCCTATTTTGGCGAAGCAGAGGGAAATCCTTATCGACACTGGATGCTACGCGATATTTACCCAACTGGTGATCTTCCCCTATACTGGAAACTTTTATATACTGGCACTGTTCAGTATCCTTAATCAGCATTTGCTTGCTTTGCCAGCCGTGGGCCGTTTTCATCGCCTTAAAATCCCCTAAAAGCAATTTTTGGGGTGCGGAATGTGGGACCAACCTCACGGTTGACCACGTTATTCCTAAACATCTTGGGGGCATTCACGAGTGGAAAAACCTGGTTACCGCCTGTTACACATGTAATCACATGAAGGGTGGACGGGCACTTTCTGATACCGGCATGACGCTTCTTCGAAAACCCAAAGAACCGCCCGCATCAGCCAGTTACATCTTTGCCCGTTTCATACCGGATAACAACGAATGGATGGATTTTCTGGAGGGATGGTAATCGGTTAAACCACCATCAGGTCTTTTGCCGGCAAGACCTCACCGCTGAATTTTTCTCGCGCTGCCCCCAACAACTCACTTTCAGCAACCCGATTATCATAATGAACGAGAATCAATTTCCTGACTCCCGCTGCAGCGGCAAGTTCTCCTGCCTGTTCAGGTGATGTATGCCCCTTTGCCAAGCCGGCAGACTCCTGCAGCAGTACATCCGCACCATCTGCCAGTCTAATGACATTTGGGCAGGGTTCCGTATCGCAAGAATATGCAATCACCCTGCCCTCATCTGATTCCACCCGCAACCCGATCGTCGGAACCAGATGCAGCACGGGCAGCGCAGAAATGCGCATTCCGCCATCCGTGATGAAATTTACTGCGCCACCATCATCTACTGTGTTGAATCGAACCGGGAACATATTCGGCCAGTCCTTCCATCCGAAAAGATCCAGAAGTTGAACTGCTTTTTCCAACGTGACCT
>JACDJB010002800.1_pt1 | contig 12053 bp, 11 predicted proteins | sample 7454121 | NCBI WGS metagenome assembly JACDJB01 (sample SAMN14253290, study PRJNA609438) | sludge metagenome | isolation source: sludge after 25d culture with pyrite | collected 2018-12-20 | reverse complement strand
TCACCTCCAAGTTTTGTCCGAACTTGACCCTACTTCAGACAAAATTACGGATTTGACTCGGAGTTTTGTCGGAACTTGATCCTACTTCAGACAAAATTACGGATTTGACTCGGAGTTTTGTCCGAACCTGATGCTATTTCAGACAAAGTTGCGGGATTACCTCCAAGTTTTGTCCGAACCTGGAGCTACTTCGGACAAAGTTACGGGATTACCTCCAAGTTTTGTCCGAACCTCAAGCTACTTCAGACAAAGTTGCGGGATTACCTCTAAGTTTTGTCCGAACCTGGAGCTACTTCGGACAAAGTTGCGGGATCACCTCCAAGTTTTGTCCGAACTTGACCCTACTTCAGACAAAGTTACGGATTTGACTCGGAGTTTTGTCCGAACCTGGAGCTACTTCAGACAAAGTTACGGGATTACCTCCAAGTTTTGTCCGAACCTGGAGCTACTTCAGACAAAGTTACGGGATCACCTCCAAGTTTTGTCCGAACTTGATGTTACTTCAGACAAAGTTACCGGATTCACTCGTAGTTTTGTCCGAACCTGGGGCAGCTACTTCGGACAAAGTCAATTAATTCACTCGAAGTTTTATCCGAACCACTCGGACAAATAAATAGACACTCCCAATAAGTTGAGAGTGTCCAATTTCATTTACATATCCTGCAGCTTGGCAAATGCTTTTTCGGCTGCTTGGATTGTTTTTTGCAGGTCTTCGTCTGTGTGTGCTGTTGACAGGAACAGGCCTTCGAATTGTGATGGCGGCAGGAATACTCCTTCGTTTGCCATTTCACGGTAGTAAGCTGCGAAGAATTCAAGGTTCGATGTCCTGGCCACTTCGTAGTTGATGACATTTTCGTTGGTGAAGAAGATGCCGATCATCGAGCCTGCGCGGTTGATGGTATGCGGGATTCCGTATTTTTCTGCCGCGGCTTTCAGTCCTGTTTCCAGGATATCCGCTTTGCGCTCGAATTCTTTATAGGATTCCGGTGTCAGCTGCTTCAATGTTTCGAGGCCGGCTGTCATGGCCAGTGGGTTACCGGATAGTGTACCCGCCTGGTAAATCGGTCCGCTCGGGGCGATTTGCTCCATGATTTCCCGCTTTCCGCCGTAAGCTCCAACCGGAAGTCCTCCGCCGATTACTTTTCCAAGGCATGTCAGATCAGGCGTTACATTGAAGTATCCCTGAGCACAGTTATAACCTACACGGAAGCCTGTCATGACTTCATCGAAAATCAAGACGGTTCCATACTGAGTCGTGATTTCGCGTAAGCCTTCGAGGAAACCTTCAACCGGCGGCACGACACCCATATTTCCGGCAACTGGTTCTACGATGACGCCGGCGATGTCATCACCATACTGTTCGAATGCGTACCGGAAGCTCTCAAGATCGTTGTAAGGTACGGTGATCGTGTTTTTGGCGACGCCCTCAGGAACACCCGGGCTGTCAGGCAAGCCAAGTGTAGCGACTCCTGAGCCTGCTTTGATGAGCAATGAATCGCCATGGCCGTGATAGCATCCTTCAAACTTCAGGATCTTGTTCCGGCCTGTATAGCCACGCGCCAGGCGCAGTGCACTCATCGTTGCTTCCGTTCCTGATGATACCATCCTGACCATCTCGATCGATGGCACGCGGTCAATGACAAGCTGTGCAAGCTCGTTCTCAACAACGGTTGGTGCGCCGAAGCTTGTCCCAAGCTCAGCTACCTTCTTGATTCCTTCGACAACTCTGTCATTTGTGTGGCCGAGGATCAGTGGTCCCCATGATAATACATAGTCAATATATTCATTGCCATCGATATCATAGATTTTTGAACCTTTTCCTTTTTCCATGAAAATCGGATCCATGTCGACAGATTTGAACGCGCGGACAGGGCTGTTCACTCCGCCTGGCAAAAGTTCCTTCGCTTCTTTGAAAGCTTCAATCGATTTATTATATGAGCGCATATTATCCCTCATTTCTTTTGATTGGCTGCCTCTATTTTACAGAAACAACTAAGTGTTGTTCTGCTTGCTTACTGTTCCTTCAGCCAGCGTGCTGCATCCTTCGCATGGTAGGTGATGATCAGGTCCGAGCCGGCGCGCTTCATTCCTGTCAGCATTTCCATGACGATGCTTTTCTCGTCAACCCAACCGTTTTGCGCTGCTGCTTTGACCATTGAATACTCGCCGCTGACATTATAGATGACAACTGGCAGATTGAAGTTGTTTTTCACGTCACGGACAATGTCCAGGTAAGGCATGCCCGGCTTCACAATCAGGAAGTCAGCGCCTTCCATGACATCGGATTCTGCTTCGCGCATTGCTTCGATGCGGTTTGCCGGATCCATCTGGTAGGATTTGCGGTCACCGAACTGCGGTGTGCTTTCTGCCGCTTCACGGAATGGACCGTAAAAGGCAGATGAGTATTTAACTGCATAAGACATGATCGGCAAATCCTGGAATCCCGCTTCATCCAAAGCAAAACGAATCGCTGTAACAAAACCGTCCATCATATTGGATGGCGCGATGATATCCGCTCCGGCCTTTGCCTGGCTGACTGCCGTTTTTCCAAGCAGCTCAAGGGAAGGATCGTTCAGGACCTTGCCATCCTCGATGACGCCGCAATGGCCATGGCTTGTATATTCACAAAGGCATGTGTCGGCGATGACAACCATATCAGGAAAATCTTTTTTGATGACCCGGATTGCTTCCTGCAAAATACCGTGGTCATGATACGCCTGACAGCCTACTTCATCTTTTTCGTCAGGAACGCCGAAAAGCAGTACTGATTTAATGCCCAATGAATCTACTTCGGTCATTTCTTCTTTTAGATTATCAAGCGATAATTGGTAGACTCCCGGCATTGAAGAAACTTCTTTTTTCACATTCTCTCCTTCAACGACAAAAAGCGGGTAAATCAGGTCTTCCGTTCGGAGATAGTTTTCACGTACGAGTGCGCGCATATTCGCTGTCTGGCGAAGACGGCGATGGCGGCTGAATTCAAGGTGTTTCATATATTACCCTCCAATTTGTATATACTGTGCAATGCTTTTCAACATCTCTTCGACTGTGTATTTTTCAGGCGTGGCATGGACCTTTAATCCCCATTTTTCTGCCTTCCTTTTGGACACAGGTCCGATGCAGGCAATGAGGCAATGCTCCAGCTTATGCCTTAAATGATGTTCTTCGACGATTTTCATAAAATGATCAATCGTAGAAGGGCTTGTAAATGTAAGTATATCAAGTCTTTCTTCACTTAGCATCTGAACGAGCTTATCCCTGCTGTCTTCCGGAAGATAGGTCTCATAGATAATGAGTTCTTCCACGAGTGCTCCTGTTTCCTTCAAGGATGAGGAGATATAGTCCCTGGCCAGGTTCCCTTTTGGGATGAGGATCTTGTCGCCAGCTTTCACATGTGGCAAAAACGCTTCCACGAATCCTTCTGCCACATACTCCTCTGGCATAAAATCCACCTGTTCTCCCCTTTCTTCAAGGGAAGCTTTCGTTTTGTCACCAATGACAGCTATCTTAGGCAGGGATAGGCTATTTTTTTCGAAAAAGGAAAAAAAGGTTTCCACCGTTACATTGCTGGTGAAGATGATCCAATCATAAGTATGTAATCCTGAAAGTGCATGAAGCAACTTTTCCGAAGCTCCAACTGGCTGAAAGGCAATAAGAGGGATTTCCACAGGAATCCCTCCATTTCTTGAAACCAATTCGGAGAAAGGCTTTGCATGTGCCTTTCCCCTGGGAATCATTACGGTTCTATTCTGCAGCGAAAAAGGGGCTATCATTCATTCTCGAGCTCCTGTTTCACCTTATCGATCAAGTCCTTGGCACCCTGGCTGATCAATTTGTCTGCCGCAAGCTCTCCAAGCTCCTCTGGATTCGTTCCAGTTACCTGCTCCTTGATGATCGTCTTTCCATCAGGAGATCCAACAAGGGCTGTCAGGACAATTTCTTCCTGGTCATTCAGGTAGGCATAACCGGCAATCGGAACCTGGCAGCCGCCCTCCATTTTATGAAGGAATGACCTTTCTGCCCGGACTGTCGCACTTGTTTCTTTCGAAGTGAACTTTTCGAGAAGTTCAAGAAGCTCTTTATCATCGCCGCGACACTCAATCGATAGCGCACCCTGTCCGACTGCTGGCACACAGATATCCGGATCTATGAATTCTGTGACGACATCGCTTGCCCAGCCCATGCGCTTCAAACCGGCTGCTGCGAGAATGATACCATCGTAGTCTTCTGTTTCAAGCTTAGAAATCCTTGTATCGATATTTCCGCGAATCCATTTCATTTCAAGATCCGGGCGCTGGGCCAGAAGCTGTGCACTTCTGCGCAGGCTGCTCGTGCCGATGACAGAACCCGGCTTTAATTCTTTGAAAGGAACATGGCCGTTTGAAATCAAGGCATCGCGGTGGTCTTCACGCTCTGGGATGGACCCGATGACCAGTCCTTCCGGCAATACTGCCGGCATGTCCTTCATGCTATGTACAGCCATATCAATCTCTTTATCAAGCATGGCCTGCTCGATTTCTTTTACGAAAAGCCCTTTTCCTCCGACTTTAGAAAGAGTGACATCGAGGATTTTATCTCCTTTGGTCACGATTTCCTTCACTTCGAATTCGAATGGAGCACCTAAATTTTTAAGCTGTTGTATCACCCAGTTTGTTTGTGTCAATGCCAGCTTACTCCGTCTGGAGCCAACGATAATTTTTCTCATGACAGCCTCCTATTTATTGATACCAAAAATGGAAAGATGATAACTTTCCAGAAAGAAAGAAGTTAATTAATACGATCAGGAACGATGCAATGTTCAATAGCGCAAGCGATTTTCCGTACATCTCTTTGCCGACCCTCAAATACAGGTAGATGCTATAGACTGCCAGGACGATGAAAGAGCCTAATAGTTTGGCATCATACCATTCAAGATCGGGAACCTTGATCCATGCCCACTGCAGCCCAAGGATCAGGCTGAGGATCAGCATCGGCACCCCAATGACGATCAATATGTAAGACCAGTAGTCAAGCCTTGATAAGTCTGAGATCCTCCATAACAGCTTACCCCACTTTTTCCTCTTTAAAAGGTCATATTGGATAAGATATAGCAGCGAAAAGACGAATGAGATTGAAAAAGCTCCATACGACAGGATCGCCATCGTGATATGGATGAGCAGGAGCTCTGATACGAGCTGCTCAGACATGACATTCGAGTCATATTGCACCGGTGCGAATGTATGGATCGCCATGATGATGAACCCGAGGATATTTGTGAAAAAGACAATAAAATCCACTTTCAGCAGTTTATTGATGGCCAGAGACAGCGTCACCAGCACCCATGCATAAAAGTAGAGCCCCTCAAAAAGGGTCAGGACCGGGAACCGGCCAGTGCCGATCATGTAAAACACCAGGAAAACCGTCTGGAATCCCCATACAAATGCAAGTAACCAGAAGGCAACTTTATTCGCCCTCCGGTTACGGTTAAGAAAATCAATGAAATATAAGAGCACGCTGGCCGCATAAATCACAATCGTTATTTCATGGAGACGCGTTATATAAAGATCACCCATGGGCAACACCTCTCTTACGGCTGAAAAGAAGCCTGAGGCGAAGGAACTTTTGCCTGCTTTGTCTCAGCCGTTTTCAGTCCTTCTTGTTCTGCGACGAGCTGTTCAATATTAAAAATCTTGACGAAAAGATCTAGAGCATCTTCCGCATCCGGTCCGGCAGCAAGTTCCTTCGCCTGCAGGATCGGGTCTTTCAGAAGCTGGTTGATGATACTTTTCGTATGCTTGTTAAGCACCTTTTTATCCCGGTCGGATAGATGCGGCAGCTTGCGTTCAATGCTCATCATCGTCTCTTCCTGGATAGAAAGTGCTTTGACCCTCAAGGCAGAAATGACTGGCACAACGCCAAGCGTGTTCAGCCACTGCTTGAACTGGACGATTTCGCCTTCGATCATGATCAGGATTTTCTCTGCTGCCTTCTGGCGTTCTTGAAGGTTCGCCTGGACAATCCCTTCCAGGTCATCAATATCATAGAGGAAGACATTTTCCAGAGTAGCGATTTCCGGATCAAGGTCACGAGGGACAGCGATATCCACCATGAATAACGGCTTCCCTTTACGCTTCTGTTCCACCTTCGCCATCATTTCCTTAGTGACAACGAAATCCTTCGCTCCTGTGGAACTGATCAGGATATCCGCATCCACCAGCGCGATCTGGAGCTCTTCCAGGCTTTTGGCAACTCCGGAAAAGCGGTTTGCCAAATCTTCAGCCTTCTGATAAGTACGGTTGATGACCGTCACTTTCCTCGCTCCATTTGCATGAAGGTTTTGGATAGCCAGTTCACCCATCTTGCCAGCACCAAGAATCAGCACATGCTTCTCGTCCAGAGTGCCGAAAATCTTCTTGGCAAGTTCAACAGCCGCATAGCTGACCGATACAGCGTTCGCGCCGATATCCGTTTCGGAATGGCCTCGTTTTGCCAGTGTGACAGCCTGCTTGAACAACTGGTTGAAAACAGTTCCAGTCGTGTTTCCTTCAAGACCGAGCATGAAGCTTGAACGCACCTGACCAAGGATCTGGGTCTCACCCAGTACCATTGAGTTAAGGCCGCATGACACCTTGAATAAATGTTCAATAGCCCCATCCTGTTCGTAGATGAACAGAAATGGCGTGAATTCTGCCTGAGGGATCCCGAACCATTCAGATAAAAACTCTTTGATATAATATCTGCCAGTGTGAAGCTGATCCACTACGGCGTATATTTCTGTACGGTTGCAAGTTGATACGATGACATTCTCAAGGATACTCTTCTTTTGCTGGAGAGCACTCATTGCTTCCCCAAGATTTCCTTCATTAAATGTCAACCTTTCGCGGATTTCGACAGGGGCAGTTTTATAGTTAAGACCGACTACGATAATATGCATTATGAATTGACACCCCCACAAAGAAATTGCATAATTGGCTAAGGCAATTATACATGAGTTTTTCCACTTTTAACGTTGTAAATGTGAACAACTCTTGAAATTACATTTATAATGACACTGATTAAATAAACAATTTTGCCTGTATGTTCGTTATACTTTTATACTATCTATAAAGCAACTAAACATACTCCCTAATGTACCTTATCAAAGTTTGTCCTTTAATTCAAGTGAGCCTTATTGGAAGTGGTGGAAGAATGAAAAATCAGAAAATCATCCCCGGAATGATCTTGATTGGTTTTGGGGTCTATTTTTATCTTCAGCAGGAAAAAATTACGCTGTTCAATGAGTTTTATACGTGGCCGACCCTGTTAGTCATTGTCGGCGCCGCCTTTTTGATCCAGGGATATTGGGGCAGGGATTATGAATCCATCTTCCCAGGTGTGATCCTGGTTGGATTCGGTGTCCACTTCCATGTCGTCAATAAGTTCGAGCTGTGGCCCGATCATCTTGGTGCTTTCATCTTGATCATCGCCCTCGGTTTCTTGCTTCGTTATCAGAAGACCGGCAACGGCTTGTTCCATGGAGTCCTCTTTCTCATTTTAGCAGGTTTGCTGCTGTTTTATGACAGAGTCACTGAATGGCTCGGTTTATTGGAAAATGGAGTTTCGACGGCATGGAGATTCTGGCCTGCGGCATTGATATTGATTGGACTATACTTGTTATTCATTAAGAAAAAATAAGGAAAACCCGCACTGATGTCGAACATTGTGCGGGTTTTCCTTATTAAGATTCACTTTATTTCATGAAGCTTCCCATGACGGACCACGCCTTGTCTTTCCCTTCACCTGTTTCTGAAGAGAAAAGGATAATACTATCATCAGGATCCAGATCAAGTGTCTCTCTTGTGATCTTCAAATGTTTTTGCCATTTGGATTTCGGGATTTTGTCCGCTTTTGTGGCAATGATGATGACCGGGATGCCGTAATGCTTAAGGAAATCATACATCATGACATCATCCTTTGAAGGCGGATGCCTCAGGTCGACGATCAGCAGCACAGCTTTCAGCTGCTCACGCGAAGTGATGTAGGTCTCGATCATCTTCCCCCATGCTTCGCGTTCGGATTTCGATACTTTAGCGTATCCGTATCCTGGAACATCAACAAAATGCAGCATTTCATTGATTAAATAAAAATTCAAGGTCTGTGTCTTGCCCGGCTTCGAGGAAGTCCTGGCAAGTGCCTTCCTGTTAAGCATTTTATTGATAAAAGAAGATTTACCAACATTCGACCGTCCTGCAAGGGCGAACTCCGGAAGATTGCTTTCCGGATACTGGTTCGGCCTTACAGCACTGATCACGATTTCTGCGCTATTTACCTTCATTGTGAATCACCGCTGGCAAGAGCGTGCTTCAATACTTCATCTACATGTGAAACTAACACAAATTCAAGCTCCTTACGTACACTTTCAGGAATATCATCAATATCTTTTTCATTATCTTTTGGACAAATAACCTTTGTAAGACCTGCCCTGTGTGCGCTCAAGGATTTTTCCTTAAGGCCGCCAATTGGCAGAACGCGTCCTCTTAATGTTATTTCTCCTGTCATTCCTACTTCCCTGCGAATCGGCTTTCCTGATAAAGCCGAAACGAGTGCAGTAGCAATCGTGATCCCCGCCGAAGGTCCATCTTTAGGAACTGCACCTTCAGGAACGTGGATGTGGATATCATTTTTCTCATGGAAATCCGGATCAATGTCCAGATCCTTCGCTTTTGAACGGACATAACTGAATGCTGCCTGTGCAGACTCCTTCATGACGTCCCCAAGCTTTCCAGTCAGGACCAGTTTCCCTTTTCCTGGAGATAAAGAAACTTCGATTTGCAGCGTATCTCCGCCAACCGTAGTATAGGCGAGTCCGGTTGCAACGCCAACCTGGTCTTCCAATTCAGCCTGACCATACCTGAACTTGGTTTTGCCAAGGAATTCCTCGACATTCTTCTCGCTCACAATCACGCGTTTTTTCGTGCCGGAAACCACGATTTTCGCCGTTTTCCGGCAAATTGACGCCAACTGCCTTTCAAGTGAACGGACACCGGATTCACGGGTATAATAACGGATCACCTTCGTGATGGCTTCATCCTTCATTTGAAGTTGGGATTTTGACAGGCCATGGTCCTTGATCTGCCTAGGAAGCAAGTGATCCTTGGCAATATGCAGCTTTTCCTGCTCGGTATAGCCGGCAATATTAATGATCTCCATCCTGTCGAGCAACGGCCCTGGGACGGTGGAAAGATTATTGGCTGTAGCGATGAACATGACTTTAGAGAGATCATACGTCTCTTCAATATAATGGTCGCTGAAGTTATGGTTCTGCTCCGGATCCAAGACCTCAAGCATCGCCGAAGATGGATCGCCACGGAAATCGCTGGACATCTTGTCGATTTCATCGAGAAGGAAAACAGGGTTGATGGTTCCTGCTTTTTTCATTCCCTGGATGATACGACCAGGCATCGCACCTACATAGGTCCTTCTGTGGCCGCGGATTTCTGACTCATCACGCACTCCGCCCAGGGAGACGCGGACAAAATTCCGGTTCAGGGACTTGGCAATTGACTTGGCCAGACTTGTCTTCCCTACCCCTGGAGGTCCAGCAAGACAAAGGATTGGACCTTTCAGTGAATTCGTCAGCTTCTGGACAGCCAGATATTCAAGGACTCTTTCCTTTACTTTTTCCAGTCCGTAATGGTCCTTATCAAGGATTTTCTCCGCCTTGCTGATATCCAAGTCATCCTCGGTGGATTTTGACCATGGCAAAGCAATCAGCCATTCAATGTAATTCCTGATTACCGCGCTTTCAGCAGAGGTCGTAGGCACTTTTTCGTATCGGTCAATTTCCTTCAATGCCGTTTCCTTCACATGTTCAGGCATACCAGCAAGCTCGATTTTCTCGGTAAGCTCGGCTATTTCGCCAGTCTTGCCTTCTTTATCGCCAAGCTCCTTCTGGATGGCCTTCATTTGCTCACGAAGGTAATATTCCTTCTGCGTCCGTTCCATGGAACGTTTTACGCGCTGGCCAATTTTCTTCTCGAGGCCAAGCACCTCTTTTTCATTGTGGATGATTTCAATGACACGGTTCATCCGTTCCTTTATGTCGATCGTCTCAAGGATTTCCTGCTTCTCCTTCAGTTTGAGAGGAAGATGCGAAGCGATGATATCAGCCATCCTCCCAGGTTCTTCGATATCTGAAACGGATGCATACGTTTCCGCAGAAATCTTCTTGGACATTTTTATGTATTGTTCGAAATACTCAAGCATCGTTCTCATCAATGCTTCATCTTCGACATCCTTCGTGTCATCGTCTTCGAACGTCCTGACCTTACAGGAGAAATGATCATTCTCATCGAAAAGCTCAATGATCTCAGCTCTGGACAAACCTTCTACCAACACGCGGATCGTTCCGTTAGGCAGCTTCAGCATCTGCTTGACGCGGGTTAGCGTGCCCATTTGGTACAGGTCCTCCTCGCCCGGTTCATCTATGGATATATCTTTTTGGGTAGTAAGATAGATCAAATGGTCGTCCACCATCGCCTTCTCCAGTGCCTGTACCGATTTTTCCCGGCCTACATCCAGATGCAGGACCATCGTCGGATACACAAGCAAACCGCGCAGCGGCAGGAGAGGGACAGTGTACTCATTCTTGTTCACCATGACATTGCACCTCCAACATGCATTGTATCAAACCATTAGCATTTTAATACTTTGTTGTTCAATTCTATCGTATTTATTTTCAAGTGTCTAATATCTAGAGCGCATTGCCCTGTTTTCGTCCTAATGATTAGTATCCTGATAATCCTGTTAAAATATGTCCCAATCATGATTGACTTTGCGGTAAAAATTGAAGTTTTAAATACTGCTACAAACCCTTTTCCTTTTTCAGAAAAAAATAAACCCACTTTGAATTCTGGCGCAGCGGCATGAAAAAAAGAACGCAGGCACGCGTTCTTTTTCATGCATTCAGCTAGTTTCTTTTTGGGTTAAATCATTCGCAGCCTTGATAATCTGCTCTCTCGGATGCTCTTTTAGCAAAGCGATTTCAAAGACCTCATCCAGATGGGTGACTGGTATGATTTCAATACCTGTGATTTCATTCAGGATGGTCTGCACATTTTCCTTTGGAATGATGACCTTTTTGGCGCCCGCTTTTTTCGCGGCCTTAACTTTTGGATAGACACCACCAATTGGTTTCACATTGCCATGGATGCTGATTTCACCTGTCATCGCAACAGTATTGTCCATCGGGATTTTATAGATGGCTGAATAAATCCCAGTCGCCATCGCAATTCCGGCAGATGGGCCATCAATCGGAGTACCACCCGGGAAGTTGACATGGATGTCGAATTCATCTGCCGGTACGCCCATTGACCTGAGGACAGTAAGGACATTTTCAATCGAACCGCGCGCCATGCTCTTTCGCCGGATTGATTTTCCCTGGCCGCCGATGCTTTCTTCATCTACGATACCAGTGATATTTATGGACCCTTTCTCCTTCGCCTTGATGACCGTGACCTCGATTTCAAGGAGTGCGCCAGTGTTCGGGCCATAGACAGCCAGGCCATTCACAAGCCCTACCGCTGACTTTTCGTTAATTCTTCTTTCCATCCTTGGTGTCAGCTGACTTGAATGGACGACCCATTCAATTTCCTCTTCCTTGATGTATGTCCGTTCATCCGTAATCGCAAGACCTGCTGCGATCTGCACCATATTGACCGCTTCACGCCCATTCCGGGCATAATTGGAGAGGATTTCAATTGCTTTCTCACTCATGGACAATTGTACTTTTTCAGCTGCATTCCTTGCCACTTCGGATATTTCTTCCTGGGTTAACTCGCGAAAAAATACTTCCATGCATCTTGACCTGATCGCTGGAGGGATTTCGTTTGGAGTTCTAGTCGTAGCGCCTACAAGACGGAAGTCAGCTGGCAGCCCATTTTTGAAGATGTCGTGGATATGGCTTGGGATCTGCGTGTTTTCCTCATTATAATACGCACTCTCTAAAAACACTTTCCTGTCTTCCAGTACTTTTAAAAGCTTGTTCATCTGGATTGGATGCAGCTCACCAATTTCATCAATGAATAAAACTCCTC
>JACDJB010002799.1_pt1 | contig 12056 bp, 10 predicted proteins | sample 7454121 | NCBI WGS metagenome assembly JACDJB01 (sample SAMN14253290, study PRJNA609438) | sludge metagenome | isolation source: sludge after 25d culture with pyrite | collected 2018-12-20 | reverse complement strand
GTGTTATTTTGAACCGGAATTACGGCCAGCACGCGGCGGTTTTTGCCGGGCTGGAGCAGAGCAAGGGCAATATCGTCGTCACGCTGGATGCGGACCTTCAGAATCCTCCCGAAGAAATCCCCAGACTGGTCGGTGAAATGGATCGCGGTGTGGATGTCGTGGGCACGGTGCGCGAAAATCGGCAGGACTCCCTATTCCGCCGCACAGCATCGGCGCTGGTCAACCGACTCGTCCGGCAGACCACCGGGGTCATGATGCATGACTACGGTTGCATGCTCAGGGCTTACCGGCGGCCGGTTGTCGAGGCCATGCTCGAGTGTCGGGAGCGCTCCACTTTTATTCCGATCCTGGCCAACAGTTTTGCCGGCAGCACCGCTGAGATACCCGTCAAACACGCCTTGCGGGAAAACGGTGAATCCAAATACAGCCTCTTTAAACTGATTTCGCTTCAGTTCGATCTGCTCACCTCCATGTCCACCTTTCCCCTGCGCTTGCTTTCATTGCTGGGGTTGCTCATCGCGGCCAGCGGCATCGGTTTCGGCGTCCTTCTGATGGTGTTGCGATTTGCCTACGGCTCCCAGTGGGCTGCCGAGGGCATATTTACGCTGTTTGCGGTGCTCTTTGTCTTTATCGGGGCACAGTTTATCGGCATGGGTCTTCTCGGGGAATACATCGGACGCATCTATCACGATGTTCGCAGCAGGCCTCGCTTTTTTATCCATGAAATCCGGGGCAACTCCATCGATGACTGCGGCAGCCAACCCGATTCTGCTCTCGATACGATGGCCGCCAGACGGGCAAATCGACAATTTTGAATTTATTCAGGAGAAGCTTATGAAAACAATTGTATTGGCTTATCACAATATCGGATGCGTTGGCATCAAAGCCCTTCTGGCGCATGGCTATGATATCCAGGCGGTCTTTACCCATGAGGACGATCCGAATGAAAATACCTGGTTCGAGTCAGTCGCGGAATTGGCGGCAGTCAACGATATTCCGGTCTACGCGCCGGAGGACATCAACCATCCCCTCTGGGTCGAACGTATCAGGGAATTGGCGCCGGACGTCATTTTTTCTTTTTATTACCGCAAAATGGTTGGTGAGGAGATCCTCGCCATTCCTTCGAAGGGCTGTTTGAATCTTCACGGCTCGCTGCTGCCCCGCTACCGGGGGCGGTGCCCGGTGAACTGGGTGTTGATCCATGGAGAAAAAGAAACCGGGGTCACCCTGCATTACATGACATTACGGCCGGATGACGGTGACATCGTCGGACAACAGCAAGTGGCCATCGAAGAAAGCGACACGGCCTTGACCCTGCATGCGAAGCTCGCCAGTGCAGCGGGAGAACTGCTCGATGTCCTGTTGCCGAAAATCCGGGAAAACGAGGCTGACCGCGTCCCGCAGGACAAAACGCTGGCAAGCTATTTGGGCGGGCGCGGACCGCAGGATGGATTGATTGACTGGACCCAAAACGCGACCACGGTCCGAAACCTTGTGCGGGCGGTGACCCGCCCCTATCCCGGTGCTTTTTCCTTTCTGGGAAACCGCAAGTGCATCTTTTGGGACGTTGAGACCACGGCAGCATCACCAGGAATTGCCCCTGGCGGCATATTGTCCACAGATCCTCTGCGAATCGCCTGTGGCGAAGGCGCGGTGGAGGTTCGCTACGGGCAGAGTGAAAACGGCGTTTATATGAGCGGCCGGCAACTCGCGCAGGAACTTAACCTGGCTGTCGGCATGCGATTCAACGGCAAAACCGAGATGGTAACAGAGGAACACCGCAAAAAGCATGTCCTGATCCTTGGCGTCAACGGCTTTATCGGCAATCACTTGAGTGAGCGGCTGCTGCAAAGTGGGCTTTATGAGGTCCATGGCATGGATCTGTGTTCAAGCAGCATCGGGCACTTGTTGGAGCACCCGAATTTTCATTTCACGGAAGGTGATATTTCCATTATGCGGGAGTGGATCGAGTATCACGTTCGGAAATGCGATATTGTCTTGCCGCTGGTAGCCATTGCCACCCCCATCGAATATGTTCGCAATCCGTTGCGGGTATTCGAACTGGACTTCGAGGAAAATCTACGGATCGTGCGCTATTGCGTCAAGTATGGGAAACGGCTTATTTTCCCTTCCACCTCGGAAGTCTACGGCATGTGCACAGACGACGAATTTGATGAACATCGCTCAAACTTTATTTTAGGCCCTATCCACAAGCAGCGTTGGATCTATTCATGCAGCAAGCAAATGCTGGATCGCGTGATCTGGGCATACGGGAAGAGCCAGGGGCTACAATTCACGCTGATCAGGCCTTTCAACTGGATAGGCCCAAAACTGGACTCTCTGGCATCTGCCCGGATCGGTAGTTCACGCGTGATCACCCAGTTAATTCTCAATCTGGTGGAAGGCGCGCCGATTCAATTGGTGGACGGCGGCGGACAAAAGCGTTGTTTTACCGACTTCAGGGACGGTATTGAGTGTCTCTTCAGGATCATTGAAAACAAGAATGGGCAGTGCAATGGGCGCATATTCAATATCGGTAATCCTGACAACGAATACAGCATAGCTGCTCTTGCCGACATGCTTCAAGAAAAATTTGACAGTCATCCACTTCGGTATCATTTCCCTCCGGCTGGCGGAATTCAACGCATCGAGGCCCGAGCCTATTATGGGTCGGGCTATCAGGATGTTCAGCATCGGCGGCCGTCGATCCGCGAGGCTCAGAGCATTTTGGGGTGGACGCCGAACGTCCCTCTTGAGCAGTCCGTTGAAGAAACGCTGGATTATTTTCTTAAATCAGCGGTGGAATGCGCAGCAGAGGCATCATGTGCCATGTCGGCCTGCGAGTAGATGTCGATACGTTGCGGGGCACCCGTATTGGGGTCCCGAACCTGGTCGACCTTTTGGCCCGGCACCAAATCCGGGGCAGCTTCTTTTTTTCAGTGGGGCCGGACAATATGGGTCGACATCTTTGGCGTTTGATGCGGCCCACCTTTCTGATCAAGATGCTCAGAACGCGGGCGGTCAGTCTGTATGGCTGGGATATTCTTTTGCGGGGGACCCTGTGGCCCGGCGCAGTGATCGGTAAGCGTTGTCCTGGTCCGATTCGTCAGGCTGTGCAGGCGGGGCATGAGGTCGGCTTGCATGCCTGGGATCATCACCGCTGGCAAATGGCGCTTGAAAAGATGGATAAGGCCGCAATAATCGCTGAAATCCATAAAGGCTGCGAATTATTGACGGATATCCTGGGACGCGCCCCGGAATGTTTCGCGGCCCCTGCCTGGAGGGTGACACCTGAAGCGCTATTGGCGTTAGAGCAATTCCCTTTTCGATTTGAATCCGATTGTCGCGGTCGTTCGCTTTTTTATCCGCTGATCGACGACCGGCCGTCTCGTCATGTTCAGGTCCCGACCACGCTGCCGACTTACGATGAGCTCGTCGGCCGCCAATGCACACCAGAGACTTACAACGACCACCTTTTGAATATGATTCGTCCCGATCAGCTCAATGTCTTGACCATCCACGCCGAGGTGGAGGGGGGCGCTTGCCTGGGATTGTTCCGGGATTTTCTGCTCAAGGCGCAACAGCGGGATATCGCCTTCGCGCCTCTTGGCGACATTCTTGGTGAAACCGGAAAAGCAGAAAAATCAAGGATGATTAGAGGTACTCTCGCCGGCAGGGACGGATGGCTTGCCTGCCAGGATGGCACGGATAGTATTGAAATTCACGATAAGGTCAGCAAACGATGAGCACATTGAATAAACGCTACATTCTATTACTTCTGTCATTCTTTTTACTGGCATACATTCTTCCCCTGGGGGTGCGTGACCTGGTTGTTCCGGATGAAACGCGCTACGGAGAAATTCCCCGAGAAATGATTGCCAGCGGCGAATGGATATCGCCTCACCTCAACGGTCTGCGCTACTTTGAAAAACCGGTGCTGGGCTATTGGGTTCATGCCGGCTCACTTCTATTGTTCGGGGAAAACAACTTTGCCGTACGCCTCCCTTCCGCCCTATCCGTGGGTTTGTCAGCCTTGTTGATATTTGTATTGGTATGGCGAACTTCCCGTCGTGAAGATGAAGACGGCGGTTTTCCGGCTATTCTGGCCACTCTTGTTTTTTTATCCTGTTTTGAGGTGTTCGGGGTGGGAAACACTGCCGTGTTAGACAGCTTGTTCTCATTCTTTCTTACGGCGACCATTACCGCTTTCTATTTTGCCACGGAGTCACCGCCAGGGTCGGGGCGAGAAAAAAGTTACCTGTTTCTCGCCGGTCTGAGTTGCGGCCTTGCCTTTCTCACCAAGGGGTTTCTCGCCTTCGTCGTCCCGGTATTGAGCCTGGCGCCCTACCTCGTCTGGCAACGCCGCTATGGCGACCTGCTGCGCATGAGCTGGTTGCCGATTCTGACCGCAGTTGTGGTGGCACTGCCGTGGAGTATCGCCATCCACTTGAAAGAGCCGGATTTTTGGCGCTTTTTCTTCTGGCACGAGCACATTCGACGCTTTGCGGCGGAAAACGCGCAACACAAGGAATCGTTCTGGTTTTTCTTCGTGCTGGCCCCGGCCATGTTCATCCCCTGGACGTTCGTCTTTCCGGCGGCCGCAAGCGGGATAAGGGAACGGCTGTTTCAGCAGGGAGCACAAAGTCGATTGCTGAGGTTTTGCCTTTGCTGGTTGATCGGGCCTTTTTTGTTCCTTTCGCTGTCGAATGGAAAATTACTCACTTATATCCTGCCCTGCTTTCCTCCCTTTGCCATCCTCACCGCCTTCGGACTCTTTCAGGCCCTCGTGAAGGATAAGTCGAACCGATGGTTCCGAGGGGGAATGGTCATCGGCGCCTTGGTTTTCGGTTTGATCCTGGTGGCATTCTTGTACGTTCAATTATTCGGTTTCAACGGTCTCCATCCGTACCAACACTCGTGGAAAGCGGTGATGGTCGTCAACGGCCTTTCGTTTTTCATCCTGCTGTGTTTCTGGGCGTTGAAAAGCCGCGAGGGAAAGAACAAAATCCTCATTTTCGGCATGGCTCCGATTCTGTTGTTCTTTCTCGTCCATTTCACCATCCCGGATCAAACCATAGAAGCAAAATCGCCTGGCCGTTTGCTGGAGCGACATGCCTATGCCGTGTTCAATAGCCCTATCTTGATTTCCGACGAAAATTCGATCAGTGCGGTCTGCTGGTATTTGCGGCGAAGTGACGTCTACTTGTTGGAAGGGGCCGGTGAGCTGAATTATGGACTCACCTACAAAGATGCCGGGCGGAAATTGCTCGACATGAAATCCGCCGCCAAACTGATCCAAGGGAACCCCGGAAAAACAGTAATGGTGGCGAGAGGTAAAAATATCGCCCGGTGGCGAAATCAACTTTCTCAACCTGTTTTTCAGGATCAAAGCGGACCTTCCGGGTATGTATTATGGAAATATTGACGCCTTTATAAATTAGGCAGGAGCTAAAAATGAGCCTCTCCGTTGCAATTATTGCTCAGAATGAGGCGGATCGCATCGCTGATTGCATCAAAAGCGCACAATTTGCAAATGAAATCGTTCTTCTTGACTCCGGGAGCCGGGACGCCACCGTTGAAATCGCGGAATCACTGGGGTGCCGGGTGCTGAGGCAGCCATGGTTGGGATATGCCCAGCAAAAGCAGCGCGCTGTGGACCAGTGCCGTCATGACTGGGTTATGATTCTGGATGCAGATGAGTATATTCCCGTACAAACCGCTGAAATAATCCGTAACCGCCTCTTCGCTTCGGGTGAGAAGCCTGCCGCCTACGCTCTATTACGGAAGAATTTTTTTCATGACCGCTGGATTCGGCACTGTGGATGGTGGCCAAACAAGGTCGTTCGCATTGTGGACAGAAGGAGGGGATGTTTCAGCGAGCATTTTGTGCATGAAAAATGGCTGACAGCCGGCCCGGTACACGTGCTCGATGCCTGCATAGAGCATCGCAGTTTCCGGGATTATTCGGACTTGATCCATAAGCTTCAAGAATATTCCACCTTGTCCGCCCTGGACATGCACCGCAGGCAGCGTACGGCCTCTTGGTGGGAACCTGCCGCGCATGGCATCTGGATGTTTATCAAAACCTATTTGCTGGAACTGGGGATCATTGAAGGTTTCGATGGATTCATGATTGCCTTAACCAATGCAGGCGGATCCTTTATGAAGTATGCAAAATTGCACGAAATGCACGTTCAAGCCAAAAAATCGCTTTTGCGAGATTCGGTGGCCTCGATTAAAGGCAACCCGGAAGGTGCCATGCAGCGCACCGCATACAGCTCAAGGCCTTCCTGAACCACACTTCGAGGGACTCACCTAAATGAAACATCCAAGAACCAAATTGAGAATCGCCGTGTTGGTCAAACGATTCATTTGTACCGGCGGCGCAGAGCGATATGCCGTGGAAATCACCCGTCGCATGGTTGACCGGGGACATTCCGTCGATCTGTATGCTCGAGTGGCCGATGCAGGGCTCACCGAAGGCCTCATTTACCATCGCGTGCCGAGTAAGTATGCTTTTTCCAGCGTGCTCAACAGTCTTCATTTCGCTTCAGAAACCGCCCGTATGATCCACAAAGAACAGGGGGGGTATGACATCATCCACTCCCACGAGAAGGGATGGATTCAGGACCTCATGACGATCCATACCTTCTCCTGGAAGGGAAGCATGCTCGGTCATGCATTGACCGCCAGACGCCTTCAAGCTATCCTGAGCCCCAGAAGCCTGCTTTACCTGTGGTTGGAGAAAAAACAGATGAGGACCCCTTGGCTCGTGCCTGTCTCGGAGGTCATCAAGACGGATATCGACTCGAATTTCAATCCAAAAATTGAAATGAACACCATCGTACCGGGAGTAGATGTCGATTGGTTTAATCCTTCATGGGTCAAAAAATACCGCAAAAAACGTCGAACCGAAGAGGGCCTGCGTGACCATGAAATTGTTGTGCTTTTCGTCGGTTCGGAATTTCGCCGCAAAGGCCTGGATTTTGTCATACGCGCCATCGGGCCGGGGATGCGCCTTTTGGTGGTGGGTGCCGGTGAACGGATGCGCCACTACCGAAAACTCGTTCACGAGCAAAGGATGGCATCTCAAGTTCATTTCAAAGGATTGGTTGCCGATATCCGCGCTTTCTATGCAGTGGCGGATATCGTGGTGCTGCCGTCCGTGTCGGAGGCTTTCGGGATGACCATCCTCGAAGCAATGGCCTGCGGCTTATGCGTGGTCGTTACGCAAAACAGCGGCGTCAGCGCCTTGATCCAGCATGGAAAAAACGGATTTGTTCTTACTCATCCATCTCAGATGGGGGGAACCTTGAGCGAGCTGGCCTATTCCGACCTGCGCCATCATATCGGAAGAAAAGCCAGGGATACCGCCGAACAGTACACATGGGATCGGGCGGCAGACCAGTATGAACACCTCTACTATCGAATCGGAGGGGCTCGCTTTCGCATTCGATAAATTTATAATACCTTGCAGACCCCGGATTATTGTGCTTTTGTCCTTCGGCAGGGGGCGAAAAGCCGGGAATGTGGCTTATTATGAAGGAAGATTATCGTGGATAGATACCTCCCCCTGATTATCTTCGGTGTCATGCTCAACGCGGCGGCCCAGTTGTGCCTCAAGCAGGGTATGCGCGCCATCGGCTATTTCGACTTCGCCCTGGAAAACTGGAGCCGGGTTGGCCTCGCCGTGGCCGCCAGCCCGTATGTCCTTGCCGGATTGGCCTGTTACGGCGTCAGCGTAGCGGTCTGGCTGCTGGTGCTTTCCAGGGTCGAGGTCAGCTATGCCTATCCGCTGCTTTCCATCGGATATATCGTCACCGCTTTTGCCGGCGGGATCTTTTTTCATGAGAGTATCGGTACGACACGGTGGGCGGGTATCGTGGTCATCTGTTGCGGCGTTTGGCTGATCACACGATCGGCTTGAAAAGGTGCTTTGAGAAGAAGATTTGGAGGCCCACGGTCGTGAAACTTTTGATTGTTGACGATGATGGCGCTTTGCGGGATCAGCTCCGGCAGGTCTTGACACGCCAGCGCTACATCGTGGAAGCGGCAACCAATGGCGAGGAGGCGCTGGACAAATTGTTCGATACTCCATTCGATGCGATCATCCTCGACATCATGATGCCGAAAATGGACGGTCTGACCGTGTTGGAACAAGCAAGAAAGGCGGGAATCGATACGCCCGTGCTGATGCTCACCGCAAAAGGCGACGTGACCGACCGGGTGAAAGGCCTTAACATCGGTGCGGATGATTATCTCGCCAAGCCGTTTTCCCTGGACGAGTTCATGGCCCGCTTGCGTGCCGTCCTGAGGAGAGCCGGAGGTCAGTGCGAATCCATCCTGCAGGTCGAGGACCTGAAGTTGGACACGGTCAGCCGCAAAGTCACCAAGGGGAATAAATCCATCGACCTGACCCCCAAGGAGTTTTCCATTTTCGAGTTTCTCCTTCACAACAAAAACAGGGCCGTGTCCCGCTTCAGCCTGGCCGAGCATGTGTGGGGGGATGATTTCGACCCTTTCAGCATGTCCAATTTCATGGATGTCCACATTAAAAATCTGCGTCATAAGATCGGTGACTCCGGCGGGGGAAAGATTATTCGAACCATCCGCGGCATAGGGTATATCATCGGAGACGCGGAACAATGACCGTCAAGACAAAAATCACACTCTTTATTGTCGGGGCCGGCTTGGTTTCCAGCCTGCTGTTTTCGGTTGTCGTATTTTATGAACTGATAGAGCAACCTTTCGACCTTCTGGACAGCGCTCTGAGAAACGAAGCGCACAGAGCGACCAGAATAGTGGTGCAAAACCAAAGAGGATCGCCTTCGGCAAGACCTCTCGATCCTGCTTTTTATGCACTTGATCCGCAGTATTGGATCGAGGTTTACGAGTCAGATACCCACAAGATGATTTTCCAGTCCGCCCTGGCAAAATCGATAACCCTTTCTCCGGTGAAGCCCGACGCCAAGGCTACCGTCAAGGCCACCGTTTCGCCAAACCAAATCAATCCCGGACCGGTGGAAAGCCGGGAAACAACGTATCGGGTCAGGACTTTTTCGATTGAGTCGGGCGGCCGGTCTTTCGTCGTCCAGATCGCCCTGGCCATGGCGGAATTGGAAAATGAAATAAGGGAACTGGTTTTTGGCATTATCGCAGGGCTAAGTCTCTCCACCATGGCCTTGATCGTCATCAGCCGTTTCGTGGCCGGCAAGATTTTGCAGCCGATCGGTCGAATGAAGGATCTGGCGCAAGATATCAGTGAAAAGAACCTTGATCGACGGATACCGACTGGAGAAGGGCGGGATGAACTCAGCGAACTGTCGAGGACCATCAACCGGATGCTGGACCGGCTGCAATATTCTTTTAAAAGGCAAAGGGATTTTCTTTTCGATACATCCCATGAACTGAAAACGCCGCTCACCACCATGCGACTGGCGATCGATGAAATTTGCGCCCATGACCCGCAAGCATTGCCGTCCGCTACCGGAGAGAACCTTTCCCGATTGAAAAATCAGGTGTTGCGCATGGAGCGACTGGTCAGGGATCTGTTGAACCTGTCCTCCCTGGAAGCGCTGGCCGGCATCGACGGGAAACAGGTTCATCTGACCGAGCTGTTATCATCCTTGGCGGAGGAATATCGATTTCTGGCCGATGCGCATCATATCCAAATGGACGTTCGCCTTCCGGAACAGCTCATCATTCAGGGGGATGCGGAAAAACTGCGCCGCGCCTTTTCCAATATTCTGGACAATGCCGTCAAGTATAACGTGGATGGCGGACGGATTGAACTTACGGGCGACCGGTCCGGCACCGAAGTGAAGGTAACCGTCGCCAACACGGGTCCGGGCATTGCCGAGGCTGAAGTCGCCAAGGTGTTCGACCAATTCTATCGAGCCGAGAAGTCCAGATCGATCCAACATGGTGGCTCGGGCCTGGGCCTGGCCATCGTGAAGCGAACCGTCGAGCTTCACGGCGGGACCGCGACCTTTGAAAGCCGAATGGGTGGGTGGACCCGGGTAACGGTTCTTCTGCCAAGGGAGCGGGCCACCGCTGCGGTATGAAATCGATTGGCAATCACGGTCCTTGCACCGCTATTGCCCGCGCCGGCTGACGGGTTGTCAATCGCCTCGGCGGGGGCTGAGCAGGTAGCGGATCCAGCCCCCGAAGGTGTTGCCGCCGAGCATGGCGCGGTCGAAGGCGTCGATGTCCCGGTACAGGCTTGATCTATCGGCGAACCAGTGGGACCGGCGGATGAAGGGGCCTTCGGGATCCAAGGTTTTGACCACCCGGGCCGGGTTGCCGGCGGCCACCGCGTTGGCCGGAATGTCGCGCACCACCACCGCCCCGGCACCGACGATGCTGTTGGCCCCGATGGTCACGCCCTTGCAGACGATGGCCCCGTCGCCCAGCCAGACGTTGTCGGCGATGGCCACCGGGGCGGTGGGCCCCATGGAGAGGCGGTCGTAGACCCCGTGCCAGTCGGCGTCGGTGACATAGACCCGGCTGGCGAGCATGCAGTCGTCGCCGATGGACACCGAGGCGGCGCTCTGGATCCGCACCCCCGGGCAGATCAAAGCGCTACGGCCGATGCGGATGCGCCCCTCGCCTTCGAGGTTGGACCAGACCGCCAGGCGCACCCGGCCGTCGGCGGTGGCGATGACGGTGGCGTGGTCGCCGATGGAAATCCGCGGGCCGAAAACCTCCACGCACCAGGGGCGCATGAAGGTGCAGCCCCGCCCGAGGTGATCGAGATGGGGACGGACGAAACGGCGGGCGTAAAACGCCTCGAAGCGCAGCCAAGCGCGTTTGAGCCGATAGGGGCGATGGTCCTTGCGCATGCGGAAACGGCGGGAGGTAAAACCGGTGCTCAGCGGTCGATGGCGGACCGCCAGAACCGATGGTTGAAAATACGGCCGGCCGGCGTGAGGTCGAACAAGGCGTCGGCCGCCAACAGCACCACGGCGTTGGTCCAGGTGATCCTTTCCTCTGGCCAGACGGTCATGTCCGGCACGGTGTGGCCGCACCAGTAGGTGCCGTCCTCGAACCGCTTGTCGGCGATCCAGGCGAAAACGGCCCCCGCGGCGCTGCCGTTGTCCATGGCCGTCAGCGCCAGGCACAGCTCCGAGGTCTCGGCGATGGTGATCCACGGCTCGTCCGCAACGCACTTGACCCCCTGGCCCTTGACCACGAACTTGCCCCAGTACTTCTCGATGCGACGGCGGGCCTCGGCCCCGGTGAGGGCGCCGCAGAGCACCGGGTAGAACCAGTCCATGGAAAAACGCGACTTGGTGACGTTGAACCGGTGGCGCTCGTGACGGATCACATGGGCCAGACGGCAGGCGGCCGCCCGCCAGTCCGGTCGTCGGACACCGAGTTGTTCGGCTGTGGCCAGGGCACAGCGCACGCTCATCAGCACCGAGCTGGAGCCGGTGAGCAGGGCCATGGGATCCACGCGTCCCTCGGGGCTGACGGCCCAGTGAATCTCTCCACCGGCGGCCTGGAGCCCCAGGGCGAAATCGATGGCGTGGGCCACAGTGGGCCAGTAGGCCGCCAGAAAGTCCAGGTCCCCGGTGAGCAGGAAGTGGTGGTAAACCCCCACGGCGATGTAGGCGGACTGGTTGGCATCCCGGGTCCTATCCTCCGGCTGCCCCTCACGGTAGGCGGCGTACCAACTGCCGTCTTCCAACTGCTGGCGCTTCATCCAGGCGAAGGCCCGCCGGGCGGCGTCCAGGTGGCCGGCCACCCCAAGGCCCATGGCCGCCTCCACGTGGTCCCACGGGTCGGTCTTGCCACCGGTGTGCCAGGGAATTTCACCGCTGTCGCGCTGAGTGTCGAGGATCAGGGCCGTCACGGCGGCGACATCCACCCGCGGGACCGGTTTGACCGTCGAAATGCCGACATCCATCATCGCATTCGCCATTGATGCAGGAACCTCCGGCCAGACGCCGAGGGGCCCGGGAAAAGTTTGGGTCAATACTGAAGTGGCCCCTTATAGATGGATTTTCCGCGCCGGGCAACCCCTAAGTCCGTTTCCGAACCAACAGCCATCAACG
>JACDJB010002795.1_pt1 | contig 12065 bp, 10 predicted proteins | sample 7454121 | NCBI WGS metagenome assembly JACDJB01 (sample SAMN14253290, study PRJNA609438) | sludge metagenome | isolation source: sludge after 25d culture with pyrite | collected 2018-12-20 | reverse complement strand
TTGACTGCTGCTGACAAAAGAGTTATAATTGCTTTAGTTGAAATGCTCCCAAAGGGAGAGGGCTTGTTTTGCCCTCTATTTTTTATTATGGTGGTGTTGTTTGTGGAGGACCTGAAGAAAGAGTTGCTCGCACTGGCAAATGAAGTCGCAAACAACCTGGGGTATTCGATCTATGACTTAGGTCTCTCAAGAAGAGGAAAGAAGAGACTGGTGAAAGTCACGATCGATAAGCTGGACGGATATATCTCAATAAGCGACTGTGAATCGTTTTCGGCCGAGTTTGATAGAGCACTTGATTCAGCGGACCTCGTTCCCTTCTCTTATGATCTGGTAGTCGAATCCCCGGGGCTTGAACGTGCATTAAGAGATCTTGATGATTATGTCAGATTCACTGGAGAGAAGGCAAAGATTATACTCAAGGAACCCGTTGAAGGGATTTCAGTTGTGATTGGAAAGATCGTCTCGTGCCAAGGTGAAGTTGTTACTGTCGAGAGCTCTGAGAACGGTAAAGAGATAGCATTCCACTTTTCAAATGTTAAGCGTGCTAACCTAAAACTATGATTTGGATGGTGAGGTGTTCATATGAATCTCAATCTCTTGGAAGCCCTTGACCAACTGCAGGACGAAAAGAGTATCGAAAAAGAAGAGGTCATTGATATACTTGAGAAAGCGCTGCAAAGCGCCTACAAGAAGAATTTCGCTTCGGAAAGCGATGTCGATGTGAGAATAGACAGACTCACAGGTGACATTGAGGTTTTCGAAAGACTTGTTGTTGTTGATACAGTAGAGAATCCTTCTTTGGAAGTAACTCTGGAAGAAGCTCTCAAGGTAAACTCTGCCGCTGAGATAGGCACCGCAATTGAGAGAAAGTTGAATATCAAGAAGTTCAAGAGAATCGCTGCACAGACAGCTAGGCAGGTGCTAATTCAGAAGATCCGTGAAAAGGAAAAAGAAAACCTGTTCGATAAGTATGTAGATATGAAAGGCACAGCAACCACTTCTGAGATATTGAGAGTCACTTCCGAATGGGTTGACCTTCGAATAGGAAAGTTAGAGACCAGGATTCCCACAAAGGAACTAATTCCTGGAGAACAGCCGAGGCTGAACTCTCTGATGAAGGTCTTTGTTGTGGATGTTGCGAGATCTGCAAGAGGTCCTCGTTTGCTTGTGACGAGACGTACACCTGAATTCGTCATCGAGCTGCTCAGACTTCAGGTTCCAGAGATCGAAAGCGGAGATGTGACAGTCAAAGCAATAGCTCGAGAGGAAGGGGTCCGGTCTAAGGTAGCTGTCTTCAGCGATAATACCAAGGTTGATCCCGTAGGAGCCTGCATAGGGGAAAGCGGTGCAAGAATTGCCGAGGTTCTTCGCGAGATAAAACCCGAAAAGGTCGATATCCTAAGATGGAGCAATGTTCCGGCCGAACTAGTCGGCAATTCGATTGCACCAGCCTCCGCTTTAGAAGTGAAAATTGTGAATGTAGAAACCCACGAGGCGGTGGTTTACGTTTCTCCAACACAATTATCTCTAGCAATTGGAAAAGGCGGACAGAACGCGAGACTTGCCGCAAAACTGACAGGCTGGAAGATCGACATAAAGCCCATAATGTAACTCAGTCTGGAACGGACGGTGACTGATTATGAAGAAAGACCAACTAAGGGCCGAACTTAAGAGAAGAAACCAGAGAATGACAGCTCAAAGAGAGTACGTGCTAAGATTCTTCTTTGAAGCTGAGACAGATCACTTAAGCGCCGACGAAGTCTATCACAAGATTCAGAGCAAGAAATTCGGGATAAGCAAAGCAACCGTTTATAGAACCATTGAGTTGCTCGTAGAGATAGGCCTTCTAAGGAAGATTGTTTTCGAAGATGGAATTGTAAGGTACGAACCGGTGAAAAGGGGAGAGCATCATCATCACCACATAATTTGCAGCAACTGCGGTTCCGTTGTCGAGTTTCACCTTGACAATCTCGAAGAACTTGAAGAGCTAGTGAAGTCAAGAACAGGATATAGTATAGACGATCATCAGCTTAAATTCTACGGTTTGTGTCCAGAATGCCAGAGCAAAGTGAAGAATAAGAAAAGTGACAGCAACGATAATAGATAGGCAGTAAGAGGTTCAAAGCGTATCGCCGGGATGACTCCCCCAATTACAGTAGTGACTTCACCAAGTAACGAGGACATGGCTCTGAGGCTACCAGCAATAAAACTGCCTACTATTTGCAGGCCAACAAGATCTGCTACCAAGATGAAAATCATTCCAAGATACGAAGGCACAACGAAGACTGGAACCATTACTACGGTTAACGGTATTCCTGCTAGAGACAACGTGCCAAATGTACTGAGAGAAAGCGGGATGATAGCCGTCTGAGCGATCGCTCCAACAAGCAATGTCTGACTCAGCAGATTCTTATTCTCGATTGCAGGCAAGAAGATTAGAAGCGCAGCTGTTGCAAAGAAACTCAGCTGGAATGAGATTGACGCAACAATAGATGGTTGTGCCATAACAATAATAATTCCGGAAAATCCCAGAATATTAAGCGGGTGCTGTCGATAATCAATGATCTTCAGTAGTGAATAACACAGTAACATCAAGAATGTTCTGGTAGCAGATATCGCTGGACCAGTAGATAAGGTATAGAAGAAGAGCAAGACAATAGAAAGTATCAGCTTCGTTTTCCTACCTAACATGAGAAAAGAGAGAGCGGAATGGACCAGCAAATACATAAGACCGATGTGCAAACCAGAAACCGCAAACAAATGCGCAACTCCAAGATTAGAAATCCTCTCCCTGGTCTCAAAATCAATGTGGCTTCTATCGCCGGTGAAGACGGCTGCAGCAATCGTATCATTTAGTTTGTACCTCGAAAGTAACTCAGTAACATACTTTCCAGGATAAGAGAAGACCTCTAGCCTCTCGACACAGGCCTCAATATTCGATTCGATCTTGAAAAGAGGAAATGATTCTTGCCTTGTAAGAGTTCCCGCTGTCCAGATTATCTGGCCCGCAAAAGCTGCAGCTTTTCTGTCGGAAAGCCTTATGTTTACAGCGACGGGAAGATTCATCCACTTTCCCTCAACAAGCACTCTTCCCATGCTTGCCTCAACGTTTCCCGTTCCGCCTCTGGATATGTATCCCACATATTCTACTTTTCCAGGATCAAGTGTCTTCAACGTTAGAGACTGACCGAGGCAACCGACCACAAAGAACATGAGCCAAATGAAAGGGCTGACCCATCTGGAAGAAAGAAGAATGACGGCTGTCGATATAAGGATAAGTGGTATCCATGCACCTGCCGTCCAGGCAAGTGCAAATACCAAGAGCTCCCCAAGCATCGTTGCAAGGAGATAGTATAGAAACGGGAAAGAGGTTTTCCTTTTCAGAAGTCCACCTAGCATAAATAGATTGTACATCCCTTGCAACGCTTTGTGAACAGCGTGTTCGATGATTCACATGTGATAGAATATTATCGTTGAATGTTCCTGGAGGTTTTGAGGTGAGACAGTTTTCTTTTGGCGGGCTGACGCTGGTGGGTTACTATGGATATAATAACCTTGGCGACGATCTACTATTGCTTTCATCACTATCCCTAATTGATGAGATAGGGTTTGAAGGGCCAATATACTTGCCCGCATCTTCTCACATAGAGCAAATAACTCATAGATTCCCTTCGAAACTCGACATCAGATTGGTTAGTCGCTTTAGTATTGGTGAGATCACAAACTCAATTAGGCACTCAATTGTCACCATCTTCGGAGGGGGAAATCTCCTACAGGACCAGACTAGTTGGAGGAGCTTCCTTTACTATTATGGGATTGCCAGGCATACCCTTAACAGGGGGAAACCTCTGCTTCTTCTCTCTCAAGGGTTTGGACCGTTGAACAGACAGATCAACAGAAAGGCTCTAAACAAGTTGCTGAATAATCCTCTTACCTTTGGTGTAATGAGAGACTTAGTCAGCTACAAATATTTCTCTTCTATCTCGAAGAGAGTTATCTCAGGTACTGACTACGGCCCCTACTATTTGCAGAAAAAGGGAATAATTCCGGAAAAACGAACAACCGAAAGTGGTCTTGCGGTAATTGTATTGAAGAATGGAACGAGTGTTGATGACGTCCTCAATTCGCTGAGGCTGAACAATCTGACTGAAGTGTGCGCTGTGGGTTTTCACAATCATCATGACGAAGAAAAGAGAAGTGAGCTCGAATCTAAGGCCAGATCTAATGGATTCAAAGTTAGAAAGCCTCCCGAAGACCTCGAAGGCATGATAAGAATCTTCAACAATGCAGAACTGATAATTACTGAGCGTCTTCACGGAGCAATTCTCGCTATCTCATTAGGAGTTCCATTTGTGTGGAAGAAGAACACGAAACTCGATAGATTTGTGAGATCTCTTAACAAGGATTGCGAACTCTCCTTTGAAGGAAGCTGCGAGAGCTTGAGTCTAGCCATCAACAGTTCTCTGAAAGAGCCTGTTAATCTCAAAGACGAATACTGGTCTCAACTTGAGAAAACGGCAACCGAATCAAAAGAAGTATTGATTAAGTTGATCTATAGAAGGTGATTGAATGTGGAAATATTTCCTGCCAACTAGAGTCTTCTCGGGGACTAAAACAATAAGTCATAATAATGAGCTGTTCAGAGAGATCGGAACTAATGCTTTCATAGTCACTGGAAGGTCTTCAGCAATAAAGAGCGGGGCACTTGACGATGTGCAGGAAGTGCTTGACGCGTTGGATATTCCAAGCACATTATTTGATGAAGTGGAAGAGAATCCCTCCTTCTCAACAATTGAGAAGGGCGGAAAAATGCTCTCAAATAGCGCGTGCGATTTCGTGTTGGCTATCGGTGGCGGCAGTCCGCTAGATGCCGCCAAGGCTATCTCGGTAGTTGGGAAGAATGGCAACTGCAGCTGCAGAGATCTATTCGGAGGAAAGGATCTTCCTGCATTTCCAATAGTCACAGTCCCCACCACGTCTGGGACCGGAAGTGAAGTTACACAGTACTCGATTTTAACCGATCCGGAAGGTTCGAAAAAGGGCTTTGGCATGCCTTCAACATTTCCTAGAATCTCTTTCTTGGATGCGAGATACACTGTAACAATGCCCGTGGATGTAACAATTTCAACTGCACTTGATGCCTTATCTCATTCTATAGAAGGCGAAGCAGTCAACAAGGGACAGAACCCCCTGGTGAAGATGCTTTCGAAGGAAGCAACGAAGATTATAAAGCAATCACTCCGTGAAGTCTTGAAGAATGAAAATGATGTCTCTTCCCGAGAGCGGATACAGTTCGCCGCGACACTTGCCGGGATTGTTATTGCCCACACGGGAACGACTGCAGTTCATGCCGCAGGTTATCCTCTCTCATCCTTCAAAGGCATAAAGCATGGAATGGCAAATGCACTCATGTTGATTGGGATATTCGAAAGAATAGCCAAAACCGACCCGAATAGAATAAGCGGTGCAATAGAACCTTTCACTGATCTAGATGAGCTTAACGCCTTCTTACAGGAGTTTGGTGTAGGAAGAGTCTCATTACAGCTCTCTGAAGAGGAGATAGAGAAATGGTCCGATCAGACCTCTAAAGCATCTCATCTGAAAAAGACGCCGGGTGACTTCGACAAGCAGTTCTTCGTTAATCTTTACAAGAGGATAATAAGCGATTGAGCCCCAGAGTGTTCCTCAAGAAAGAAATCAAGAGGAGGGTAGCTTTTGGCCATCCGTGGGTCTACGACAACGAAATCGAAAAACACGACCCGCTCGATGATGGTTGCATAGTGGACGTGTTTACGTATTCTGGGCAATTCTTGGGAAAGGGTTACTACAATTCCGGTTCCACGATAAGAGTAAGATTCATTACAAGAAGGAACTGCAAACTCGATACAGACTTTTTTTCAGGAAAAATCCGAAGAGCAATACAACTGAAGTCTCTACTTCTAGAAGATAGTGACGCCTTGAGAATCGTATTCGGCGAGGCGGATGGTCTACCAGGATTGATAGTTGATAGATTCTCCGATTGGCTCGTAGTTCAATTCAATACTCTTGGCATCCAGCTAATGAAGAAGGAAATCATCGAAGCCTTGATCCTCGTTTTGAAACCAAAGGGGATTTTCGAAAAGAGCGAAGGAACCTCCCTTGCAAAGGAGGGCCTGGAAGCTAAAGAAGGATGGTTGTACGGCAACGGGCCGGAGCTTCTGCCATTCAGCTTAAACGGAATCAGCTTTCTTGCAGACACAAAAGGGCAGAAGACCGGTTTTTTTCTCGATCAGAGAGAAAACGCAAAGCGCTTATCAGACTACGCCACCGGTCGAAGAGTACTCGACGTTTTTTCTTACACAGGTAATTTCTCCTTTCATTGCATAAACAAAGGAGCACGAAGTGCGATACTGGTCGATTCCTCTGAGCGTGCGCTCTCCGTCGCAAAGGAAGTAGCAGAGATAAACAGGTTCTCTGATAAGTGTGAGTTCATCAAGACAAATGCTTTTGATTACTTGAGAGAGAACAGTCTTTCAGGCTTTGGTCTTGCAGTAATAGACCCTCCGGCAATGGCGAAATCTCCATCTTCCAAGAAGAACGCTCTCAGGGGCTACAAAGAACTGAACCTGAGAGTAATCAAGAGTTTAAACGACGGGGCATTGATTGCTTCTTCTTCTTGCACACAGATCGTTTCGGAAGAAGATTGGATGAGAACGATCAATGATGCTTTTCACGATTGTAAGAAATTGGGTCTAGTAGCTTTCAGGGGTGGACAATCACTGGATCATCCAGAGGTTACTTCGATATTCGAGACCAAGTATCTTAAGTTCTGTCTATTTCACATCTTTGAACTGATAAATTACTGAAAATCGGGCAGTTACTGCTGAAGTATTAATGTAATGCTATAATTCAGAAAAGTCTAACGGCTGGAGGTAGATAGAAATGGCCAAAGTATACGTTGTGACTTCCGGAAAAGGGGGAGTCGGCAAGACAACAATCACGGCCAATATTGGTTGTGCTCTTGCCAATTCAGGGGCGAAGGTTTGCCTTATTGACGCAGACATAGGTCTCAAGAATCTGGACATCACATTGGGTCTTGAGAATAGAGTTGTGCATACAATTCTAGATGTTGCAAATGGTAAGGTAACTGCTTCTGAAGCGCTAGTGAGGCATAAGCAAATCAAGGGACTTTATCTACTCGCGGCCTCACAAATTGCAACGAAAGAAATGCTTTCCCCCGAAGATATGAAGAAAATGATTAGTGAGCTGTATCCGAAGTTTGACTATGTCATTGTGGACTCACCTGCAGGAATAGAGAGAGGATTCAGGAACGCCATAGCTGCAGCTGAAAAAGCTTTGATTGTTACTACTCCCGAACTTCCAGCCATTACTGACGCTGATAGGGTCATCGGACTTCTGGAGAACTCCGGGATGCAGGAGGCGAATATCAGACTCGTGATAAACCGTTTCAAAGTTCAGATGGTCAAACGTGGTGATATGCTTACAAGAGAGGATATTCAAAGTAACCTCGCAATCGACCTGATCGGGATTATTCCAGATAGTGACGAGGTGATCATAGCAACAAACAAGGGTGTACCGGTTATCCTGAACGGAAATGGAGAAGGAATCGGAAAGGTCTTCGAGAACATTGCTTTGAGGATGAAGGGAGAACCGATCCCCGTTGAACGGGATATCCTTGAGCAAGGATCGAAAGGATTCCTTGAATTCCTTAAGCGCATCTTCAGAAGAGACTAAGAGGGAGTTGAAGTGTATGTTCTTTGGACTTTTCAGGAAGAAGAAGAAAACCGAAGGAAGCAGAAAAGAAGCAAAGGATAGACTTGATTCCATAACTGGTGGCAGGAGGTATTCAGTACCGGTGAGAGAAGTGATCCCTCAAGATATCCTCCAGAATAGCGGTAAGGATATGGTACACCAGATAAAGACTTACGTTGCCGATAAGTATAAGGTTAAGGAAGAAAACGTCAAAGTTCAGCTTGAAGAGCACAACGGATACGTGGTAATTATTACAAACGTGGTTTTCCATTGATTCTTATGAGATATGCTGTAAAAACAAGCCTTAGAAATCAGCTGATAGATATTACCGATTTCATAGTTGAGTCAGTTAGAGAGTCGAGGGTCTCACACGGTATTGTTAATGTCTTTGTTCCGCATACCACGGCAGGAGTAACAATCAACGAGAATTCCGATCCAGATGTTGTTCAGGACATCTTAGAATGGATGGGAAAAAGCATTCCAAAAAGTGATAGATTCAGACACCGCGAAGGGAATTCTGATGCACATATTAAGGCTTCCTTGGTTGGTTCTTCAGTTACAATACCTTTCAGAGACAATTCACTCGCGCTGGGAACATGGCAGTGCGTTTATTTCTGCGAATTTGACGGTCCTAGGAGCCGTGAGGTAATCGTTACGATAGTGGAGTAGCAATTTCTCTCATGAGTCTTCGTCACTTACAGTAATTGGGGCTCTGAGAGAAGACTGTGGGGAGGGGACACAATGCGCAAAGGAAGATTCTTGTTTCTTGCTGTTCTAGTTTTCGGATCTTCGCTCTTCGCAATCAAGGGCTTCACCTGGGACATGGGCATACCTAAGTTCTATTTTGCATCGGTCTCAATAGCGATCTTCATAGTCTCTTTCTCATTGAAAGCTGTGAGAAATCCCTGCAGTGTCAGAGTAACGCTTCCGCAGCTGCTTTCATTGTTGTTTGGATTCCATGCGTGTCTGACTACCTTCCAACTTCTGAACACGCTGCCAAACGTCTTTCTTACTTCACTCGGTTTTGCAATGAATCTGCTTCTCTTTCTCCTCTTTTCATTGCTCATCTCGGCAGAGAAACAGGAAACTCTACTGACTATTCTCCAACTTTTCCTGTTTGCGGGGCTTATCATAGCCTTTGATGCCGTATTTTCATTCTACACGGGATATGGCTTGCTTTGGGGGACTGAGAACAATCCGTTCACAAGAGGAAATCTCTCATCCGTTATAGGAAACGTGAACTTCACGACCGACCTAATGGCAATGTTGCTATTTCCAGCTGCTTTTCTAACCGTTTCCAAGAAGAAGATCTGGAAGCACGAGAAGATTCGGCACTACTTCTACCTTTCACTCTTCTCACTTTTCTTGATAGTAATAGTGATAGGCCAAACAAGAGCAGTCTATTATTCAGTAATAATATCGATAGTCTTTCTAGTAGTCTTCTTGATTTTCTCAATTCTGAGGTTCAAACTCAGATCCTTCATTTCTGTATTTAGCAGGCTATTTGTCATTCTTCTTATTATCTCCACGATAGTAATTATGATCGTCTACTCTGGAGACAACCCTTTGACAAGCGGCCGTTTCAGCTTCTCTGAGAGGTTAACGTATACCACTGACGACTACGTTTCCGTCGACGTCAGAATTCTTCAGTGGAAAGCAGCTATCAAACAGTGGGAGAGTTCAGCCTTTCTGGGTACAGGCTTCGGATCATACAAGTATCTTTCTACGGAGAACATGGGAAAGGTACTGACTGAAGAGCCAGAGTACATGTATGTTGCAGGTCTGAACAGCATCCGAACCCACAACGAGTATCTTCAGCAGATGAGTGAAACAGGAATAATCGGAATCGTCCTAATTATGACCTTCATAGTTGCAATGCTTTTCTACACTGTCGGGGTGGTGAAGAGATCCTCCTCTGTCGAGAAGGTCACAAAGTATCTCTTTCTCGAAGCCGGGTTACTGATAATATTCGTTCATTCAGTACTTTCCTTTCCTGGTCATCTAATGCCAAACGCATTACTAGCTGTCTTCCTTTTTGGATTCATCATGAGCCCTGAGTTTTCCGAAGCGAAGGGAGTCACTGTTCCTATGTCAAAGGTACTTCCGCTACTGCTGGTTGTATTCGCGCTGAGTACATCAGTTCTGATGAGTAGAACGTTTTTCGCGGAAGGCCTTTTCACAAAAGGCTACATTGACTACAGAAGAATTGAAAGCATAAACCCGCAGATTCCAGAGTTAGTAAACTCGATCGGAAGTATCAAGAGGGAAATCGAGAATCTTGAGGACTATGAGGGAAGGTACTCCTATCTTCAACATGATGACTATATTCCCGATAGATTGATTGAATTGCAGAAGACTTATCCTGAGGCACCCTCAGAGTTGCTTCAACATATGGCTTCTGAAGAACGAGAAAATGCCTTTGCGTCAACGTTATCCGCGCTGGATTCTAAGCTACGATCTGCTTCTTCAGCGCTTCTAAGGGCGAGGCAGGACTCGTCAAACAGTTTCTACTCCGCGATGCGTAATCTGTCGACATCTAGAGAGATTTCCAGAGGCCAATATTTGTCAGAGGCTTACATAGGATACATGTATTTGACTGCTCAGAGAAAGGAAGATTTCCGTCTAAAGCTCAATATGTCGGGCAATGCATTAGCCGATGCCTTCACAGAGATATTCGCCAGAGAAGATGTCTTCTCGACCTGGCTTAACGAAGACACATCGCCGGGAGGTATGCTCAGCGAGTTGGAAATCGATCACTCATACCTTAGAGAGTTACCCGGTTTGTTGCGAGCAGACCTTACGGCTACCGATGTTTCTGCTCTGCTAGAGGTCTTGGATATCAATCTGCTTATCGACTATCAAGTGACTCTGGATGCGATAGATGCTCTTCTGAGGTCCACAAAGATATCTCCCGATCTTCAGGTAGTGAGAAATGTGGCAAGCTTGCTTTTCCGCGCGATGGCTGCTGCCGAGAGAGTCTCAGAAGAACTGGAGAAACTCGAAGGTTTTGTTGCAGACAGCGGCTCTCTAACCTCTCTAGTAGATTCGATCAGAAAGCTTCCAAAATCTAAGAGAGGGCATCTCGAGACACTCTACGAAACCGCCATCGAATACAACCCTGGTGGATGGTTGAAGGGAAGCAACAACGTCTACGGCGAGTATTCAAGAAACGTACTTCTTCTCTACGGTCTCGATGGACTGGATAAGGTTCAAGAGATAGCAGAGAGAGAGGTCTTTGCCTGGAATACGATGAAAGCAACGAATCGAGTCGTCCCATTAGGCAGCATTGGCCAGCTAACTCCTCTAAAGGATTACGTTTCAAGAGAATGGTTCGACAATCTTTACGAAGAAGTATATTTCTGGAGCGAGGAAACTTCATCCCTAATTATGAGAGAGATGGAAGAAGAACAGTTCTCAGGAATAGCACTTGAGAAGGCCGAATCAGCCCTAAACGAAATCGAGAAGTTCCTTCAGCTTTATTCACTTTGGTAACCCGTTAAACGTCACCTGGGTGTTACACAGGTAATACTTCGGGTATTGCTGACGTTATTGATCGGACTTATGATAGTGTTGAAGAAGATGGAGGTATATAAATGCTGGAAGTTAAAGAGGTCAAGTTAATCCGAGATGAACGAAACATTCTGAACAGTCTCACTGCTTCCTTTGAAAAAGGACGTGTTTACGCGATTCTTGGAAACAACGGTGTAGGAAAATCAACTCTATCATATGTGCTGATGGGGCTAGAATCTCACAACGACTACGAAGGAAAGATACTTCTAGATGGCGAAGAAATCGACACTCTATCAGTATCTGACAGGGCAAAGAAGGGAATTTCTCTGAGTTGGCAGGAACCGGCCAGGTTCAAAGGACTTACAGTGAAAGAGTATCTGACGCTCGGCGGAAAACTAAGACTCTCGAGAGAAGAACTTGATGAGACCCTATCAATTGTGGGACTCAACAAGGAATATCTAGATAGACTTGTCGATGAGTCACTCAGTGGAGGGGAGAGAAAGAGAGTGGAACTCGCCTCGATAATTCTGGTAAATCCTAGAGTAACGATTCTTGACGAACCAGACTCAGGCATTGACATTATGTCCATGGAGATGATTGAACAAGTTCTTGAAAGACTGCGGGATAAGGGTTCGGTAGTAATAATCATCACTCATCGTGAAGAGATTGCGCGAATGGCAGATGAAGCATATCTTCTCTGTGGGGGAAGAATAATTGCCTCCGGCGAGCCAGAAGAGATTGTCAGCTTCTACAGGAAACTCTGTGACACTTGTCAGCACATAAATGAACCGATTAGAGAAGGC
>JACDJB010002793.1_pt1 | contig 12067 bp, 9 predicted proteins | sample 7454121 | NCBI WGS metagenome assembly JACDJB01 (sample SAMN14253290, study PRJNA609438) | sludge metagenome | isolation source: sludge after 25d culture with pyrite | collected 2018-12-20 | reverse complement strand
GAAAAGCTCCACCCACACCCATCAGCGCCCCGCCAATGACCAGGGCGATGGTGCGCAACCGGTAGACATTGATGCCGGCTGCGTCAGTAGCCTCGGGATTGTCACCGACCGAGCGCAGGTTCAGACCAAAGTTGGTGCGAAAGACGATCCACCACACGATCGGGATCAAGGCAATGGCAATATACGTAAGCGCGTACTGCGAGAAGATCGGTCCAAGCACCTCACTATTTGGGAATATCTTGAGCTGGCTGAACGGTGTGATGGACGGCAGCACGCGGCTTTCACCAAAGATCACCCTGAATCCAAATAGTGCGAGCGCCGTCATCAGCAGGGTAATTCCCAAACCGGATACATGCTGGTTTACGCCGAGTCTGACCGAGAAGAGGCTCATCAACCAGCCGGAGAGCATACCTCCAACCAGTGCGGTGAGTATACCAACCCAGAGCGAGCCGCTCAACGACGCCGCGGTAAAGCCCGAAAAAGCGCCAAAGAACATCGTACCTTCGATGCCCAGGTTTAGGATGCCCGCGCGCTCGCAAAATAATTCTCCCAGCGTTGCAAAGATCAACGGTGTAGCAATGCGGAGGGTAGCCGCGATAATGTCAACAATAAAATCTCCCATGATCATATCCTCTTAATTCGGTAATTCTGCAGCAGCAGCATGCCAAGGGTGACCAGCAGCAAGGTGGATTGAACGACGTCGCCCAGGTAAACCGGAACACCAAGCACCCGGCTGACCGTTTGCGCGCCGGTGTCGATGAGTCCGATGAACATGGCGGCAACAGTGGCGCCGATCGGGTTGAGTCCGCCGAGAGTGGCGACGATGATGCCGGTGTAACCATATCCGCCTGAAAGTTCGCTGATCAGGTGATAATGGATGCCCGCAATCTCGCTCACACCTGCCAGGCCGGCGATGCCGCCGCTGACCAGCGCCGCGATCAGCATGGTGCGGTTTACATTGATACCGGCAAAGAGCGCACCGGCTTTGCTGGCGCCTGCGGCGCGCATCTGCAAGCCAAACGAAGTACGTTTGATGATGATGAAAACAATCACCACAACAATTAACGCAATAACAAAACCCAGGTGCAGACGTGATTTGGGAATGAGTTGAACAAACCGCGCCGCTTCGAAAAATTCAGGTGATTTCGGCCATCCGGTTTCAGGATCGCGCCAGGGCCCGTTCAGAAGAGCGGAGATGATGTACATGATGATCGAGTTCATCAGCAGGGTGGTGACCACTTCATCCACTTTCAGCTTAACTTTCAGGAACGCGGGGAGCAGCGCCCACAGCATACCGCCGGCGAAACCGAGTATCAGCATGAGCGGAACGACAATAATGGCAGGCATGTTGGTAAACGTCGCGCCCACCCAGGCAGCCGCAACCGCGCCCGCATAAAGTTGACCTTCAGCCCCGATGTTGTAATACCCCGCGGCAAAAGCAAAGGTCACAGCGATACCTGTGAAGATGAGTGGTGTTGCTTTTACCAACACTTCGAGGGCTGAGAATTTCGATGAAAGCGGGACGATGATGAAGTTGTAGTACGCCTCAAAAGGATTGGCGCCCGCTAATAGGATGAAGATAGAGGTGACTATAAAAGTCACCAACACCGCAGCCACGGGGATCAATGCCCTGGTCCACATGGGAGCTGGCGAGCGTTCTATGCGAAATTTTGCCACAATAATTCCTCCGATAATAGTGATGTTACGAAACGGCGCCAGCCATCAGCAAACCGATCTTTTCAGGTGTGGCTTCGGCGGAGGGGACAATTCCCATGATCCTGCCTTCGTAAATGACCGCGATGCGGTCTGAAAGTGCGAGTACTTCATCGAGGTCTTCAGAAAGCAGAACTACCGCGGTGCCGTGCGCTCTTTCTTCGAGGAGGCGTTTGCGAACATATTCAGTCGCGCCTACGTCCAGACCTCGGGTAGGTTGTGAAGCGATCAATACCTTGGGTTTGCGTGACAACGCGCGCGCAAGTACGACCTTTTGCATGTTTCCACCGGATAATTTGCGCAGCTGATCACCCGGAGAAGCCTTGATCTGGAATTCCTTGATGATTACCGCCGCATCTTCGCGCATCTTTTTGCGATCGAGAAGACCCTTATTGGTATAGTCCTTCATGTGCTCCAACGCGAGGTTCTCCGCCACGGTGAGCTCACCAATTGTTCCCTCGTGCCGGTCCTGTGGAGTGCGGCCTACTCCGGCGTCGGAAATCTGACCGGGTGATAGATGCGTGATTTCTTTTCCCTCTATCTTGATCGAACCTTTGCTCGGGGTAACTAAACCGGTGATCACTTCGGTCAATTCACCCTGACCGTTGCCGGATACCCCGGCAATACCAAAGATCTCACCTCTTCCCACACAAAAGCTGATACCTTCCAATACTTTCTTTTCGTCTTTTCCATCCAGTGTGATCCCGTCAAGTTCATAGATTGGGTCGCTTGTTTCACAGACATCCTGCAGACGCACGCCAAAGGTTTCGCGCCCAACCATCATTTTCGCCAGTTCAACCTGGCTGGTTTCTGATTTTTTGACGGTATTGGCAACTTTGCCGTCACGAAGTACTGTAATTCTGTCGCAAACAGCCATTACTTCAACCAATTTATGGCTGATAAATATCACTGAGAGGCCTGCTTTGACCAACCGATCAAGCGATTCAAAGAGAAGATCCACTTCCTGTGGTACCAGCACGGCGGTTGGTTCATCCATAATGAGGATATGGGCGTTTCTGTAGAGGGCTTTGAGAATCTCCACGCGCTGGCGTTCTCCTACCGAGAGATCTTTCACCAGTGCAGATGGATTTACCTGGATTCCGTATTTTTCGGATGCTGCAGCGACGTTCTTTTCAATTTCCTTTTGTGAAAGAACAATCCCGTTTGTATAACCCAGCACAATGTTTTCAGCGACCGTGAGTGGTGGAACCAGGGTGAAATGCTGGGTTACCATTCCGATCCCGGCAGCGATTGCTTCTTTCGGTGAATGGATGGTTACTTTTTCACCATCAATAAAAATTTCACCGCTATCTGCTTTATATAATCCATATAAAATGCGCATTAATGTTGTCTTGCCAGCCCCGTTTTCTCCCAGCAGAGCGTGAATTTCTCCCTGCTCCAGGTCAAAATTTACATCCTGGTTGGCTTTTACAGGACCAAAAGACTTGTAGATGTGTTTCATTTCAACTGCTAGCATGGTCAATCCTTAAAGGAAGTATGGCTTCTATTAAAATGGGGCGGTAGAGATACCTCTACCGCCCCCAAATTACCAATTAATTGACAGCACCAGGTTGGGCTTCATCAATGGGTACACGGAACATACCGGCCTTGATGGCTTCTTCTTTGGCTGTTACAGCTTCGAGGATCTCAGCGGGGACTTTACTGTCGTTGCCGTGGAACGGGGCAAGTGTGGCGCCGCCCAGGGCATACATGCTGAAGTCTTTCAGGTCCATGGCGGTGAATGTGCCGGCTTTGACCTGCGCTACGACGTATTCAACGGTCGGGGTCATGTTCCAGACGGGTCCGGTAACAACCCACTCCGGTGCGATCTCGTTCTGATCGCTCATGTTGCCGAATACGAACACACCCTTTTCAGCGGCTGCTTCGATAACACCGGCGCGCTCAGCGTAGAGCACATCAGCACCAGCGCTAATGTGCGCAAGCGCCTGTTCCTTGGCGGTGGCGGGATCGAAGAAGGAGTTGATGAAGGAAACAAGCACGGTAACCTCAGGGTTGGTCTCTTTGGCGCCAGCGATGAAGGCGTTCACCAGACGGTTAACCTCGGGGATAGGGACCGCAGCCACAACACCGATGGTGTTGGTTTCGGTGAGACCACCAGCCAGCATACCGCAAAGGTAAGCGGGTTCGTGGATCCAGTTGTCGAAGACAGCCAGGTTCGGCGAGACAGGTCCGAGTTCTGAGCCAAACGCGAAGGCAATATCGGGGTAGTCTGCCGCGACACGGCGAACGGCTTCTTCGTTCACAAAGGCATCGCCCATGATGAGGTCAGGTTTCTGTTGTTCAGCCACTTCCCGTAGAACGCGTTCCATATCACCGGTGTAGCCAATATCCTCGGTGTAGGTGTATTCGATCAAACCGGCTTCCTTGGCTTTAAGCAGAGCGTCGTGAATGACACCATCCCACGGTTCTTCGATGGGGGTGGCGAACGCGCCGAAGACCTTTACCAAATCAGTTTCAGCTGGTTCTTCAGCTTCGCCCGCGCCGCCCGCACAACCGGCAAGCAAACCGGCGATCATCAGAACTGTAACAAAAAACGTAAATAGGGACTTTTTGGACATTTTCTCTCCTTCTGAATATATGTAAATGGATACGTTACTGCCTGAGCTGGTTGATTTTGATGAATTTGGTTAGGGAACACCTCCTTTATATTAAATCAATATCATAGCATAAATCTTTTTCAGTTCAAGAGGCTTAAGAATTCTCAGCAAGGATCTGTTCCATCTTTTGCTGATCGATCAGTTCTCCGTGGCTGATCACGTAACGCGGTTTCTCGTGGAAGCGCAAAGCTTCGAGTACATTGGGCTGATCGAGCACAACCAGGTTGGCTGGCGCGCCTTCTTTGATCTCAAAATCCTTCAACCCGATCGCGCGCGCAGCGTTCTTCGTGACCATGTCGTACAGGGTTTCCATGTCATCGCGGGTGGTGAACCACAGCAGGTGAGAGTTCAGGAAAGCCACCTCGAGCATGTTGTTGCGCCCGTAGGGGTAGTAGGCGTCGGAGATGTCATCCTGACCCAAACATACAAGCACGTCCTCTTCGAGGAGCTCGCGCACGCGCGCGTGCAGCGGGCCGGTGTGGGGGTCGCTGACCACGCCCATCTGCGCTTTCTTGAGGATCGCCGCGAGTTTCTGCAGGTAGGGTTTGGGGTACATTGACATTGCGCGGGCGTGGTGGGCGAGTGATCGTCCCTGCCATCCGGTGCGGATGGTTTCAATCGCCATCACTTCCAGCGAGCGCAGACCGTTATCGCCAGCGTCATCCACCAGCATCGAAACGGGTTTGTCGTATTCTTTTGCCATCTGGAAGCAGATGCGCACGTGTTCAGCAATATCGGCATCGGTGTATTCGATCCAGGGAATACCGCCTACTACATCAGCTCCCAGGTCCATTGCCTGCCGCATCAGATCTTCAGCGCCGGGTTCGCGCACCAGTCCGTCCTGGGCGAATGCCACTACCTGGATATCGACGATGCCCTTGAATTCCTCGCGGGCGCGAATCAGGGCTTTTAGACCTTCAAGCTTGCCTTTTGAATCCACATCAGCGAATGCGCGAATGTGCGTGCATCCGTAGCGTCCGGCAAGGGCGCAGGCTTTGCGCACATTTTTGATGATCCATTTTTCATCGTATTGCTCTTTTATTTTGGCAGCCAGCTCGATCGCGGTCATGGCTTTGCCCATGTCTGCGCCGTGATAATCTTTCAGCGCGGCTTCATCCATCATCATAAGCGTGTATACCTTGCACAGGTGAAGATGCGTGTTGACGAAGGATTCGGTCACCAGGTTGCCGCCAGCGTCCAATTCGGTGGTCGTTTTACCTTGAATTCCAGCTGCGATCTTTGCGATCTTACCGTCTTTGATGGCAATATCAACTTTGGCTTTAGGATCGCTGCGGAGTACAGCGTTGCGAATGATCAGGTCGTAGTCTTGGTTCATATTCCTCCAATAATGGTTTTAAAGAAATGCCGGATGTCCCCATCCGGCATATTGGATTTTTTTACACGTCTACTTCACGATTCCAGCGTCGGCCATCGCCAGGAACACCTTTTCTGGCAGGTACGGCGGACCCTGCAGACGGACACCTGTTGCGTCGTAAATGGCGTTGCCAAGGTCGGCAATGGTGGCGACCATGGGATGCTCGCCAACACCGCGCGCTCCCCAGGGACCGTCATCCTGCGGGACTTCGACCAGGATTGGTGTAAATTTGAAGTCAACATCCGCAGAGGTGGCAATGCGGTAATCCACAAAACTTGGGTTGGTCATCACGCCGTCGCGCAAGCGAATCTCTTCGAATAACGCGGAGCTCAATCCCTGTACAAAACCGCCTTCGATCTGCGCTTTTGCGAGTTCGGGGTTGATTGCCTTCCCCAGGTCGAACGCTGAAGCTGCTTTGACCACGTGGATGCGGCCGGTTTCCTTTTCGATCTCGATGTCGATCCCTTCACAGCCAACGGTGTAGTGAACCACTGCACGAGCGCCCTGACCGGTTTCAGCATCAAGGTTAGTGACGTATTTGGGCATAAAGGAACCGCGTCCAACGATCGGACCACCCATCCAGCCTTCGTCATTCGGTTTTGGCATACCATAGATCACTATATTTTCGAGTGGGGTTTCCTTTTCGCTCTTGTAGGAGATCACCATTCCGTCCACGATGTCGAGGTCTTCAGGGGTTTCCTGCCAGGCTTCAGCAACAACATCCAGGATTTGATTGCGCGCATCGAGCGCCGCCAGGCGTACCGCGTTACCCATGCTCCATGTTAGGCGGCTTGCTACTGTCTGCCACTCGTAGGGGCTGTATTGCGTATCAACCGGACCTGCAATGCGCACGTCTTCGTATTTAATACCGAGTGCTTCAGCGGCTATTTGCGCCATCGCGGTAAATGTACCCTGACCGATTTCCTGTCCGCCGAGACCGACGGTAGCTTTCCCATCTTCTGAGAGCTCGATCCACGCGCTGGATCCCGGGTTGGGGGGCATTGCGGGGGCTTTCCACATAATTGCGATGCCCTTGCCGCGCAGTCGGTCTGGCGAGGTTGGTTTTTCCTTTTTCGAGAACTCGATCGCTTCAGCTACGCCGTCGATGCATTGCTGGATGCCATTGGCGTGCATGGTCATTCCGGTGCAGAGGATGTCACCTTCAGCGATGGCGTTTTGCTTGAGGAAGGTTATCTTGTCGATACCGGCTTTTTCAGCCAGTTCATCGACTGCCTGGTCGATACCGGTGTGCAGCTCTGACATGCCAAAACCGCGGTAGGCGCCGCCGATGGGGTGGTTGGTGTAGACACAAATACTGTCGGTTTCAACATTGGGAATGTCGAACGGCCCAGTGCTGGAATAGCCGGCGGCACGAGTGATATTTGATCCGTACTCGTTGGAGGCGCCAGCGTCCCAGTACATGGTGTTCTTGAGCGCGAGAATGTTGCCGTCTTTGTCGCAGCCGATCTTGACATGAATGACCAGACCCTGGCGGACAAAGTTGGTGTAGAACTCTTCCTCACGGGTGAGCGTGAATTTCACCGGCCAGCCTTTGGTCTTTGTTGCCAAAGCGACAGGCAGCGCTTCCATGGTAACGCCGGCTTTGGAACCAAAACCGCCGCCCACCAGGGGCGCGATCACGCGCAGATCGCTCTGTGACATGTGAAGGGCTTTCGCGATGAGGTTACGCTGGGCAAAAGGAGATTGTGAGGATGCCCAAAGGGTGATTTTCCCTTTATCGTCCATTTGCGCCACGGCGATATGGGTTTCAATAGGAACGTGCTGGACGTGAGGAATCTTGAATGTGCGGTCGACGATGTGGGCACATTGTTTCCACGCAGCTTCTACATCACCCTTGCGAACTTTGAAATGATTAGAGATGTTCGTACCCGGCTTGGGGAACAGAAAATTAGGGCATTCATATTCGCCCAACTGGGGGTGGATGATAGGGGCTTCGTCTGAAACGCCAAATTCGGGGTCAAAGACAGCTTCCAGAGGTTCATATTCAACTTCCACCAGCTCGCAGGCTTTCATGGCGACCTCTTCGCTTATTGCTGCCACTGCTGCCACTGGCTCTCCGATATAACGTACGCGATCTGTCGCGAGGATGGTCTTGTCTTTAATGTAGAGCCCCATGCGTTCCGGAAAATCCTTGCCGGTGATCACTGCTTTGACGCCGGGATACTTTTCAGCTTTACTGGTGTCGATGCTCTTGATCAGGGCGTGAGGGTATGGGCTGCGCACAGCCCGACCGTACAGCAGTTTATTGCCAAACTGGATATCATCCAGGTAAACTGCTGACCCGGTCACTTTTTCAATTATGTCGATACGCGGTACACTCGTACCAACAACTTTGGTTTTCTTGTCTTTTGGTTTCACGTTTGCCATGTTTCGGCTCCTTTTAGGATTGCTGTTAGAAATGAACGATCACTGTGCGTGAAGTCTATTAGTTAGATGCTTCTTTAACAGCTTCCACGATTCTGAAGTAGCCTGTGCAGCGGCACAGGTTGCCGACAAGGGCTTCCCTGATCTCTTGCTCGGTGGGATGCGGGTTACGCTTCAGAAGGGCTGTGGCGGAGATCAACATACCGGGGGTGCAGAAACCGCACTGGACACCACCTGATTTGATGATGGCTTCCTGCAGTTTGGTGAGTTTGCCTTCTTTAGCCAGGCCTTCAACTGTGACGATATTCGCGCCTTCACATTCCGCAGCGAGTACCATGCAGCTGTTCACTGGTTCATCATTCATCAATACTGTGCAGGCGCCGCATTCACCGGCTGAACAACCGTTCTTCGTACCGGTGAGAGAAAGTTTTTCGCGCAGCATCGTAAGCAGGGTCATATGATGCGGAACATCAACTGTTTCCTGTACGCCGTTGACGGTGAGCGTTATTCTTGAATAAGACATTTATTCCTCCTGTAATGAACAAATAGCCGGGGCTATTTGCCTAATTTTGCCCACACTTCTGTGAGTGCTTCGCGGGTTAAGTTGCGTACCATCAATTTGCGGTACCGGGCTGAACCACGCACATCATCAATGGGTGTAACGGCGTCCATGGCGGTTTCCGCAGCCAGCGCGAGCGTTTCGGGTGTAATTGGTTTCTCAGCAAGAATGGCTTCGGCTTTGAGTGCTTCCATGGGGGTTGGTGCAACTGAAGCCAGGGCAATTCTGAAGGTATATCCTGACGGTGATTTTGAGTTGGGATATCCCATTACAGCAACTCCCACGATGGAGAGGTCGCTGATCTTGTTTCGTCCAAGTTTTTTGTATACCCCCACCATACCTGCAGGCGGGGTGGGCAGGGTGATGGAAATGACAACATCACCAGCATTGAGCACCGTCCGGCCTGGTCCGAGGAAAAATGAACTCAGGGGGATTGAGCGTTTTCCATTGACGCCCTCTACATTAAGTACGCCATCGAGCACAAGACACGTACCGATAGTGTCACCGGCGGGGGAGGCATTACATATGTTGCCGATGATCGTTGCGCGATTGCGTAACTGGTAGCTTGCCACTGAATCGGCTGCCTGAACAAGAATGGGGTAGTACTTTATTACATCAGGGTGTTTGGCAACCTGGTTCATCGTCACCGCAGCGCCGATGGTGAGGCCTTTTTTGGGGTCGAATGAGAGTTCTTTCGTTCCATCAAGCCCCTTGATATCAACGAGGTAATCAAGTTTCAATACCCCGTCGCGCAGCCTAACGAAACTATCAGTTCCGCCTGAGAAGGGTTTTGCTTTTCCTTCATGTTCAGCGAGGAACGCGCAGGCTTCGGATAGACTGGCGGGTTTTACATACTCTAGCTCTGGAAGTCCTGGATGAGGATTGATCATGGTATGTCCTGTCTTTCTTAGATTTTGGTTTCACGTAATTTGCTTTGTCACTTTTATTCCGCAAGTTATGATACGGCGGGTTCAAGTGAAAACTTAAAAGGTGTTTCCCTGCAATTTTGATTGGGGAATTTTGATCGGCAGTCACCTCGCTTTCTAGACCTTCTAGAATATAAACATCACGTCATTTTGGTAATGGCGGATGAACTTGCTGGTGTTTTGCGATGAAATTTCGCTATTAAGATGATAGCATTAAAAAAAATCACTGACAAGAAAATTGTAGCGCTTGTCAGACAAAACAGGATAAATGTAATGCCGGGTAAGAATGAGTGCGCTTGAATTATTAGCGGGGATCAACAATATATCTCAGGACACTCCTGAAATGGATTCGGTTTTTCTATAATAATATATTGATTGGAATTAACTGTTCTCAAAAAGGATGAAAAAATGACAAACCAGGTTGCCATAATCACTGATAGCACCAATGATCTACCCGCTGATCTGCGTGACAAATACCGCATCCGTGTCGTACCGTTGACGATCGTGTGGGGGGATAAACAATACCTTGATGGAATTGAGATAACCCCTGAAGAATTCTATGAGCGGCTGGGGAAAATACCTTTCCATCCCACCACATCACAGCCGACCCCGCAGGATTTTACCGATGCTTACGAAGAAGCGCTCAATGCCGGTGCTGATGAGATCCTGGTGATCACAATCAGCGGGGCGATGAGCGGGACGATCGAATCTGCCAGGGCAGCAGCGGAAGGTTTCCGCGCACCAGTGAAGGTTTTGGATTCCAAATCCAATTCCATGAGCCTCGGTTGGCAGCTACTGGCTGCCGCGCGGGTGCGCGAAGCTGGTGGTAGTTTAGAGGAGATGGCAAAGGCTGCCGAAGCAGTAAGAGGACGTCTGCATTACCACATAGTGTTGGATACACTTGAGTACCTGGTAAAAGGAGGGCGGATCGCGGGGGCGGCGAAATTTATCGGCAATGTATTGAATATCAAGCCTCAGATCCGTGTGAACCACGAGAGCGGCACGGTGGAGGCAGGGGATGTATCACGCACGCGCGCACGCGCGTTGGAAACCTTGTATTCGAGTTTCCTTAAAAAAGTGGACGCATCCAAACCATTGCGCATCGCTGTGCTGCACAATGCGGCTTATGATGATGCAAAAGCGTTGGCGGATAGGATTACGGCTGAGTTAGAACCAGTCGAGTTGATTATCGGTATCGTTTCTCCGGTGCTGGGGGCGCACACGGGACCGCGCGCGGTGGCACTCTGCGGCTATTCTGAAGATTGACAATATCAAAATTTTAAGTTTTATAAAAAGGTATGTGCTTGCCTTTTATATTTAATTGGGATATCATTAATATTGCGTTTTGAGTTATAAACGCAAAATCGTTTAGTCAAACCCAAAGGAGGAAGAAAAGTGAAAAGGTCATTGTTTGTAGTGCTTTCCCTGTTGTTGGTCGCAACCCTGGTGTTAACCGGTTGTGCCAAAGAAGCCAAGCTCGGGACGGAAGAAAATCCCATTCAGTGGGTATTTGTTCCTTCCGGCGAGATGGAAGATGTCTCTGCGGGCGCGGACGCTGTTGCCGACCTTATCTTTAAGGAAACCGGCCTGGTCGTCGAAACCTTCGTAGCGACTGACTATACCGCTGCCATCGAAGCGTTGTGCTCCGGTCAGGCCCAGATGGGCTCACTGGCGACCTTCGCTGCCATCACCGCTGCGGACCGCGGTTGTGCTTTCCCTGAACTGGTCGCCACCCGCTACGGTGCCCCGTTCTACACTGGTCAGATCATCGCCGGTGTTGATAGCGGCATTACCTCGGTTGCTGACCTCGCGGGAACCACCTTCTGCGCGACTGATGAAACCAGCACCAGCGGTTGGATCATCCCCAGCATCATGATGAAAGCCGCAGGCGTCAATCCTGATACTGATGTGGACGTAATCTTCGCCGGCAGCCATGACTCTGCTGTGATGGGTGTCTATAGTGGCGACTGCGATGCGGGTGCCAGCTATGTTGATGCACGCGCTGGTGTAGAGGATGAGTATCCTGATGTTATGGATAAAGTCGTCCAGGTCGAGATCTCCATGGAGATCCCCAACGATGGTGTGCAGTTCATTAAGGACTTCCCCGCTGAAGATAAGCAGGCTATCATTGATGCATTGTTAGCCATCATGGAAACTGAAGAAGGACAGCTTGCCATGGATGCAGCTTATGAATGGGATGGTCTCGAAGTTCATGACAACACCTTCTACGATGCCTTCCGCCAACTGCTCGATGCTGCCGGGGTTACAGCAGAAGACCTGTAAACCAAAAGTATTACCAAATATCTAACCTTCTAGACGGGGGGCTTTATGTCCCCCGTCTTGACAATTGGAGTAAACCTATGCTCGAAATTCGCCACTTGACGAAAGTATATGATGATGGAACGGTGGCACTGCGCGATGTCAGCTTTAGTGTTCCAGAAGGTGAGTTCCTGGTTGTCATCGGTTTGAGCGGTTCGGGTAAATCCACGCT
>JACDJB010002791.1_pt1 | contig 12070 bp, 10 predicted proteins | sample 7454121 | NCBI WGS metagenome assembly JACDJB01 (sample SAMN14253290, study PRJNA609438) | sludge metagenome | isolation source: sludge after 25d culture with pyrite | collected 2018-12-20 | reverse complement strand
CGATCGATAGCAATCTGCTCTGATTCATCCACCACTTCGCATCCACCATAATATCTTTTTCCGGGATATCCTTCAGCATATTTGTTGGTTAACACAGAACCCATCGCCTCCATCACCTGGTCGCTTACAAAGTTCTCCGACGCAATCAGTTCAATACCTTTCATCTGACGCTGCTTTTCGCGATCGATGATGTCAAAAATTAAATTGTCTCTTTTCATTTTTGTATTTATAATTTTTATCTCTACGTACTACTTACTGTCTAAAGTCTAAAGTCAAAGGTCTAAAGTCTTTCCGTTCTCTTAAACTATTAAATTCTTAAACTTTAAACCAATAATTAACCACTATCCACTAACCATTATTCACTATTTCTTCTTCACCGTCCATCCGAATTTTCCGATCTCCTCTCCCAATTTATAATAATGTCCGTGAGAATAAGCGATTAATTTTGCTTTCGCCATATCAAAGCTTTGGGTTTCCGGATCAATGTATTGTTTGTCTGCCTGAATATTGATCACCTCTGAGATAAACATATCGTGCGTCCCCAGCGTAATGATTTCTTTTATCCGGCACTCAATGCACAAAGGAGCTTCCTTTATAATCGGCGCATTCACCTTCTCAGCCATGACCGGTGTAAGGTTCATTTCTTTGAATTTATTATAATCTCTCCCACTTCTGACACCACACCAGTCGGCGGCAAAAGCCAATGCCTCATTTGTCAGATTGATCACAAATTCTCCGTTAGCTTTGATGATTTCATACGATTTGCGTTCACGGCGGACCGAAACATAACACATCGGAGGACTGGAACAGAGTGTTCCCAACCAGCTGATGGTTAAAACATTATATTCATCCGGAGTTTTACCACAGGAAACCAGGGCGGCCGGAAGAGGATAAATCAGAGTTCCCGGTTTCCATGAGACATGAGATTTTTCGTTCATCTGCACTATTTCTTTTTCAGTTTAATTTCATCCTGAGCAATCTCTCTTTCGCAATACCTGCATTTGAGGCGCACTTTATCACCTTCCTGAATCACATAAAAGCGGGTGGGCACGGGCTGATGATTGGTAATGCAAACCGGATTTACGCAATGCATCACATCATTGATTTCGTCACCCAACACCAAATCACGTTTTTCAATAACCTGATATTCTTTGATAATATTGATTTTTGCATTTGGGGCAATCAACGCTATTTTACTGGTTTCATCTTCAGCTAAAAAACGGTCAGAAATTTTGATAATTCCCTTCACACCCATTTTTTTACTGTCGAAATTATTACCAATGGTCAGTGGATGGTCATAATGCTTCAACCGCAGGATTGAAACCACCTGAAACAATTTATCTGCCGGAATATGATCTATTACCGTTCCGTTTCTGAGTGCCGCTACCTTTAATTCTTTTTCCATATTTCAATATTTATTCTTCCGGTTGAAACCGAAGGCTATTGATAATCATTCCACTATTCGCTATTCGTTATTAGCTATATTCAACACCTTAGACAAAATTGCTTGTCTCACATACAGCCCGTTTTGTGCCTGTCGAAAATAATAGGCCTTCTCATTTTTATCCACATCCATGCTGATTTCGTTAACACGGGGAAGCGGATGCAGTATCCTCAGATTAGGCTTGGTATGTTCGAGCATTTCATTTTGCAGTGTATACACATTCTTTACCCGTTCATATTCCATCAAATCCTGGAATCTCTCTTTCTGAACTCTGGTCATATACAAAATATCCGCATCATTGAAATTATCATTCAACTCACAGGACTCTGAAAAAGAAATATTATTTTTTCTGCAAAAAATCCGGTATTCTTCAGGAATTTTCAACTCTTCCGGTGCAATAAATTTAAAAGTCGGATTAAAATGCGACATAGCCTGAATCAACGAATGCACTGTTCTGCCATATTTCAGATCTCCTACCATGCAGATATTCATATTTTCAAGCGTACCTTGTGTCTTCAATATCGAATATAAATCCAGCAAAGTCTGAGACGGATGCTGGTTGGCTCCATCCCCGGCGTTGATAATGGGTACAGGAGATACTTCCGAGGCATACCGGGCAGCCCCCTCCAGCGGGTGCCGCATTACAATAGCATCAGCATAACAACTCACCATGTGAATCGTATCATTCAAAGTCTCTCCTTTGGAGGCACTTGATGTAGCAGCATCTGAAAAACCAATAACTTTACCTCCTAACCGGATAACTGCGGTTTCAAAACTCAGTCGCGTACGGGTTGATGGCTCAAAAAACAAGGTTGCAACCACTTTTCCATCCAATGATTTTCTGTTTGGATTAGCTTCAAAATCTTTTGCAGAGTCGAGAATGGAAAGAATTTCCTTCTTACTGTAATCGGTAATCGAAACCAAGCTGTTATTCATAGGTAGTTGAATTGAAATGACACAAAATTATGAAACAAAAAAACCAACACAAATCGCAGTTGATTTACATTGGTTTACCGATAACTCCACACTTGCAACTATCTTGATTTAAAACATATAAATCCTGATGATATGTTGAATTAAACTGTTTCATACTTGCGTGCAAAGGTATTAAAAATCTATCAGAAATAAAACATATTTTTCAGGAAATAACAACTCGACTGACAACTTTTTCAAGTTTATCAAATAAGACTGTTTTATTTGCTACCGGAACGATAAAGCGGATAAAGCAACTTTCATGAAAATCCTGTATCTTAATTTGTGCCTGATACTGTTTTATTGCATTCATAACCAAATCCATAACAGGATATTCAAAAAAAATATCCATCGTACAGTCAACTGTTAATTCAATAATCTCAGCCTGCTCCAATGCATCCGAAGCCGCTTCTTTGTAGGCGGTTATAAGCCCTCCGGTACCCAGCAATATTCCACCGAAATAGCGTACAACAATAACCAACACATTAGTCAGTCCGCGAGAATTAATCTGACCAAGGATAGGTTTACCTGCCGTGCCGGAAGGTTCTCCATCGTCATTCGCCCTGTATTCTTCCCGTTCGGCGCCTAACATGTAGGCATAACAAACGTGTCTGGCGTCATAATATTCCTTTTTAAATGCAGCAAGGTGTTGTTTAATCTCATCAATATGTCTCACAGGTAAAGCAAAAGATAAAAATTTACTCCCTTTTTCCTTATAAATACCATTTGATTGCCTCTGAATAGTCAAATATGTTTCAATCATACCTCAAATTTTAATTCTCATCAAAATTACAAAATTAATAATAAAAAAATATATCTTTGTCAGTCAAAGTCAGGAGCAAATTCATGTTGCTTCATATAAAACAGCCACTATGTACGAGTCATTATTAGAATTAGACCCCGTGAGAATCAACTTCAACGCGGGAGGAATGCACGTTATCAATATCATCTTGAGTTTTGTCATGTTTGGTGTTGCACTTGGCATTAAACCTCAACAATTCAGGGAAATGATTAAAAAACCTAAATCAACGATAGTAGGTTTAATTTCCCAAATAGTAGCATTACCGCTCATAACTTTTATCCTCGTTGTCACTTTCAGCGATCTTATCACACCAACAGTTGCAATGGGAATGATTTTAGTGGCTGCTTGTCCTGGAGGTAATATTTCCAATTTCATGTCGTCGTTATCGAAAGCAAACACTGAATTGTCGGTCGGACTTACTGCTTCCACCACCATGTTGTCGGTTATAACCACTCCCGGAAATTTTGCCTTATGGGGAGGTTTGTATGTACGCTATATAAACAGACATGCTACACACGTGCTTCAACCTCTGGAAATTGACAAATGGCAGATGTTCGAAACCGTATTTATTTTATTGGGTATTCCACTGGTTTTGGGAATACTGTTTGCCCATTTTCTACCAAAAGCAACGCAAAAGATAAAAAAGCCCATTCAATATTTATCTATCGTGTTCTTTTTAGCTATGGTTGTGTTGGCATTTTCAAACAATCTAAATCTCTTCTTAAAGTACATTCTTTTCGTATTTTTTATTGTGCTTGTACATAATGCACTGGCATTAGGAACCGGTTACAGCATAGCCAAGATTTTTAAATTGCCTGATGCAGATAAACGAACATTAACAATTGAAACCGGCATTCAAAATTCGGGGCTGGGATTGGTTCTGCTTTTCAATCCCAAGATATTTCCACCTGAACTCCAATTAGGCGGCATGTTGTTTATCACAGCCTGGTGGGGTATCTGGCACATCATTTCCGGGCTGGGCATTTCAGCCTACTGGAGCCGCAAACCTGTCAAAGAATCATAATTCAATCAATTACGCAGAAATTAAATATGTCTAAAATATTTGAGAATACCCTACCCTATCTCATTGCAAAATCTTACGTGGTTTGGTCATTCAAACAATATTATGATGAAATAATCATACTGGGACTGGAAAATATACCAGAAGATGAACCTGTTATTTTTGCACCCAACCACCTGAATGCATTGATGGATGCTTTAGCAATACTCTCATTGCCACCATGTAAACAACCAAAGGTTTTTTTAAGCCGCTCTGACGTATTTAAATTACCTGAACCAGTTGTAAAGTTCATTCGTTTTGCTAAAATCATACCTGCATACAGGATTCGTGACGGATATGAAAATCTGACTAAAAACAAAAATACATTTGAAGCTGCCGATGAAGTTCTGTTACATAATGCTGCCATCTGTATCATGCCGGAAGGTGATCAGGGAACAGAACGAAAAATCAGACCATTGGTCAAGGGTATTTTCCGAATTGCCTTCAGCGCCCAGCAAAGACTACCGGAAGGTAAATCTGTAAACATAATACCTGTTGGCATTGACCTGGGAGATTTCATTCGATTTGGTCAGCACTTGATCATTCAGATAGGGAAACCTATCAAAGTTACAGATTATCTCGACAGTTATATTGAAAGCCAAGCAGTTGCCACTAACGCCATCAAACAGAAATTACAAACAGACCTCGAAGATCTGGCACTTCATCTTGGATCTGAAAAACACTACGACTGTTTTGCAACAGCCGTTGAAACTACTAACACCGCTATGATAAAGGCATTAGCGCTTAAGGATAATACCCCGAACCGTTTTCTGGCAAGAAAAAAACTTGGAAAATTGCTAATGCGTTTAGAAAAAGAGGAACCTGAAGTAACAGAACAATTAGATTCGGCATGCAAAAAGTATAAATCAGAACTGCAAAAGGTAAAAATCAACCATAACATCCTTGAAAGATCAATACCTTCAAAGTTTAAAGTTATTATTAATTCTATCATCATTTTATTCTCTTTAATACCTGCCTTACCCGGATTCATACTGAATGGCTTACCCTTTATTCTGTCTTCACAAGTGCCAAACATCCTGAAAATTGAATTTAAAGGATTTTACAGTTCTGTATTTTATGGTTCAGGCATCATACTTTTTCCCCTGTTTTATATTTTGCAGAGTGTTATATTCATATTAGCATTCGCTTTACCCTGGTGGTTTGTTTTTATATTAATACCCTTACATTACTTAACGGGAAAGATCGCTTTTCGTTTTTATAGAATTGTAAAATCAGCTTATTCAGATCTGAAACTTTATAGCGTTTCAAAAAAGCAGCCAAATGAACTTAAAACGTTACAAAAACTGAGACAGCAAATTACTGAAATACTTATCACTAGAGCATTTTAATTAGCAGATTCAGCATTCATTCGGCACATTCATTTCAAAACTACACAGCATGCTTGTTTTTGCGCAAAAAAAACATTATTTTTGCGCCACATAATTTTGAAATCAAACTAAAAAAATCAATAACAATTATGAGCAACACAAAAAGAGTGTACACCTTCGGGAACGGAAAAGCCGAAGGTAGTGCAACCATGAAAAATCTGCTTGGAGGTAAAGGAGCCAACCTGGCTGAAATGAACCTGATCGGTGTACCTGTACCTCCGGGATTCACCATTACCACCGATGTATGTAACGAGTACTACACGCTGGGAAGAGAAAAGGTGATTGAATTATTGAAACCTGAAGTAGAAAGCGCCATTTCCGGCGTTGAAGTTTTAATGAATTCAAAATTCGGTGATATTGAAAATCCTTTGCTTGTATCCGTTCGCTCGGGAGCCCGCGCTTCAATGCCCGGCATGATGGACACCATCCTCAACCTGGGATTAAACGACGCTGTTGTTGAGGGACTGACACGCAAAACCGGTAATCCGAGATTTGTTTGGGACTCCTACCGCCGCTTCGTTCAAATGTACGGTGACGTAGTACTGGGTATGAAACCTGAAAATAAAAACGAGCATGATCCTTTTGAATTAATCATTGAAGAACTTAAAGAAGAAAAGGGTGTACATTTAGACACTGAACTTTCTGTTGACGATTTGAAAGAACTGGTTGCCCGTTTCAAGAATGCAGTAAAGAAACAAACCGGGAAAGATTTCCCTAACTCTGCCTACGAACAATTATGGGGCGCCGTTTGTTCGGTATTCGACTCATGGATGAATGACCGCGCCATCCTCTATCGCAAGATGGAAGGTATTCCTGCCGAATGGGGAACTGCCGTTAACGTACAGGCGATGGTATTCGGTAACATGGGACAAACTTCTGCTACAGGCGTATGCTTCAGTCGTGATGCCGCCACAGGAGAAGACCAATTTGTGGGTGAATACCTTATCAATGCACAGGGTGAAGACGTTGTTGCCGGAATACGCACACCGCAACAAATCACCAAAATCGGATCACAGCGCTGGGCCGAGCTGGCCGGTGTTTCTGAGGCCGAAAGGTTGGTACACTATCCTTCTATGGAAGAAGCTATGCCTGAAATCTACCTGGAACTCGATGCAATCCAGACCAAACTGGAAAACCACTACAAAGATATGCAGGACATGGAATTTACCGTACAGGAAGGTAAATTGTGGTTCCTGCAAACACGCAATGGAAAACGTACCGGCGCCGCCATGGTTAAAATTGCAATGGACATGTTCCGTCAGGGCATGATTGACGAAAAAACAGCCATTCTGCGTGTTGACCCGTTGAAATTAGACGAATTACTGCACCCTGTATTCGATAAGGCTGCATTGAAAAATGCCAAAGTGATTGCCAAAGGGCTGGCTGCTTCTCCGGGAGCTGCTACCGGAAAAATTGTTTTCAATGCTGATGATGCTTCTGCATGGGCTGCTGCCGGTGAAAAAGTAATTATGGTTCGTGTCGAAACTTCTCCCGAAGACTTGGCCGGTATGGCTGCTGCCGAAGGAATTCTGACTGCCCGTGGAGGTATGACTTCACACGCTGCCGTTGTGGCCCGTGGTATGGGTAAATGTTGCGTTTCGGGTGCCGGAACACTTAAAATCGACTACGCTGCCAAATCAATGACTGTTGACGGTTTGGTTCTGAAAGAAGGTGATTATATTTCACTGAATGGTTCTACCGGCGATATTTACTTGGGCAAAGTTGCTACACAGGAAGCAGAACTCGATGCTGATTTCGCTGCTATCATGGAACTTTCTGATAAATATACAAGAATGTCGGTTCGTACGAATGCCGATACTCCGCACGATGCACAGGTAGCCCGCAAGTTCGGCGCAACCGGTATCGGATTATGCCGCACCGAACACATGTTCTTCGAAGGAGACAAAATTAAGGCCATGCGCGAAATGATTCTGGCTGAAAATGCAGAAGGTCGCCGCAAAGCTTTAGCAAAAATTCTTCCATATCAACAGGCCGACTTTGAAGGTATTTTCGAAGCTATGGAAGGTTGTCCCGTTACCGTTCGTTTGCTCGATCCTCCTTTGCATGAGTTTGTTCCTCACGATGAAAAAGGTCAGCAGGAAATGGCTCAGGCTATGGGTGTTTCAGCACAGACAATCAAAGAACGTGTTGATTCATTACACGAGATGAACCCGATGCTTGGTCACCGCGGTTGTCGTCTGGGTAACACTTTCCCTGAAATTACCGAAATGCAAACCCGCGCTATTCTGGGTGCAGCGCTGAACCTGAAAGCAAAAGGTATTGCCGCAATTCCTGAAATCATGGTTCCTCTGGTTGGTATCAGCCATGAATTTATCATGCAGGAAAAAGTCATCCGTGAAACAGCAGCTAAATTATTTGAAGAAAAAGGCGACAAAGTTGAATTCAAGATTGGAACCATGATTGAAATTCCACGTGCTGCTCTGACTGCTGAAAAGATTGCTGCAAGGGCCGAATTTTTCTCATTCGGAACCAATGACCTGACTCAGATGACCTTCGGCTACTCACGCGACGACATCGCAACTTTCCTTCCAATCTATTTAGATATGAAGATATTGAAAGTAGATCCGTTCCAGGTACTTGATCGCAACGGTGTAGGTCAACTCGTAAAAATGGCAACAGAAAAAGGCCGCTCCGTTCGTCCTGATCTGAAAGTAGGTATTTGCGGTGAGCATGGTGGTGAACCTTCATCTGTAGAATTCTGCCATATGGTTGGACTGAACTACGTAAGTTGTTCTCCTTTCCGTGTTCCGATCGCGCGACTTTCGGCTGCACAGGCTGCCATTAAACATGCTTGATTAAAAGCTAACCGGGAGTAATCCTGTATCATAAATCCGAAGCCAATTATCCCCAAAGGATAGTTGGCTTCGCTGTTTTTATTATCTGTTTTCAACTTTTTTTAAAGAAATTTCATTTTTAACCTTAATTAAAGAAATTTTTCCGTATTCATATTCAGCCACTTGACTCAAAATACACTCTAAATACCATGATATAAGGGACATAGACTAAAAACAAAGCATTGTTATATAAAACAAATAAAGTACTTTTGTAGTATCAAAATGAATAATTAAAACATTTTTATAAACAACGGCAAATTAGTTTGAAAATAACAGTCAGAATATTTACGTGTGCAATTTACATTTATAAACAACAAATATGAAAAAGTATTTAATTAAGGTGAATCAGAACCAGTATGAGGTGGAAGTAGTCGAAGTAAAACAGGGTGCAACAGTACCTGTCGAAACCAGGAGAACAACCGAAACTCCTAAATTGAAGACTACCCTTTCAGAAACAAAGGTTAAGGAAAACAATACTCCCCAAAACGGTAAGAAGGTAATTGCTCCAATGCCGGGCAATGTAATGAAAGTATTGGTATCGCCGGGCGAACAAGTGAAAAAAGAACAAAAACTGTTGGTTTTTGAATCCATGAAAATGGAAAACGAACTTACCTCCCCATTCGAAGGTACTGTGATGCAGGTAAACACATCAGAAGGAGCTGTCATGGCAGCCGGCCAGCTATTGCTCGTTATCGCATAAATTTTCTGAATTATTATTTCAACACACTGATATTTTACAAAAATGGCTAAAGTAAGAATTACCGAAACCGTGTTGCGCGATGCACATCAATCGCTGATAGCAACCCGCATGAGAACAGAAGAAATGTTACCAATCATTGAAAAGCTGGATGATATTGGTTATCATTCGCTGGAAGCATGGGGAGGTGCAACATTCGATGCCTGTATTCGCTTTCTGAATGAAGATCCCTGGGACAGGCTACGGAAAATAAAGGCTTTGGCAAAAAAGACTCCTCTGCAAATGTTACTCAGAGGCCAAAATCTGCTGGGTTATAAACATTACGCCGATGATGTGGTTGAGTATTTTGTTCAAAAGGCAATTGCCAACGGCATGGATATTATCCGCATCTTTGACGCCCTGAACGATCCACGGAACATAGAAACAGCTATCAAGGCCTGTATCAGGGAAGGAGGGCATGCCCAGGCCTGTATTTCATATACGACAAGTCCGGTACACAGCCTGGAACTTTTCGCAAAAGATGCTAAAACACTGGAGGATATGGGCGCCCATTCCATCTGCATCAAAGATATGGCCGGACTGCTGAAACCTTATGATGCATACGAATTAATCCGGGCCATCAAATCATCGGTAAAAATTCCGGTTCAGCTACACACGCATTATACAAGTGGCGTTGCCTCTATGACTTTATTAAAAGCCATTGAAGCCGGTGTGGATGTAGTCGACACAGCCATTTCACCCATGGCATTGGGGACTTCTCAGCCAGCCACCGAGCCTTTGGTTGCTTCTTTGCAGAACACCGCATGGGACACAGGTCTGGACCTTGTCAAACTGAGTGAAATAGCCGAATATTTCAGACCGATGAAAGAAAAATGGATTGAAACCGGCCTGCTCGATACCAAAGTGATGGGTGTTGATGTCAACGCGTTGATTTATCAGGTTCCCGGAGGTATGTTGTCGAATCTGGTATCGCAGTTGAAACAAGCCAATGCTGTTGATAAATATGAAGAAGTGCTGAAAGAAGTACCACGGGTACGTGAAGACTTCGGTTATCCTCCGTTGGTAACACCATCGAGCCAGATTGTAGGAACACAGGCTGTATTCAATGTGCTGACAGGTGAACGCTACAAAATGATACCCAAAGAATCAAAAGGAATCGTAAAAGGAGAATACGGAAGAACACCTGCTCCAATCTCTGAAGAAATCAGAAAGAAGATATTGGGTGATGAAGAACAAATTACCTGCAGACCTGCTGATTTAATAGAACCGGAACTTGAAAGCATCCGTGCAAAAATTGCTGAATATATGATTCAGGATGAAGATGTCTTGACATACGCACTCTTGCCACAAGTAGCTGAGAAATTTTTCAAACTCCGCAAATCGGGGGAATTGAACAAACCGGAAGTACAACAAGAACCAGTTAAAACACAGGAACAAAGAGCAGAAGAAACGCCATCCAAAAAAGAAAATGAGGATGAAATTGCAGCTGTAATTTCTGCTGCTGTTGCAACAATGGAAGCGGAACACGGAACCCGTTACGCCATTAAAAGCATCAGACAGCTCAGTCCGTGGGTTCTGTCGGGAAGGTTGTTTTAAGATACCACCTGCACTCAATAAAGTTACAAAAAAGTACCCCAAAAGTTTATATTGATTTTTGGGGTACTTTTATAAAAAATCAGCTTCAAATCTTAAGATGATGTTCAGCGACTACTTAATTAACATGATGTTAAATCACTTACCAATATAAATATCTTTCTCAACCACATTGTCAATCTGCACCAAACTACCATTCAATAAATCTTTCAGATCAATCACTCCATCAGCATTCAAGTCCTGATACATATATTCAAAATAAACATAATCACCCGCTATCTTATCATTGTTATTGATTATAGCATCTCCATTAATATCAGCAAGTTTAACTCCTCCAACAACAGCATTTGGATACGTTGCCCAGTTTTCAATATCTACTTGTGAAGTATATACGCCTACAATCAGATTACCGATTGTAACACCATCAACTGTATTTTTATTGATCAGATTACTTAAATCACCTTTTGATGCAAGCAAAGTATACCCTTTTTCTTTTACATCACTAAAAGTTGCAATGCCATTGTTATCAGTTTGTGCCGAAACACTTCCGGACTGAGACATCAGATAAACAGTAACTCCGGCTTCAGTCTCCAGTTCTCCTGTTGTTGCACTCCAGGTTGAAGTATTGTAAACTTTAACCTTGATTTCGTTTTTGATAGTTGGTAATTCATCTGATTTTTCACATCCTACTAAAACAAGCAATACTGTGATCATGGCGGAAATACATTTTTTCATGGGTGTTTCTTTTTTATTAACCTATTTATGCATAACTGTTTATTAAAAATTAAATCCTCCTTTTTCTCAAATATTATGTAGCAATACATTGAAGATGCTCCATTGGCTTGCCTGCTAAAAATTCTCGGCCAACAACTTTAAAACCCAGTTTCAGATACAGTTTCTTGGCACCCGGATTATCCTCATCAACCAGCAAACCCAATGTACATTTTTGCCGGCAAACATATTCATCAATCAGGAATTTCAACAATTGAGAACCAATTCCCTTTCCCTGCATGCCGGGATCTACTCCAAGGGTATCAATATAATACTCTCCCGGTTGAGTTTCATCTTCGGGATTGAAATCTTTATTAAAATGTTTTCGTACATATTTTATTACCGGTTCACGTAATTGCTGTAACTGCGCTCCATCATACAAATTAACGGCCGCGATAATGCTGCCTGCATCTTCTATAACCCAGCAATTCTGAAACGAATACTGGTTGTTTTCATTCCGGACAAAATAACGCATAAATCCCAGGGCT
>JACDJB010002790.1_pt1 | contig 12072 bp, 5 predicted proteins | sample 7454121 | NCBI WGS metagenome assembly JACDJB01 (sample SAMN14253290, study PRJNA609438) | sludge metagenome | isolation source: sludge after 25d culture with pyrite | collected 2018-12-20 | reverse complement strand
TGAAATCCAGTTCGCAGAGTTTCAGATACACTACCACATTTTCAGCAGTAACCGAACGGAATTGCAATTGTAACTCATTGCCCGACATATCGCCATATACATGCAACCCGAATACCTTGCCGGTTTCTGTAGTAGCAGTCGGCGTGGCTATTTTATATACAGAAGAAGCTACCACATCTTTGAAAGTCGTTCTGATTCGATACGCAGCGCTTCCGAATAGCTTTTGTGTGGTACTCCTTGCAATGGTTGAGAGCGTATCATTTTCACTCTGTGTTAACTCATACGTATACTCTCCTGCTACTTCAAAATCATCGACTATCGTTTTGTCCGTAACAGCCACAGCAGATGCGGTAAAGCGGATATCGATGGGCTCAACCACTTTCACGCCGGTGTTGTCCATAACCTCACCCCCAATTCTCAGGGTGTACTCATTTCCAGCTATCAGTGGATCTGTCAGTTCGAAATACATGTCACCATAAGGAGCGCCGACTTTGTTGAATACGACTGAACGGGTAATCTTACTCAGCGAAGTTCCGTTACCGTCCAGTACATTGATGTTATTACGGGCGGAGTTGTTGTCCACTGTTCTATCGAAAATAAGCATAAACAATGGTTTGGTTGCATATACACTTTTGCTTCCATCTTTCGGATAGCCCTCAATCAATCCCAGCCGGTTTCTGCTCTGGGTTACAAACTGAAAAACGAAATCTTCCTCCATGCTCAGGTTATCCGGATGTTTGGCTGATTTATCGAGCCGAACCGTGTAAAGTGTTGATTTTTCCAACGGCATGGTTGGAGTAAAACGCAGGCGATACTGACTATCTTCGAATGTAAGTGTTCCTTCTGTAGCAGGAGTAATGGAGAAGGCTGCGCGAGTGCTTGCTTCGTCCATATCCCAATTGAAATTTAAAACGATGTCAGTAGAAGCGATTACACTATCAGTTAATGCTACATTTGGAGTATAGCTTATTACCTGAGGAGGCGTGTTGCGTATTTTATTCAGTTCAAACAATAAATGGTTGATTTCATTTTTTACTACGGTTATTTCTTTCGTTTGTGAATAATAGCCTGTTGCTTCTGCTTTCACAGTGTATGTACCTGGTTGTAAATCTTTAAAAACGTAAACTCCGTTTCTGTTTTTGTCGACAATATAAGTCTGATTTGTTTCCAGAATCGTCAGTTTTGCGCTATCCAGTGGTAACAATACATCCTTACCGTATTTCTTGTAAGGTCCGTCGAGAATCAAATTTCGACTGTCTTTCACATATCCGGCAATATTTCCAGTCGGAATTTCAGCATTCTTAAAATAAGTACAGAAAGCTTTCAGGAAATTCCAGGACTCAAGCCATTTGTATTCCATATTCATCAGACGGTAAGTCTCCGGTATGTAATCGTGCATGGAACCTTCGGAAATGGTTCCGGGAACTGTTAAGCCGCGCATTACACCATAACCATCCGACCAACCCATAAACAAGCGGGCAAAAGTTTTGTCACCGGATACATTATAATTGGCTGTCCAGTAAGTCAACTGGTTTTTATACTGATTTTTAGCAATTTCAGTACTAATGTCTCTGCTTTCATTTGATCTCGGTGTGGGAGTAGGATAGTTGTGCGTGTCTCCGTCTGTTTTACCTGCAAAAAGCTGCAGGACATAGTTTGCCACACCATTGCCTGCATTACTGTGAATTGACAGCATAAAATCAGCCTGAAATTCGTTTGCCATCTGCACGATAGTCGATAAGGGCAAGTCATCTTGCGTACGGTTCTGTGTACGTGACATCTGAACCGTTGCCCCGTGAGCCTCAAGCATGGTTTTAAGTTGCATGCCTTTATCGAGATTACTTTGCGATTCCCAGAAACCAACATTAGGTCCAACGCTGGGATATAGTGGGGTTGGTATTCCCCTGTCGTCACCGTCCCATCCCCCGTGACCCGGATTGATGTGTATTTTTATTCCGGTCAGATCCTGCGCCGGCATGGAAAATGCTATCAAAACGAAGATGGATAACGTTAATATTTTTGTAATGGTTGTTTTCATTTTATTTTATTTGTTTTTTGTAGAGACAGGGCATGCCCTGTCTCTACGGTTTCAATAATCCATGCATGCCCAAATAATCCATGCATATCCAAATAATCCATGCATATCCAAATAATCCATGCATGCCCAAATAATCCATGCATATTCAATTAAATCCATGCATGCCTTGTCTTTTTATTTCAGTTCCACAACATAAATCTCTCCCTTCACCGTATTATACGCTACTTTTTTTGCAGCGGAAGCAGCTGTCGGGTACATGGCAATCTGGTTGGGTGTACTCAGTACCTTTTCAACTTTTCCATCGATGCTTTTCATCAGGATTTTCGATTCGGTTACATATTCACCATTGTCTTTATCCTGCATACCAACGACCATATTGTCGTTATACCAAACCGGTGCGTTCAGATATCCCAGCCTCGCAATGATTTTCCCGTTCAGATCACTCACAAAAGTTCCTGTACCGGCTGCCGTGAATAGAATCATCTTTCCGTTGGGAGACAGAGAAGCCCAGATGTAACCGTTGGCATCACCAACCGGGTTCAGTCTTTGAATCTTGTTGTCGCGGTAGATATTCAGGTTGTTGCCATCACTCCACACATAATCGGTTACCGGAGTTTTCGTCTTGCCAAATGTAGCTTTAAGCAATCTGGCATCAGCATAAACCAGAATGCCATTCTCAAATGCCTGTGGCTGTTTGATAACGCGGCGGGGTTCCAACATAGTTGTTTTTTTATTGTTATTAAACTCATAGCTTTTAATGCCTTCTTTACGCAGTCTGTTTTCATACAGGATGTTTTTGAAGAAAACTTTGTCACTGCTTTTACTGAATATCGGCTGAAAACCGGCACCCGGATCTTCTGATACCTTTACAACCGCATTGTTGGAGAAGTTATAAACATCCAGGCCTGTGTAAGATTCGGTTGTGAAAGCCAGCATACTTCCGGTTGTGTTGAACTGGGGATGAAAACCCTGCTGATCCATGAGACGATACGATTTCTCTACTGTAATTGTTTGAGCCGACAAGGTTGAGATGCTCAACAGTACGATTCCGATACTTAATAGTTTTTTCATAACATGATTATTTAATTGTTTAATTTTTGTCACATTAGTTACCTGAGTAACATAATTCTTAATTTATTAATCCATTTAAGTTTGTGAATGTATAGTTTCTTTTTTTCAGTTCTTTTATCAGTTTATCGAGATGGGGATAAAACTTGTCTTTTCGTTGGGCTGATGTTCCTATGTGGAACAACAGGATATTACCATTCAGATTTTCCTTCTTTTCTTTTGTCAGGATACGTTTATAAATATCTTTTGATGAAAGATAGTTCTTCATGTCGGGAATGGTGTAATCGGCATTGGAATAAGTGCCGGGTGTAAAATTAACGATCTGAATGCCGGTCTCTTTGCACCAGGAACTGATGCTGTCGTTGTACCATTCGAAAGGAGGCAGATAGCATGGCGCATCCGCAGGCATAATGCCGAATTTACTCATTTCTGCATAATTCGCTTTCAAATCCTGCAATAGGGTAGCTTTGTCAACCAACAGAGAATCGCGTTTCTCCCAGGCACAGTAAAGCAGATGCTGATCGGAATGGGCGCCAAGGTAATGTCCTTTTTCTTTCAATTGTTGAATCAAGGACTTATGATCCGGATTCCGATAAAAATCGCCTGTAAAGAAAAACGAGGCGGATATCCTCTGTTTCGTCAGAGTTGAAAGAATGGTTTCATACCCATCAGCATATTCATGTCCGGAAAAAATCAGCGAAATGTTTTTCTTTTCAGGATTGGTACGGATGATTCCTCCCTGGACGTAAATATGTTTATCAGGACTACTTGCACCTTCTTTCTGTCTGGCTGATAGAATGTAAGTCAGCGAGGCTGTACCGTCCATCGTCGGTTCATTGGTTGAATAATCGGCATAATCGTCGTGGTAAACAGCCCAGTCGGTTTGAAACGATGTATATACATCTTCTTTCGTCAGGTGCACTCCGAGCAAACGATTAAAAATGCTACCGTAAACCGGACCATCGACCAATCCTCCCCAGGTTTGGATCCGATGGTTATGCCACAGCGCCGAGTGAGGATCCGCCGGATAATCTCCTTTAGCCGGTAGGCCGACAATCATGCTTGTCCCCCATGGATTACAGCCAAACAGCCAGTCGACAAGGGCGCTTTCCATTTCGAGGTAACGATTATCACCGGTGGTTTCACGGTATAACCGGCATTGGGTAGCCATGGCTACCACAAGGTTGTTGGAGCACCAGATAAAAGGTACGCCGACCAGGAAAGGATTGCTTTGGGCACGTCTGTACATACTTTCCAGACCAAGCAGCATATTTCCGGTAAACTCCTTTTTAATTTGGGGATGCCCGACTGTGCTTAACAAGTAGTGGCCAGCATTCACGAAAGGATACCATTGGTAATGGCGGGCTGTATCTGAGCACATCCAGGGTGTAACCGGTTCCATGCGTCCGTAGCGTGCCGCTTCCTGCAAATAGCGGTTGTTATTTGTTGTATGATATAGCACTGAAGCTGCGAGTTGCATGTCGTCAGTCCAATTGTCCTCTTCATAAAAATAGGGTGACTTGCCCGGGGCTGTCTGACATACCCCCGGATTGGCAACGCCATAAGCAAAAACATCTTCGGCCTTTTGCTGTAATGTGGTAACATATTCGGGGTAATATGGTTTCAGCAAATCACTTCCCATAGCGAAAGCAGCCGCATATTTTCCGGCTATGGAGGCTATGCCTGTCGAACGGTTTTTATTCAGAAATAGACCCTGCGGCTTGCCTGTCGCACGATAAACGGGGCGGCCAGTGCCGGGTCCCCAGCCATAATCCACTTTGTCTTCAGCTGGCAACCTGAACGAAGCATGGTCGCGATCGTCGGCAATCTGATGATACAAGATTTCTTTTTCTGGATACATTTTCAGCAGCCAGTCGAGTCCCCATTTGGCTTCATCGAGTATGTCAGGAACTCCGTTTGCACCGGCTTTACCGTCTGCCTCAAACTGATCGTCGAAGGCATTCGGATTTTGCTGATATGCAAAAAGCATTTGAAAAACAGCATTGGAAGAAGTTGTTCCATATTGCAGGTAATCGGAAGCGTCATGCCAGCCACCCCGCACATCCACAAATTTGTGTTTTTGCGGGTCGTCTCCATACACTTCGTAACCATCGTGCTGGTGACAGGTCATGTCGAGCGAAGGATTGTATCCGCACCGTTGCTGACGCATGTAATTGAGCGCATAGTCGGCAGTGCCGTCGTACACATTTCTATTGATAATAACCGGAGGTGAAATGGCATTGCCAGCTTTCAGATAATATACGCCGGGTTTGTCGTATGCTGAAAAATCGAGTACATAAGTGGAGCAAAAAGTATGAAATTTACCTTTTGCTGCCGGGTTTTCGCTTTGAAAAACAATTTCGTCCGTCAGGGCGTGGTGCAATGCAAAAAAACTGACATCGGCAGGTTCTTTAGCCAGAAATACCGCGCGTTTTACCGATTGGGGCAGATAGCCCAGTTGGTTAATGCGTATCCATGCTTCTGCACTGAATAGTTTCACCGATAGACAGAGCAAAACGATAATCAGCAAATATGTTTTTTTTATCACCATTAATTAAGCATGATTTACGGGATCTACATGTTAATGATGTAAATCCTGTCTGTGTTAATTCTTAATAATTTTGAATGTACTCTTTTTTTGATTTTGCTTTATTGTCAACAAATAATAACCTGGTTTCAACTTTTGAACCGGGATAGCAATTGTATTTCCGGTCATTATCTCTGTTTGTAGCGTTCTGACTTTCTGACCGGATAAATTAAATAAGTCAATATCGAATCTACCTGTTTGGTTTTCAGTCTTGATAAGAATTTCTTCCTGCACAGGATTCGGATAGATGTTGAAACCTGATTGGTCCGATGGTATGTGGATTCCCGAAAACTCTCTTCCTTTATAAGCCAGGTTAATTTCTTTGAATCCAAGCTGATAGGCCTGATTTTCCGTCATGGCCTGCAGGTAGAAGTTGAAATTGTCGAGCCAGACGGGAAATACTGCTATGTCGTTAGTGTCAAAAAAATCGCTGATGGCATATTTGATCTCGGTATCGCCACCACCACTGACAAAATCCTTGAATTCTTTCGAAACAGCTTGCTTGCTGTTGTTGGCACGCAGACTGATAAGCATTCTGTCGATGAGCATATTGCCGGTGTTGATCATGATGCTGATACTGTCGGGTAAAGCGTACAGAGGTTTCTGGTTCGTCAGTTTAATAAAAGGCGCACGCCCTGATTTGTATGTGAAATCGACGGCCAGTCCGCTACTCCAATCCAGCGGTATACCGGATGAAGAAAGTGTTGCCGAAAGTTGTGAAGATGCGGCTAATTTCCAAAGACTACCGGCCTGACTGAAATCATCGTATTTCATTTTTACCTGTTCGGGTATTTCAACGTATACAGTCAGACTATCTTTTATATCCCCGATTGTACCGTAAATTTTTGTTTTACCGTTTTTCAATCCTTTCAGAATGCCATTATCGATTTTACAAATAGATTCATCCGCGATGCTCCAGTTTAACAGGGCAGGAGGGATGGTCAGGTTTCCGCTTGTGGAAATACTGAAAACTTCAATAGGGTAGGACCGTTGTTCATCGATGAGTATTGAATCCAGACGGAATGAGATATCTCCGGAAATGATTCGGATGGTTTTGGAGATGGATATCTGGTTGTAGCTTACGGTTAAAGTACCGCTTGTAGCGTTACCATTGGCAATGAAAGCGCCATCAGGCGTGATTTGTCCCAGCCCTTCAGAACAACTCAAAGTGTAATCTTCGATGTTTTTGTCGATTAACACACCATATTGATTGTAACCCAGTATAACCGGCTTATAGCTTGCCAGTGCAGGCATTTCAGTTCTCAGATCTTCGAAAGCGATTTGTGTGATGTTCTTGTCTTCGGGCGCATTGTGATACACGAACCAGCCATTGGCGACAGGGCGTTCTTTGCCATCTGATGGCTTATTTACAATCATTCCCTCCAACATCATTTGCGCGGAGCCACCACCATCCATAGAAGTGACGTCGGAAGCACCGAAAGCTTTCAAAATACCGCACATGGTTTCAGTATTTGCACCGTTGGAACCACTTCCTTTGTCGATAACAATCAGGTACAATACTTTGCCATCCTGCGAAGCCCCGATTCCCGTGCGTGGATAAAGTTGTGAGTTGTATGCCTCATTGGTATTCCGGTTGGTCAGCGTACCATTTTTCATCACCAGCGCATTGCCGGTAATCATTTCTTTTACCTGTGGGGTTTGATTGTCAGTCAGTGTTTTGATAGACATGTTGACCAAAACCGTATCGCCCGGATTTAACGTGGAAAGAAAGGTTTGAGCCGTACCGCTGCCGGATAAAACCGATTCCCCTTTTTCGAGTAAATTACCTCCCTTATTGGCAATGATTCTCGTTACCACGCAGGTGACATCCCCATTGGTTTTCCATTGTTCGTTGTCAGCAGGTTTGATAAAGATCTCAATGCCGTTGTTGTCTGTTCGCGTGGTTTTACCATCGCCCAGATAATTATTGAATAGAACAAGCTGGTTGTCACCCCGCATCCGGTTGATTTGAGAAATGGTATATCCGCCTTTGCCCGGGATATTTACTTTGCCTGTAAAAGCAATGTCGTCGACCCAGACTTTCTTATTGGCATCAATCATGGCAAAACCAATGCTGCCATGTCCCCGGTTCCAGCTGTTGGGGTCTGTTATCATTTCACCTCCGAGCATGCTTCCGCTGTGTGGAACGCCCAGTAGTTCGGTTGGTTGCCCTTGTCCGGATACAATCCAGAAGTTCCCGTTTACCCCCGCGATGGTCGAATGAGTCGTGCTGCTCAAACGGCTATAGGCCGTAGTCATGGCTTCCGTTTTGCCTACCTGATTGCCGGCTTGAAATGTTTCAATAAAATTATGGGGATTGTTGAGATCAACCTGCAGGATATAGGCTGATAAAGGATAATCCGGTAACTGAAAGCGGGTGTAGAAAACACCCGGACCAACCTGACGATGTTCCAGTGTATCTATTTTTTTCTCAACACCGTTGATGTTGATGGCTGATGTGCTTACAAAAACAGACTGAAACAACATCAGCCCAATGAAGAGGGTTGTTTTTTTCACGATTGCAGGAATTAAAGTATAAAAAACGAGACAGAAACATCCGGTTTGTATACCGGACATTTCTGTCATTCAACAATTATTCAATGGAAAACTTTGCAACACTAAACCGTTCATTTTCATGTACTTTAAGTAGGTATAGTCCGGGTGTCAGGTTTTTCAGAGGAATGGTTACCGCACCGCCCTGATAAACACCGTGATGATTGCTCAGCAACAGTTGTCCGGACAGACTATAAACTTCAGTTTTTAATACCTGCGACTTTTGTTCTTTCAGTTGTAAATTTAATATCTGATTGTTGACCGGATTTGGGAAAATGCTGAATTTGTCAGTTTTTACAGGGTTCAAACCGCTAATCACAAAATCTTTATATACCAACAATATATTTTTGATTGCAAGCGTATAAGCCTTCGATTCGACCTGATTCGAGGCATCCAGATAAAAGTTCGCATTATCGAACCATACGGGATAAATAGCCCTGTCGGTAGTGTTAAAGATCTTGTTTAACGGAATATCCAGATTGAAATCCTTATTTTTTTCGAAACTGTTGATCTCGTATGAGATGGTTTTTGTATCGTTATTTGTTCTGAGATAAAAAAGTACTCTGGAAATGGCCATGTCACCTATATTCATGACAAATCTGATGGTATCGGGCAAACCGAAGAATGGACGTTGATTAGTCAGTTTGATGAAAGGAGAGCGTCCTGCGGCATGCACAAAATTAACAGCAGCGCCGTGATTCCAGCCGGTAGGTAAATTGGCTTGATTCAACTGGGCATTCAAAAAAGAAGAAGCATTCAGTGTCCAGTCGTTAATTTTCATACTGTCCCCGATGATACTTTGATCAGAAGGAATTTCTACAACAATCAATATTGAATCATTTACATCGTCTATTTGTCCGGTTACAATAGTTTTACCGTTTTTCAGGGCTTTCACCAAACCATTTTCAATGCGACAAATTTCAGGATTTGTAACGGTCCAGTTTAACGCAGCAGGTGAGATTAAAGCATCTCCCCCAGAAGTGGATGCGACAACTTCAATCGGATAATCGCTCCGGTTGTCGGTTATGACTGAATCCAAGCGGATTTTCAGGTTAGATACAGGTAGGAAACTGACCGGGATGTTGACCGTAACATTGTTGTTGTAAGTTGCCGTAATATTTCCCGGGGTATTTCCAGTAGCAATAAACTTGTTTCCTTCAATTCTACCCAAGCTGGTAGGACAGGACAGTGTTACTCCCTGCACATCTGAGTTTAATAAAACGCCATATTGGTTATATCCGTAGAACTTCGGTATGTGTTCACCATATCGTGGAAGTAAAACAGAGGCTTGATATGGTTTTAAAATAGCGATCTGATTGTCGGTTGGGGCAGTTGATACGACATAAACGCTGTTGGCTACAGAGCGTTCAGTCCCATCGCTGGTAGTATTGACTGCTTTTCCGTATTCAGCTACGTACATGGTGCTGGAACCTCCCCCATCCATATTAAAAGCCGTATAGGCACCGGCACTTTTCATCAATATCGCTAATTGTTTGGTGGTTGCTCCTATGGATAATCCTCTGCCATCAACCACACAGAAAATGATAGTATCTTTTGTCTGACTAAAGCCAAGTCCTGTTCTTGGATGGAGTTCGTTCCATACACTTGTCTGTTCAACCACGCCATTTAGTAACATGGTTTTATAATTGTCACCTCCCGTCATTTGCAGGAAGTTCGATGTGCTGTTTGAATTGACTGATAAATTAAGCCGGATGTCAATTTCGTCGTTAAGAGATAACAAATCAAGACTGGTAGCGGCAGTACCATGGCCAGAAAGGATAGCTTTCCCTTTTGGAATTGCCATGTTGCCCACTCCTTTTTCAACCTTCAATACTTTTGCTTTGAGTGTTTTATTGCTTCCCCAGGTGTAACCATCAAGCAGCTCAATCAGCACTTCAGTTCCATAGGCATTGGTACGGGTGTATTTCCCATTGTGTCGGTTGTACAATACCAGTTTGTTTTCCTCGCGTAGGTGATTCACAGAATTGATTTGCCAGGTTTCTGTGCCAAATTTAATATTTCCGTCATAAGACATGATGCCTATGTCCGGAATTTTCTGTTCATCGACTGTGAATACATTGCGACTTCCGGGAATTCTGGCAATTTCACCATCAGCCATGTTTCCACTCACCGGATAGCCGACATAACCTGATGTAACGTAAAAGTCACCATTCGTTCCTGCAAAATAAAAGTTTTTTTCCGTTGAAATTCTTTTTGCCAACACAGAAGTTGGTTCACCGCCATAAATAGAGTCCCGTCCCAATGCGGTCCGGATTTCAACATGAGGGTTTTTAAGATCTGTTTTCAGAAAATATACATCCAATCGTTTAGCTGGCGCTGTGAGACGTAATGAAACATATTGTGTGCCTGGACCGACCATGTGATTTTCAAGCGTATCAACGGTATAGTTCACTCCATCAACAGATAAGGTCTGAGCCTTGACAAACAGGACTGTAATCAGAAGCAGTGTCAGTGAATAAAGTTTATTCATAATGAACATAATAAGACCCGTATCTTTTCACCCGGAAGGGTAGGAATCGGGTTGGTTAAGACAAAATTAATTTTATATTCGGAATCCTCTTCTTAAAAGGGAGTAGATAAAAAAAGGTGGTGGAAATGCCACCACCTTTTTATTTGAGACAAAGATTTGTTGTTATTTTACAATCACTTTGTGAACCACTGTTTCACCTTCGTGGGTTGTTGCTCTTACAAGGTAAATACCTTTGTTAGCTACATTTACAGCATTTACGTTTTTAGCTTTTACTTCCAATTGACCTGCAATTGAATACACAGTTACATTGGCAACTTGTTTGTCGAAATTCAATGTTTTTTCATTTACATTGATCTTAACAATGCTGTTGTCGTTCACATTTTTAACATCGCTACCTTCATTGATTTTGAATTCATAAACACCATAACCATTTTCGCCGGTATACAGATAAATAGTAGCAACCTTGTTTACTTCGTCCACTTCTACAGAAGGAACAGCTGTACGATAAGCATTGGATGCATCACCCATACCATTGGCAGGTAGTGTCCATAAAGATTGAATATCTTTGAATTCTTTATTGGCATTGGCCCATTTGAACAAACGGAAAGCTGAAGGAGGAGTACCAACGGTGTTGGTTGAAGCCATCAGGAAGAAATATTCTCCGGATATTTCAAATTCAATTAAACCGTTGTGACCTTGTTTACTACTGATACTTACCGACCAATCCTCAACTTCTTTAGGAACATTATAGAAGCCATCCACAATTTCACCCGACATGTCAATTAAAGTTGGCAGTGTAGCATTTCCATCCAGGTAGAAATAATTTTCATCCATTGGGAATATCTGCGGAGCAGTCCCCGGGTTCGTTAAATTTGTCAGGAAATTACCTTCAGTGTCTGTTGCGATTATAACAACCTCTGCAGGGCCTGCTACACCATTTGTAACTTCCCATTTATAGGCCTCCATTGCTGATGCGTTGGCAGCCATGATGATTGCGTTTGTATTCACATCGCCTGCTACACCAAATGCATCAAAACGTACTGTAGCTTCAGCAAAGTCTATATTATCCTTCAAAATTTCATCCACGATTAAAGTTCCGTTACCGGTAGCTAAATCTATTTTCCATACCTGGAATGGTTGGGCAATTGAAGTAGTTAAGTTGCTTATCAGGATATTACCTGCATTATCTTGTTTGATGTCGTTATACTGAAGTGTTCCGGCAAGATAAATACTGTCATTACCATTTTTGTCTTTTCCAACATGTTGGAAAAGGTTGGATGCCAGTGTAATCGGAGTCAGTTTGTTTCCGGTTACACCATCAATAATGCTGATTTG
>JACDJB010002787.1_pt1 | contig 12074 bp, 10 predicted proteins | sample 7454121 | NCBI WGS metagenome assembly JACDJB01 (sample SAMN14253290, study PRJNA609438) | sludge metagenome | isolation source: sludge after 25d culture with pyrite | collected 2018-12-20 | reverse complement strand
GACCGGCGGTGTCGACGATCATCACGTCGCGGCCGGTGCGGCGGGCCTCGGCCAGCGCGCCGGCGGCGACTGCGACCGGGTCGCCGACGCCCGAGGCGACCACATCGTCGGGGGCGGAGTACACCGGCACGTCCACCTGGGCGGCCAGCGTCCGCAGCTGGGCGACGGCGGCGGGCCGCTGCAGGTCGGCACCGACCAGCATCGGGTTGCGACCCTGGGCCTTGAACCAGCGGGCCAACTTGGCCGAGTTGGTCGTCTTGCCCGAGCCCTGAAGGCCGGCCATCAGCACGACGGTCGGCGGCTTGGAGGCGAAGCTGATGCGGATCGCTTCACCGCCGAGCGTGGCGGTCAGCTCCTCGTTGACGATCTTGACGACCTGCTGAGCGGGGTTGAGCGCCCCGGACAGCTCCTCGCCCACCGCCCGCTCGCGGATGCGGCCCTGCAACGTCTTGACGACGGACAGGTTGACGTCGGCTTCCAGCAGCGCCAGGCGGATTTCTCGCAGCACCTCGTCGACGTCGGCCTCGGAGAGCTTCCCCTTGCCGCGCAGCTTGGTGAAGATGCCTTCAAAACGGTCGGTCAGTGATTCGAACATGGGGGGACGATCCTAATGGGGGTGCGACGGTGACGAGCCACGGCGGCATGACGGTTGTGGGAATGCAGGTGGTGCCGCAGCGTCCGAAATCGGGGCGTGGGGTGGGCGAAGTGACGCTCCGAACACAAGACCTGGAAGCTTCAACTCGAGAGAGAGGATCACGTCGTCCGACCCGACTGGACGTACTGGACAGGTCGTCGGGAGGTGTTCGTCGATGGGGTCGACCACGTAACCGAGCGTCGGTCCAACCAGCGGGGCACCGACCTGCAGTAGCGCTCGAACTCATCCCCGAACTCCGCAGCCAAGGCATCCTCCTCGACGCGGATCTGGGAGCGGTCGATCGCCAAGACAAACGCAGCCGCAGGCAGCACCGCGACGGCAGATCGCCGCAGGATCGCATTCGCAATCAGCAGGCCGGCCATTCCGACGTACATCGGATTCCTCGTCAACCTGTTCGGGCCCCGGATCACGAGCGACCTGGCCCCAGCAACATCAACAGGATTGACGCTCGTGCGCTGTCGACGGAACTCCTGAACGCTCCCTGCGAGAAGCCATCCGGAAGCCAACGAGACAACCGCTGCTACCACAGCGGAAGCCGGCCTCACCGCACGGTGGCGAGCGATGAGATGCTGGCCGGTCGCCAGACCCGCAACCAGCAGTGCCGGGGGAACACGGAGTTGGCTCACTTCTTCCCTCCAAACGACAACCCACTTCGGAACCCCACGATAGAAGTCGGTCGCAACCTTGGCTACGTCCCTTCCAAGGAGACGTTCGAGGATGCTGATCACTGCGGTCGGTAGACGACGGAGCGGTGATCGATGCGGTGGACCGGCTGGCTTGAGCCGCTGCGAGCCGTCCCAGCCCATCTCCGACCCGAAGCGGCGCCTACCAGCCCGAGCGGGCGGTCGGCAGCGCGTCGAGCACCGACCTGGGGCCCCGACGCCGGTACCACTCCAGCCCGTACACATCGCCGAACTGTGCCCTTGCCAGACGCATGGCCGAGGAGTGCGCCGGCACCTGACTGGAGTGCGCAGCCATCGCCGCCCGCTTCAGCGCCAGGTGGGCCGACACGTCGACGGTGAGGTCGATCTCGACGCTCGGCGTGCCCAACGCTGCGGTCACCAGGCCCAAGTCAGAGCTGCGGTGGGCCTCCTCGACCAAGTGACTCTCGACGAAGTGGAGGTACTCCCGGTCGACCGTCGCCTCGTACACGGTGGAGCAGCCGACCAGCGTGGCCGCCGCGTGGGCCACCCGGCACACCGCCACGTGGTCGGGGTGACCGTAGATACCGGTTTCGTCGTAGCCGACGACGCAGGTCGCATCGACGTCGACGAGCACCTCGCCCAGCCGCTGGGCCGCAGCGGCCACGTTCTGGTGGGCGAACCCCTCGGGGCCGGAGCCGACCGCCGAGGATTCATGAGACGGCCGGTCACTGCCCCCGGACGCCATGCCGCTGTCGGCAAAGCCCAACCAGCGGACGTCGGTGACGCCGAGCGCCCCGGCGGCCCATTCGGCCTCCGTCCGCCGGATCGATGCCAGTTGGGGGTCGTCGCCACCCAGCTCGCCGGCGGTGGCGAACACCAGCGTGACGCCGATACCGGCCTGGGCGAGGGCCACCATGGTGCCGCCGGTGAAGATCGCCTCGTCATCGGGATGGGCGTGCAGGAAGACCGCCTGGCCCGCGCCTTGGGCGTCAGGCCTCGAAAAGGGCATCGACGAAGGCGTCGGCGTCGAAATCGATCAAATCGTCGGCACCCTCGCCCAACCCGACCAGCTTCACCGGGATGCCCAGGTCGGAGGCGATGGCGAACACGATGCCACCCTTGGCCGAGCCGTCGAGCTTGGTCAGCACTACGCCGGTCACCTCGACGGCCTCGGTGAACATGCGGGCCTGGTTAAGTCCGTTCTGTCCGGTGGTGGCGTCGAGCACCAACAACACCTCGACCACCGAGCCCTCGCCCTTGTCGGCCACCCGCCGCACCTTGGACAGCTCGTCCATCAGGTTGGACTTGGTGTGCAGGCGACCCGCGGTGTCGGCCAACACCACGTCGATGTTCTGGGCGGCGGCCTTGGCCACGCCGTCGAAGATCACCGACGACGGGTCGGCGCCCTCGGCTCCCCGCACCAGTTCGGCGCCGCAGCGGTCGGCCCACATGCCCAACTGCTCGGCGGCCGCAGCGCGGAACGTGTCGCCGGCGGCCATCAGGACCGAGGTGTCATCGTCGATCAGGCGGCGTCCCACCTTGCCGATCGTCGTCGTCTTGCCGACGCCGTTCACCCCGACGAACAGCCAGATGCTGGGCGGCTCGTCCGCTCGTGCGAGCCCGACCGGCGTGGCGAGCCGCGCCTTCATCTCGTCCTTGACCGCCTCGATCAGTTGGATGGGCTCGGTGATCTCCCGCTCCTTGACCGTTGCGCGCACCGAGTCCAACAGCTCCTGGGTGGGACCAACACCCACATCGGCGCGGATCAACGCCTCCTCGAGTTCGTCCCAGGTCTCGTCGTCGATGGTGGACCGGGACAGGATCGAGCCCACATAGCCGGTGAACGCCGACCGTGCCCGACCCAAACGGTCGCGAAACGACGGCCGGACGGGTTCCGGAGGGGCCGTGACCTCGGGTGGAGCCTCCGCCTCGGGCGGAGCCAGATCCTCCGGAGGCGCCCTGTCTTCTGGAGGAGCTGCAACCAGCGTGTCGCCAGGCGGCCGTTCCTCCTCGGGGGTGCCGATCTCGGGTGTCGCTTCTCTCGCTTTGGGCCCGACGAAGGCAAACGCCACCGCAGCGGCGACGGCCACGAGGAAGACGACGAGCAGTATCCATTCGAGGAGATCCACGGCCCGACACTACCGCCACCGCCTTGACACCTTCCCGCCGGTCGCGCCGGTCGCTCACGGCGCAGCAGAGGCCCGTCTGAGAACCGGCCCAGCACGGCTACGACCTGCACGTCGAAGCGCGGCGGGCCCCGTACGCTTGAGTTGCACCACACCCTCGTCAGAACCGCCAAGCGATCAGGAGCACCGGTGGACCAACACACCCCCAACGACTGGACGGCCCCCTCGGGCCCACCGCTGGTCGGTTCGATCTCCCCCGAGCCTCCCAGTTTCACCGAGCCGCCCAGTTTCACCGAGCCGCCACGCTTCGACGCGCCCGAGCGGTCGATCCCCACCAGCACCCCGACCGTTGCGCCGAAGGGGACCGGCCCGGCGACCAGCCAGGCGGAGACCCTCGAGCGGGTGCTCTTCGAGATCAAGAAGGTCATCGTCGGCCAGGACCGGGCGATCGAGCGCCTGCTGGTGTGTTTGATCTCCGGCGGCCACTGCCTGCTCGAGTCGGTGCCGGGCCTGGCGAAGACCATGTCGGCCGAGACGCTTGCCAAAGCGGTCGGGGGCACGTTCTCGCGCATTCAGTTCACGCCCGACCTGTTGCCCTCCGACATCACCGGCACCCGGATCTACCGGGCGAGCTCGGAGACCTTCGACGTCGAGCTTGGCCCGGTGTTCGCCAACTTCCTTCTCGCCGACGAGATCAACCGGGCGCCGGCCAAAGTGCAGTCCGCCCTGCTCGAAGTGATGGCCGAGCACCAGGTGAGCCTCGGTGGCAAGACCCACACGCTGCCCGACCCGTTCCTCGTGCTCGCCACCCAGAACCCGATCGAGTCCGAGGGCGTGTACCCCCTGCCCGAGGCCCAGCGGGACCGGTTCATGATGAAGGTGGTCCTGGGCTACCCCTCCCCCGGCGAGGAGGTGGCGATCGTCGAGCGCATGGGTCGCACGCCTCCCAAGGCCAGCCAGGTGATCTCGCCCGACGCGGTGCTGGAGCTGCAGGCGGCCGCCCGCGACCTCTACATCGACCGCAGCGTGGTCGAGTACGCCGTCAACCTGGTGCTCGCCACGCGGGCACCGGAGAACTTCGGCCTGGGCGACCTGCGCCCGCTGGTCGAGTTCGGGGCCAGCCCCCGGGCCAGCCTGGCCCTGGTCAAGGCCAGCCGTTCATTGGCGCTGCTGCGAGGCCGGTCCTACGTGCTTCCCCAGGACGTGTTCGACGTGGCGCCGGAGATCCTGCGTCACCGGTTGGTGCTGACCTACGAGGCGCTGGCCCAGGACATCGACACCGAGGCGGTCGTCACCCGCATTCTCACCACGGTGCCCGCCCCCCGGGTGGCGCCATCGCAGTCCAACGGCCACGGCGACGCCTACCACGGCACGACCACCGACGCCGTCGCCTGGCCGGCCTGAGCGGCGCCATGGCCCGGAGCTCCCAACGTCCGTCAGCGACCGGCCCCGACCGGGCAGCGCCTGGCCACTCGCCGGCCGCCGGCACCCAGGAGGTGCTGCGGCGACTGGAGCTCAACGTCAACCGACGTCTCGATGGCATCCTCCACGGTGAGTACCGCGGATTGGTTCCCGGGCACGGCTCCGAGCCGGGCGAGACCCGCATCTATGCGCCCGGGGACGACACCCGACGCATCGACTGGAACGTCACCGCCCGCATGCAGACGCCCCACATCCGCGAGGCGGTCGCCGACCGCGAGCTGGAAGCGTGGCTGTGCGTCGACCTCTCCCCCAGCCTCGACTTTGGCACCCACACCTGGGAAAAGCGGGACCTGGCGCTGGCCACCGCCGCCGGGATCGGCTTCCTCACCGCACGCTCGGGCAACCGGATCGGTGCGGTGTTGAACCTGGGATCCGAGCTGTCGGTCATCCCGGCCAAGCAGGGCCGTCGCCACCTCCAGGCCATCCTGGGGCGCATCCAGTCGGCGCCTCGCGCCGCCCGCGGGCAGATCGGGCTGGGCGAAACCCTCGACCGGCTCGGCCGGGTGGCACGTCGCCGAGGTCTGGCCGCCGTGATCTCCGACTTTCTCGATCCGTCCGAGCAGTGGCGCCAACCGCTGGCCGCCCTCGGGCTGCGCCACCAAGTGGTCGCCGCCGAGGTGATCGACCCGCGTGAGCTCGACCTCCCGCCGCTCGGCTACGTCGAGCTGGTCGACCCGGAAAGTGGACGCACCCGCGAGGTGCACGTCACCAAGGCGGTGCGTGCCCGCTTCGCCGAGGCAGCCCAGGAACAACGCCGGGAGATCGGCCTGACCATCCGCAACGCCGGAGCCGACCACCTGATCGTGCGCACCGACGGCGACTGGCTATTGGAGCTGGTCCGTTTCGTGGCCAAACGACGGCATCGGGCCGCCAACCTGGGTGCAGCCCGGGTCGCCCCGTGAGTTGTGATGATGCAACCACTTGAACTTGTGAGGAGTTCCCAAACGTGAGCAACTTCGTGAGCCCCTGGTGGCTCTTGGCCGAGCTGGTCGTGGTGGCGCTCGCCGCCGCCTACGTCGCCTGGTCGCTGTTTGGACGCCAACGCTTTGCGGTGCGCTTCTCCAACGTCGAGCTGCTCGACAAGGTGGCGCCCAGCCGGGCCGGTTGGCGACGCCACGTCGTGTCCGGCCTGTTCCTCCTCGCCTTGGCGGTGATGGTCGTCGCCGTGGCCCGGCCTCAGACCGAGGTGACCGTGCCCACGGAGAAGGCAACGCTGATGCTGGCGATCGACACGTCGCTGTCGATGGAAGCAACCGACGTCGATCCCAACCGGCTCAAGGCCGCCCAGGACGCAGCGGTCAACTTCATCGACAACCTGCCCGAGAAGTTCAACGTCGGGCTGGTCGAGTTTGCCGGGTCGGCCCAGACGCTCGTGCCGCCGACCACCGATCACACCCGGGTGCAACGCTCGATCAACAAGCTCGAGCTGAGGGAGGGCACGGCGATCGGCGACGCGGTCGACGTCAGCCTGAAAACCATCGCCGATTTCACCGCGGACGCCGAGCTCTCGGGCGACAGTGCCCCGGCGGCGATCATCGTGCTCTCCGACGGCGAAACCACCGTCGGTCGCCCGACTGCGGACGCCATCCCGCTGGCCAAGGAAGCGGGAGTGCCGGTGTGGACCATCTCCTTTGGCACCCCCGACGGCGTAATCACCATGCCGGGAGAATTCGGCGGCGAGCAGGCGATCCCGGTGCCGGTGGCTCCCGAGCCGCTCGAGCAGCTGGCAAAGGACACCGGTGGACAGGCCTATACCGCCGAGTCGGCCAACCAGCTCAACGACGTCTACAAGGAACTCGGCTCCGCGATCGGCGACGAGACCGAGCTGAGCGAGATTGGCTGGCGCTGGACGCTGGCCGGCTTCGCCCTGCTGGTCGTTGCCGGTGGCCTGTCCACCTGGTGGTTCCGACGCATGATCTGAGCCTCGGTCAACTCACCAGCCAGGCGGACAGCAACAGCTCACCCGCCAACTCGTCCAGGTCGTCGCCGTCACAGCCGGCGACCTGAATCGGCTCGATGTAGCCCCGGCCGACCGCCTCCGAGCTCAGGCCGGTCAGGAACAACACCTTCGGGTCAGCAAGCGCTGCGGCGAGCAGCCGGTTCTCCGGCTCGTCGCCAACCAGTTCCGGATCTACGACCGCTCGACGCCCCTCGGCGGTGAGCATCACCGCAGCGCCGGCGTCGTCGGCACGCTCGAGGCAGGCCCGAATCCGGTCGGCGCGCGCAGACCCGTCCCCGGCGGTCGGCCGGGCGACGACGAAGCCGATCGGCTCGCCGACCTTCGGGGTGACGGTGGCGCCATCCTGCAACAGGACGTAGGGGGGATCGTCGTTGGCGGCCAGCCGGTGATCGCCGTACCCGGCCCGAAGCGCCTTGACCCCGCCGACGGTGAGGGTGTCGGCGCCGTGCTCCTCCATGTCCAGCATCAGCGCCGGTTGGAGGCCGCCGGCCGAGATGGGACCGACCGAACGAAAGCGCACCGGGCCCCGATCACCCCAGGCTCCGCGCACGGCGGGGGCCAGGGCTCGGGATCCGCCCAGCCACGGGTCGGCCACCGTCGGCTCGAGGGGCCGCGTGCCCACGAGCGCAGCGCTGCCGGCCAGCACGATCACCCCAACCAGCGCCCCGACCCGTCGACGGTTCCGGGCCTGCCCGGTTTGGCCTTCGGCCTGGCGTCTCACCCGATTGGCCATCATCCGCGACGAGCCCAGCGTCAACAACGCCCCCAGCCAAACGACCGCCCCCGCGATCACGATCCAGCGATTGTTGTTCGGTTTCAGGACGGCAAGCCCCCGCAACCGGCTGGCGAACAGGACGCCGATCAACGCCAACACCACGCCGCACAACAGCACCGTCGCCCCGCTGGTCAGCCGGCGCGCCGCCACCATCGCGTCGGCTCGATCCTCTCCGTCCGGGAGCTTCGTGGCCCGGCGGCCCCGGCGAAGACCGATCACGAACGAGGACAGACCCGCGATCACTGCTCCGGCGCCGACCGCCAAGCCGACGTTGGTCTGGGCATCGCTCCGATCGAAGTACCACACCCCCAGCGGCCGATCCGGCGGGGCCAGCAGAGCGGGGATGGGGCCGAAGACCGACGCCAGCCCGCTCGTCAGCTCGTCGGTTGGACGCTCCACGCCGGCCGCTGCGGTCCCGCCGCTAGCGGCGCTGAACACCTTGGCCATGTTGCCCGTGTCGGAGAACTGATCGATCAGCGGCGGCGCCCACATGGCGACGCCGATGACGACACCCGCGACCGCCCACGGGGCGAACCAGGAAGCACCGTCGCGGCGCGTCCGCCAGATGCCGACCGCGAGCGCTGCGACGAGCAGCGGAATGACCAGCAGCCCGTATCCAACCAGGCTGAGGTGTACCTGGAGCACGTAGGACGACACCGCCACCGCCAACGGAAACAACCGGAGATCGCCGGTGACGACCATGGCGCAGATCAGCACTGCGAAGAGGGCGGGGAGCTGGCCGTGGCTCGAGCTGATCACGGCGACGAGGGCACCGGCCCCCAGCTGCGCCTCGACGACGATGACGATCAGCGCAGCTGCTGCTGCGCCCAACACCCCGAAGCGACGCAGGATCACCCAGACCACGCCGACGGCGGCCGACGCCGATGCGACGGCCGCGAACAACAGCGACCCCAGGTCGCCCCCAAGCCACCCGACCCACGGCGCCTGGGCAAAGAACTGGGCAGGGCCGGGTTGCATGATCATGACGGCGGTCGCGACCGAGCTCTGGCTGCCGACCAGGGGAGTCGGCCCGGCAAACACGTCGCGGCTGCGAAGTGCCAGGTAGGCGGAATCGCCGAACGCGGTGAAGCGGGGCGCCGCTCCGACGAGCCCCTGAATGCGAAGAAACGCAAGAACCACCGGCGCTGTCACGCAGGCGACGAGGAACACAGCGGTCAACCGGACCACGGGTGAAAGCGACCGGATGAGCACGACCTGGTCATCGGGCCGTGGACCCCTTCGGCGGGAAGCTGGAGCGATCCTCACGTCGTCGATCGCAATGCCCTCGATCGGTACGTGCTCGATCGGTACGTGCTCGATCGGTACGTGCTCGATCGGCATGTGCCCGATCGCTACGTCCTGAAAAGCAGTACCCCCCTCAGCCCTCCCGACATTTCCGGTTTCGAGGTCATCGTCCAGCCGTGCGACCAGGCGTCGGTCGCCGCCCGGCGGCACCTCGCGGCCCGGAGCCGGGCGTCCGCGGCGGGCGTTGCCGTGCGCGATCAGCTCTCCCAACAGCCCGAACGACAACAGCTGCACCGACATGATCGTGAAGAGCACCCCGGCGATGAGCGCCGGACGGGTGCCGATCGTCGCCCCGCTCAACCGATCGATCAGCATCCAGACGAGCAGCCCGCTGCCGACGAGGCCGCTGATCAATCCGATGCCACCGAAGAGGTGAAACGGGCGGCCGGTGTACCGGGTGAGAAACCGCACGGTCAGGAGGTCCAACAGGCCCCGCCAGAACCGGTTGACACCAAACTTGGTCTCGCCGGCGAGACGCTGGCGGTGGGTCACCGGCACCTCCCCCACCGAGAAACCCGACCACGCCGCCAGCACGGGGAGGTAGCGGTGCAGTTCCCCGTGGATGGTCAGGGCGTTGGCGGTCTCGCTTCGCATCACCTTGAACCCGCTGTTCATGTCAGCGGCGTCGATGCCGGTGACCGCGCGGGTCACCCGGTTGTACACCCTGGAGGTCGAACGCTTCACCAGCCGGTCTGCCCGATTGGCCGACCGGCTGCCGGTCACCATGTCCAGGCCGTCGTCGATCGCCGACAGCAGCTTGGGCAGTTCGGCCGGATCGTCCTGGCCGTCGGCGTCCATCAGCACGATTACCTCACCACCCGCCCGTCCCAGCCCGGCGTCGAGAGCCGCCGACTTTCCCAGGTTGGAGCCCAAGCGCACCTGGCGTAGCCCCGGCACTTCGGTTTCCAGGCGGTCGAGCACGGTCCGAGTGGCGTCGGTGGAACCGTCATCGACGACCACTATTTCCCAGGGCAGCCGGAGGCCGTCGAGCACGTCGCGCAGTTCGCTGAGCACGACGGGGAGGTTCACCGCTTCGTTGTAGGCCGGCATCACGACGGAGACGGCCAGCAGGTCCATGCGGGGCAACACTAACGACCGCTGATCGACCTTCGAACCCTCAAGCCGCCGACCAAGGTGTCGGCGGCAGCCGAGGAAATCAACCCGGGAGCAGGTGTTCTGGCACGTCGAGGTCCAGTTCCTCCGCCAGCGCCAAGCCCTTGCGATCCACCTTGACGCCGAGGGTGTCCAGCAGGCGGTTCATCATCTGGAAGGTGCCGACGCAGCCAGCGGCCCGAACGACGGCGTCCCGGCCGCCCAGCGCTGCCAGCGCCGCCCTCGTCGAAGCCATCGTCTCGGGATCCCGACCAATCGCTGCATCGGTGAAGGCCAGAAGCTCCCGTCCCCACCTCAGGTGCGAGTCGGTGTCCGGGTCAACGATCGCTTCCAGCGAGAAGTTGCGGTTGGTTTGGATGGCGCTCGCACGGAGCATGCCGGCATGTGCGAGCAGTCAAAAGAAGCACTCGTTCAGCAACGAGGTGCGTGCGGCCACCAGCTCCATCTGGGTGCGGTGCAACCCTCGCTGCACGTCAAGCTCGCCCATCTCACCTGTTGCCAGATAGAAGGCGGCCTGAAGCTGATGCATGGCCCGGTTCTCGCTGGGCACGGCCGAGAGCGCATTGGTTGGCCAGGCCGGTCCAACGGTCGGCAGCCAACCGCCGTTGCAGGCCGCAGAAGCGTCGACCTCTCCGTGAGGACCGGCCTCCACGTGAGCCCCACTGGGCGGGTCCGGGAGCGGCCATGCATCAACGCCGAGGGCAAAGCAGAACGTATCGATCGCCATGGTTCTCGCGACAACACCGAGCAGTTCGACCAGGTCGAGGGGCCCCACTCCCCGCTCTGACAACGACGCGATCCACTCGGGCCGCACGCCCTGCGCGTTCAGCGCCAGCTGGGCGATGATGTTGGATGTGACCCCGTCGGTGGAGACCGTGGCGCCCATGGCGACCTGGCGGGTCCCGGTTGCGACCGCCTGACGCCGAGACCCGGCGAACAGCGCGCCTGGGCCGCAGATCTGGTTCACCGTTTCGTCGAGGATCAAGGCCTCGGCGGGCGGAACGGAAGGACGGACCATGCTCAACCCTAGGAGAGGTGACACGACCGACCACTCAGGTCGATACCGTCGTCGTCGTGGACGAGCACACCTTCCGCCCGTGGATTGCGGCCGATGTGCCGTTCCTGTGGGACATGTTGCACCTGGCACTGTTCGTTCCCGTCGGGGCCGAACCGCTGCCGCGGTCGGTCCTGGACGAGCCGAAGGTCGCTCACTACCTCCGCAGCTTCGGCGAACGCACCGGGGACGACGCCCAGGTCTGTGAGGGATCGGATGGTCCGGTTGGAGCGGCCTGGTGTCGCAAGCTCGACTCGACCGACCCCGGGTACGGATACGTCGCCGACGAGGTGCCGGAACTGGGCATGGCGATCGTTGGCTCATGGCGAGGTCGGGGCATCGGCCGCCGCCTTCTGGGCGACCTGCTCCAACGCCACCCGGCGATGAGCCTGAGCGTCGACGATGCCAACACCGCCGCAGTCGAGTTGTACCGGTCGTTGGGCTTTCGGCCGGTTGCGAGCGCCGCCGGCTCCACCACCATGGCGCGCACCCAACGGGAGGTTCCATCGGCACTCCTGCTGGAACAGCCTCGGCCGCCCCAGACCAATCCCGACGAACAGGACTCATCATGACCAGCTACGGATTCCTGTTGTTCGATGACGCCGAAGAACTGGACTTTGTCGGACCGTGGGAGGTGATCACCGCGTCGTCGATGCTCCGCGTCCGCGATGGCGCCGACCCGGACACGACGGTGATGATCGCCGAGACCGACAGCCCGGTGAGGTGCGCCAAGGGCATGGTGGTCCTCCCCCATCACTCGATCGACGATCATCCGCCGCTGGACGTGATCGTGGTACCCGGTGGCCAGGGCACGCGGGCCGAGATCGACAACGAGACGCTTCTCGCCTGGCTTGGCACCACCGGCCCATTGGCGACGTGGGTCACCAGCGTGTGCACGGGCTCGCTGTTGTTGGTCGGTGCCGGGCTGGCCACCAACAAGCGGGTGGCCACCCACTGGTC
>JACDJB010002785.1_pt1 | contig 12079 bp, 6 predicted proteins | sample 7454121 | NCBI WGS metagenome assembly JACDJB01 (sample SAMN14253290, study PRJNA609438) | sludge metagenome | isolation source: sludge after 25d culture with pyrite | collected 2018-12-20 | reverse complement strand
GCTTTTTCGCCAATGTCAGCCTTAAACTGCGCCGGAAAAACCAGCGTTCCATCGTCGAGAGTAATTCCGCGCCCCGGTCCCTGGAAAAGCAACTGCCAGCCCGGATCTTTTATCTGTTCGGTAATGTTAACAGGCTCCGACCAGGTGAGCCCATCGTCGGTGCTTTTTACTAATACAAATTGACCGGTTTCGGTAGGTTTCAACCCCGGTTTAGATGCCCACCAGAGCATATCTGTTTCAGAGAAACCGCTAATCCACAACGCGGCAACCCAAATGGTTCCGGTGGTGTGGTCGTAGAGCACCGACGGGTCGCCAATGCCATTCAGCCGCTCCGAGCGTCCGCCCCATTCGCCCATGTCCATAATTACCCGCATGGGTTCCCATGTTTGTCCGCCGTCGGTACTGCGGCTCATGCCAACGTCGATATCTTCCTGCAAATCTTTGCTGTTGTTGTAGCGGTTGTCGTAAACTGCAATTAAAGTTCCCCTACCGGTGGTTATCATTCCCGGAATGCGGTAGGTGTCGCAATTGTCCTGTCCGGCAGCGCGAACAACGTTTGCCGGGCGGTAAGCAAATTCAGTTTCCGGTTCGAGGTTTAAAACTGAACCGTCGTCAAACTTCAGCTCCACATGTTGAATAGAAAAGCTTTCAGTAAGCAACGCATCGTCTTTAATCTGAAACCCGAAAGAAAGTATATGGTTCCCGGGATCTATTTGAGCCGTTAGTTCAATTTCCGCCTTGTTATTCTTCACCTGCAAACCATTATCTGCAATTGGTTCGAATTGCTCTTCCCCGTTTTTCAGGTGCTTTACCTGAGCAGATTCCAATATTCCGGGAGTGCTGTTTTCCCGGAAATAAAATGTTGCACTGTTTAGTTGGTATGTTTTACCGGTGTCGGGGACGGAGATTTTCACATGCAACACATCCGGGTTTTCACGGTTTACGAATAGCGGAACTTGTTTTTGATTAATTGAACTGTGGCTGAATTCAGGCATTTTACCCTCTTTCCCACAAGAGAAAAAAACGATTGTCAAAAAAAATAAAACGAGTAATTTGTTCATTTTGATCTGCTTTGGTGAACGATAAAAATAGTGAAAAATAAGAGAATTGAAGGCCCGGATGAGCCTTCAATTCAGATAAAACTAATCTGTGAAATAAAATTAATCATTTCTATATTAGTAACCTTCTGTTTGTGTAAGTTGATCATCATTTGCCAGCATTGCTTGAGAAATTGGATAGTAGATCTTGTATGCTTCTGATGCATCAAGAGATTCAACTTCATCAAAAACAATTCCTTCACCAGCACGCACCAGATCCCACCATCTTTTTCCTTCACCGATAAACTCTTTTAAGCGTTCATCAAGTATCACCTTTCTGTTTGAAGCTTGGTCGCCATTTACGAATTTGTAGTCTTCAAACTTATCTTCGTAAGCTCTTTGTCTAATAGCGTTAATTTCAGCTGATGGGTCTTCGTTCAGGTTGTTTTTTGCTTCTGCAAGCATTAACAGAACATCTGCATAACGATAAAGAGGCACATTGTTATAGTTTTGTCTTTGACCATCATCGTAAATAGACCCAAGAAACTTTTTCAAAACTGATGCTTTGTATGCATCGTCATTTGGATCATAAGGATAGTGTCCTTCATCATCGGTAAATAGACGAATAAATGTGTTGTATCTGTTATCATTTTTATCGTCAAGCATTAGAAGTGTTTTCTCCGAGGGACCATATCTATTGGCACCTCCTGCAACTACACTAACATCATCACCTAAAACAGTTTTGTCTTTAGCTGAAACACCATCGGCATTGAAGAGAGGGTTGAAATCTACAATACGTCCAGTAAAGTTTGCATAATAGTTACCTGCTTGGTCCTGTTGATAGTCGAATGCGAAAACAAACTCATCATTATCCTCGTTATCTTCACCCCAAAGATTTTTGTAAGGAACTAACTCATATCCAGTAATAGTAGCCAATGCATTTTTTGCTTCAGTAAAGTCGGCTTGTCCGCCACCTAATACTTTTCCTGACCATAGGTAAACATCTCCTTTTAAAGCAAGAGTAGCTGCTTTAGACCAATAGATGTTTTTACCTAACCACAACCTGTTCTCATTGCCAAATAGTTCAAGTGATTTAGCAATATCGCTCTTTACCTGTTGCATCACCTCTTCTTTTGGTGAGCGAGGTTTTTTTAGCTTTTCCAAATTTATTTCAATCAGTGGCTCTGTAGTGATAGGAACATCACCCCAGGCTTTTAGCATGGTGTAATAAATTTGAGCTCTGATACCATACACCTGTGCCAGCATATGATTTTTGTCATCTTCGTTTTTGAAGTTTACGTCAGGTGCATTTTTCAAAAAATCATTGATGTTATGCATCATTCCATAAAAATCGGACCAGTTACTGAAGTATACCTGGGATGTTGAGATGTTGTTGTTGATAAGCTCTATGTTGTATGGCTCTTCTACTGTTAAGCCTCCCCAGATGTCGGAACGAATTTCTCCCATCATAAAAAAAGTATTAGCATAGTTCCTGTATCTAGCAGTAATGCCTACATGAGCAGCTCTAGTAGCTTCCTCCGTATCCCAGAATCCTTTGAAAGTAAGATCACTTTGAGGCTGTATATCTAAATCACATGCACTGAATAGCAGTACTAATGATAATAGTGATATAATAAATTTTTTCATTTCTATCTGTTTTTAATATTTAAAATGTAATGTTCAATCCAAATGTAAATTCTTTGGGTAGTGGATAGCTTCCTAAGTCATTTCCACCTGACTCTGGTAAAGCACCAGAATATCCTGTGAAATGGGCAAGGTTGGCAGCAGTGAAGTATAATCGTACATTTTGGAATGCATTATTTACTTTATCTCCACTTAGGTTGTAACCTAATGTGACCTCTCTTAATGCGAAGAAGTCACCTTTCTCAATATACCTTGAGTTGCCATTGGCCAAGTCACCTTGATCCCATCCTGCGGCTAAATGGTTCTTCTGTCTGTCTACAAGGTCGAAACGTGGAATGTTAGACGTTGGATTTTCCGGAGTCCATGAATCACGGATCTCAAGTGGTCCGTTTTGATTTCCTTGCGTTTGGGCAATACCCTTCACACGACGACCGTTTACAATATAATGTCCTACAGCATAGTCACCCTTTACAAAAAGGTCGAAATTTTTGTAAGTGAGATTGGTAGTTACACCTCCCACGAATGATGGTGTTGTTCTGCCTATTACTATACGGTCTTTATAGTCGATGACACCATCACCATTTTGATCTTTCCAGCGTGTGTCGCCCAAGAATCTTTTTTTCTTGTTCCATGCAAACGCAACAGTGCGGTCGGCATGTTCGTCAAGATCAGCTTGTGTTTGATAAACTCCGTCAAATTCATATGCTGTGATTAGGTCGGTGCCTACTCTTTCGCCTTCTTGCAATCCGCCTACATACTTAGTTTCGCCAGTTTTAGGGTCGTATATTTCTGTTCCACCCTGTCTGTTTTTTTCAACTCCGTTGGAGGGCAGTTTTTTTGCGTAGTTCTTCACCGTGAAAAAGGTTGTTCCTAAGTTCCATCTGAAATCTTTATAACTGATGATATCAGCATTTAGCTCAATTTCTAATCCGCGGTTTTGCAACGTTCCATTGTTGGTGAGAATAGAGGAGAAACCTGTCCATAGAGGTAGCGTTAAATTAGCAAGTTTGTCTTGCACATCACGTATAAAGTAGTCAGCCATGAAGTTGATTCTATTGTCAAAGAACCCCATGTCAAGTCCAAAGTTAAGTGTGGTAGAACGCTCCCACTTCAAATCAACTATGGGAAGGTGAGTGTTTACATAACCTGTTTGACTATCATATACGCCTGTCAAACCATAGATACCAAAGACACCGAAGTTGGAGAGAATATCAATGTTGCCATTTACACCGTAGCTGACTCTTGGTTTTAGCGTTGATATTACATTTCTTACTTCCGACACCTTAAAGAAATTTTCGTTATGAATATTCCATCCTGTAGAGATACCGGGGAAGAAATCATATTTGTTGTTTGCCAGTCGCGACGTTCCATCGTAACGGAAGGTCAACCCAAGCAGATATTTATAATCATAATCGTAGTTTAACTGACCGAACATAGAAGCAATTGCATATTCAGTGTGTGAGCTTGAAGGCACACCCTGTGCTTCAGAACCTACATTCATTGTATAAATCAAGTCTGTAGGAGAGTAACGTGTTGCAGCAGATAAATTAAACACTTTTTCGTTAAAATACTCTGAACCTAATAATGCACTAATATTGTGTTTATCTATACGAGCATTATAATTAAGTAGTGCCGTTAATTGGTTTCTTTGTGTTCTGGCATGTGATGCACTTGAAACACGATTAGTATTTAAAACTCCTGATGATAAATATGCCTTATTAAATGCCTCGTTTGAATTGTTGATTGTAAAATGGCTTCCCCGTAGAGTAAGTCTAAAATTATTTAGGAATGTGTAGTCTCCTTGTATAGAGGCTGTTAAGCGTTGCTCTAAATTGCTCTTTGGAAACTTATCACGATAATATAGTGGGTTCCCAAAACCTAAATATGTGCCAGGCTGATACTCATCAGATAGCGATCCGTCAGGATTGTTGTTATAGATGCGAGATGTTGGTGCTAAACCTGCTGTACGTTGGAATAGGTTGTATAAATTATCAAAGGGTTGTTTTAGGTTAGAGTGAGCATAAATAATATTAGATGATATTTTAAAATCGTCTGTAATATTATATGATGCATTTACAGTTCCCGATATTCTTTTAAAATTAGAACCAAAAACTAATCCTTTATCGTCCATATATCCCAGACCAAGGTAATAGGTCGATTTATCGTTACCACCATCAAAAGATAAACTGTAATCTTGGGTGCTGCTGCTCTGATAAAAGAGATCATTCATTTTATTATCCATAAAGATGAGCTCTTTTCCTGTAACAGGGTCAACCATAGATTGCCATCCGTCATAGCCTAATAAATATCTGTTCGTATCATCTAAGAACATTGTTGTATAGATAGAGTTGGTAGTGTTATTACCTGTTGCGGCAGCATTGTTTCCTTCTAGAAACGCAGTCCATGCACGAGGGTTATTTTCAACCATACGTGAGTTTGCTACAGCCATACGGTTAAACTTCACATAATCAGCTGCTCTTAGATAATTCATTGGATCGCTAGGCTTATTATTTGATGTGTATTTGGCTCTAAAGTTAATGTTAGTTTTGCCTCGTTTACCTTTCTTTGTAGTAACGATAATCACACCGTTTGCAGCTCTTGCTCCATAAATAGCTGTTGAAGCAGCATCTTTCAATACTTCCATTGATTCAATATCATCGGCGTTCAATGCATAGAATGAACCGGGAACACCATCAATCAAAATAAGGGGCGAACCCGATCCGTCAAATCCTGTACCACCACGAAGCTGCAGTGATGGTGTGCTACCCGGCTGACCGGTGGTTTGGGTCACCCTCAATCCGGGAATAGTTCCCTGTAAAGCTGTCGCAGCATTTGATCGCGATACGCTTTCCAACACTTTCGTGTCAAGCTTCGATACAGAGGTGGTCATTTGAGAACGCACCTGCGTACTATAACCTGTTACCACAATCTCTTCGAGGGCAGTGATACTTTCCTGAAGCGAAATATTCAGAGTAGTTGAACCATCAAGAGTAACTGTTTTTCTTGAATAACCAATCATTGAAAACACCAACTGGTTATTCTCTTCAGGTACTGAAAGTTCAAAATTCCCGTCAAAGTCGGTAATTGTTCCCTGAATTGTTCCGGAAATTACAATAGAGACACCCGGCAACGGTTCGCCGGTTGCAGAATCGGTAACACGCCCAGTAATGTCTTTTTGAGCAAATAATTGTCCGCTGAACATTATTAAAGCTACAACTCCGCATAATTTTAGCATTTTTTGAATAAAATTTTCCATAAACTACTTTTTTAATGAAAAAATATCTTTATTTGCATTATGTATTACATAATGCGCCGCAAATATATTAAATAATTTTTATTTGCAATAAAAAATTTGAAATTTGAGAAAATATTTTTTTTTACTTAAATCACTTGAAACATAGATATGAATGCACAAGGCCCAACAAAATATTTATCGGCAATTGACACCCGTAGCCTGGTTGACAAGGTTGAAATGAACCTGATTGAATTTTTTATTAGAAAAGAATATAAACCGGGTGATGTTATTCCTAAAGAAATTGAATTGGCCAAAGCCATGGGCGTTAGCCGTACGGTAGTGCGAGAGTCGTTAACCCGTCTGAAAACGCTGGATATTATTGAAGCTGTGAAACACAAGGGCACCATAATTAAAAGTCCTGACCTTTCAGCTCTTTTGGGCAGATCGATGATTCCGCGCATGCTGGATAACACCACACTAAAGGATATTTTTGAGCTGAGGCTGGTAATAGAAATTGGGATGGCCGACCTGATCTTTCAGCATGTTACACCCGAAGACATTACTGAGCTGGAACAAATCATCGACAAAGAGCCTGAAAAATCGGATGATGTGCTTTTTGATATTGAACATGAAATAAAGTTTCACGGAAAATTGTATGAAATAGCCAAAAATGAAACCCTTAAGAAATTTCAGCAGATTCTTTTGCCGGTGTTCAATTACATATACGACAGTGGCTTGGTGAACGAACCCATTCAAAAGAAAACCCATGTTTCGCACCAAGGTTTGGTAAATGTTTTAAAAAACGGGACGCCTGACGAATTTAGGTCAGCCATGCGAAAACATCTGGAGAACCATTTTCAACGGTTGTATGGGGATTAGTTTTACTGCACCACCACCTTCCGTGTCTCTGTTTTATTTCCAAAAACCACGCGCAAAACATACTCCCTAACTCCACTCCACAATTCCTTGTTTCACGGCATACTTTATCAACTCAGCAGTGTTGTTGAATCCGAGTTTTCGCAGAATATTATTTCGGTGTGTTTCTATGGTACGGTAGCTCACATTAAGCTTATCCCCCACTTCTTTAGCAGAGTATCCGTCACACAAGTGTTTTATGATTTCGATTTCACGGGCAGTTAATGCTGTTTCTTTCTTTGAAGCGAATAGTTTTTTTCTTGGCATTATGCCTGTTTTTGCCAGAAAAACATTGTACATAATCTTAGCTACACTTTGCCCGTAGTAATTGCTTCCCGAAATTACGGTGCGAATTGCTTTTTCAACATCAGCCATTTGAGCCATTTTACTCAAATAGCCCTCCACATCTATTTCGAGCAGTTCGCTCACCGTTTCTTCTGAAACTTCTGAGGACAGCATAATAATTTTGATTTGCGGAAATTCATTTTTCAGGCGGCGGGCGATGGAAATGCCGCTTTCGTCGGGCAGACGAATGTCGAGTATCACCAGATCGGGTATGCTCTTTTGCTGAAGCATGAGTGTAAACTCACTGCTTGAACCACATTCGCCAATAATGGTTATTGAGGCATCCATTTCGGAAATGGTTGTGCGCAGACCGAGGCGATACAGTGCGTGGTCATCTACCAGAACAATGCGGGTTGGAGGCAATGGAATCATACCTTTGGCAGGTTAAATGAGAATATTGTTTTGCTTTCACGGCTTTCTATTTCAAGGCGGCTGTTATTTCTCTCAAGCAGTTCTTTACAGATAATCAATCCCAAACCGCTCCCTTTTTCTCCGTGAGTGCCGTCTTTCGATGTAGTTTTTCCATCCACCAGCAGATCATCTATCTGCTGCTGGGGCATACCTGTTCCCCTATTGGCTATCGAAACGCGCACATAACCGTCGTGACTGGAAACGGCTACACGAATAGTCCCATTTGGTTCTGAGAACTTCACTGCATTGTTCAGCAGATTGCGAACAACGGTGTTTATCATTTGACGGTCGGCTTGCACTATGCAGTTTTCAGATATGTCTGACACGAATTGAATGCCTTTGTTTTTTGCCGATATGGCATACAATTCTATGCTTTTGATAATGGATTCGCAGAATTTAAACGGCATCGGGTTATAGGTCATTTTACCCGTCTGCATGTTCGCCCAGTTCAATAAATTTTGCAATAGCGAAAGCTGCGATTCTGCGGCATTGTTGAAAGCGTTCAGCATCATCAATGTTTCCGTATCATATTTGTCAGCACGCTGTATCATCATATCAAGAGCTACTTTTTGTGCAATAGCAGGACTTTTCAAATCGTGTGAGATAATGGAAAAAAGTTTGTCTTTGGTTTCATTCAGCTCTTTAAGCTTTTTGTTCTTTGTGCGGCTCCGTCTCCGGTTGATAACAAGCGTAACCACAAGTATCGTGAGCAACAGTAAAATAACTGCAAGAAAAGTTTGTTGCTGATGCACGATTTTCAGCTTCTGTTTATATAAGGCTAACTCCGATTCACTCTCCTTGCTTTTGTAGCGAATTTCAAACTCATGTGTTTTTTCCAGCATTTGACGGTTCATCAACGTATCGGCAAGGTTTTGCGATTTCTCAAGATATTCATAAGCTGATTTGTAATCTCCAGCCTCAAGGGAGAGATTGCTTGCTGTCTTCAAAACTTCTTGTCTGACCCGCTCGTATCCTGTTTCCAGGGAAAGTTCTTCAGCTTGTTTCAGCATGCTTGCAACTTTGTCCATTTCTCCGGTTCTGGAATATAACACACCCAGGTGCATATAACACAAAGCAATGATTTCGTTGTCGCCAATTTTCCCGGCAATATCCAGGGCTTCGGTTAAAGGCTCGAAAGCCTCTTTTAGCTGGTTTTGCTCCAGATGATTGGTCGCAATATTCATCAGGCAGTTGCACATAGAAGCGCTGTCGGCAAGTTCACGCTGTATTTTCAGTGCTTTGTTATAGAAGTCAAAGGCTTGTTGGGGCTGCTGTTGTTTTTGGTAAATATTTGCAATATTGTTGTAGGCAATGGAAATTCCTTCTCTGTTTTTCAGCTTTTCGGCAGCATTCAGTGCCTGTTGATAGAAGTAAAGCGCCTGATCCCATTTTTGTTGAAAAAAATAGACCATTCCCGTTTGCATCAGGGTGCGGGCTCGCAATGTTTCGTTTGGATATTGCTCCGTTTGCTTTAAGGTTTCGTCCAAGGCCGAAATAGCATTGTCATAATCGCCTGCATAAGTTGCCATTACGGCATATTGATATAACAGGGATGATAGTTTATCTCCTTTATTGTCAGATTTACGGCATAGTGCTACAGCATGTCGATAGGCTTCGGCAGCCTCGGCAGCCTGATAGCTGTTTTCGAACTCCATGCCCAGCAATTCATAGGATGATAATTTTTCAGCATCAGAAAGTTTAGAATTCCGGAGCACGCTTTGCAGAGAATCAATGCGATTTTCTGATGCATGCAAAACAGAACACCGTAGCAGTAAACAGAGCAGCAAACAGCGAAATGTAAGATTCATGAGCTGATAAAAGTTATCACGAGTACAAAATTGGTTAAAGGCTAATACGGCAATAAATATACTATAAATAAATCAAAACGCTGTTTTCTGGCAGACAAAAGTTCATATCGTGAGCGGAATCGTCATTCCCTTCATTTCCTCATTCGAAACTACGCAGAAATACGTATAAAGAATAGCGTAGAAAATCGTATTGATTCCCAGTGTTAACCGTCCTATTTTTGGCTCTTGTAAGATAAACATGAAATGAATTCCGACAAATCGACAAAAGAAGTTATTCTCCAACAACTCAAATGTCTCAGTAAACGATACGAGGAGTTGCTAAAAAACTTTGATGAAACGGAGCTCCCCGCACAGAAGCCAACAGAACAGAAACGTTCGTGGATTACTTTTTTTAAAAAGAATGCAAAAAAAACATCAAAATAATATATCCAAATGATAAATCAGATTATTATACCCGCACGTATGGCTGCTCAAAAGATTGTTACTCTGTTTGTGGTGATTGCATTGCTAAACCAGTGCACCTCATCAGAAAGTCAAACAGAGCAAGAGACCAAATATCAGAAGGAACTTTCGGCAAAACTTTACAAAATCCGAAATGAGGATTCGCTCCAAATAGTTTTACAACAGTTTATTGAAGAGAAAAATGATTTTGGTAAAATGATCTGCTATAAGCAGTTAGGCTTACGCCAGCGAGTGAGTTCCCGTTTCTCCGAAGCCATCGACAGCCATCAGCAAGGGTTGGAAATAGCGTTAAAGTTAAATGACACCATCGAAATTGTGCAGGCGATGAACAACCTCGGCACCAACTTCCGGCGCATAGGGGCACTGAGCGAAGCCTCCCAATACCACTATCAGGCGCTGCATTATGCCGAAGCCTGGTCAGGGTTACACTCACATTCAGGCACTAAAAACCGCATAGTATCTTTAAACGGAATCGGAAATATTAATCTCACGCTTGGCTACTACAATGAAGCTGAAAAGCACTTCCGCGAAGCCCTAAAAGACGAAATTGCGCTGAAAAGCCCTATAGGACAGGCAATTAATTATGCCAATCTGGGAGCTATTTTTGAAGAACTTCAGCAATACGACTCGGCATACGTTTACTATCATAAATCGCTGGAACAGAATAAAATTGCCAAATCGGATATGGGAATCGGGCTATGCCTGATACACCTTGGGCAATTGTATGAAAAAGAACAAAAGTTTGAATTAGCAAAAGCCGAATATCAAAAAGCGTATGAGCTGATGGATGAAATTTCTGATAAATGGCATTGGCTCAATGCGTGCCTCTCCATTGCCCGCATTCATTTAATCACCGGTAATGTCGCCGAATTCAATCGTTACATCCAGTTGGCAGAAAGCACCGCAAACCAAATTAAATCGCCCGAGCATCTTGCCGAGGTGTATATGCTCAAACACGACTACGATATCAGACAGGGCAATCACCTGCTTGCACTTCAACATTACAAACAGCACAAAGCAATGCAAGACAGTGTGCAGGGCATACAAAAGGCTAATCGTTATATGGAAATACGCCTGGGATACGAGCAGAGCAAAAACGCGCTACAATTGCAACAAATGGAAACCGCCAATAAAATGGAGCAACAAAAAAATCAATTTGCCATATATGGGTCGTGGCTAATTATCATTGTTTCATCCATTATAACGGCTTTGCTTTACTATGCCTACCGCCAGCGCACACGCAGCAACAAAATGCTGAAAAAACTGGAACAAATCCGAACCGACTTTTTCACCAATATTACCCATGAGTTTCGTACACCCCTTACCGTGATACAGGGATTAAACCGCCAGATGCAGCAAAACATAAACCTTTCGGAAAAAGAAAAAACAGCATTCAGAGCAGCTATCGAGCGGCAAAGCAACAACCTCCTTAACCTGGTCAACCAATTATTAGATGTTGCAAAACTTAGGCGAGGGTCAGATGAACCACAATGGAGGCGGGGCGATATAGCCGCATACCTGCAAATGACCGCAGAAGCATTCCGTTTATATGCGGCTGAAAAAGAGGTGAACTTAATGTTTTACAGCGATATGCCCGCGAGGGAAATGGATTTCATTCCATCTTATATCGATAAAATTGTGTGCAACCTGCTTTCCAATGCTATTAAGCATACCGACGCGGGCGGTAAAATTGATTTTGTTGTCAGCAAGGGACAACGCCCCGATACCATTACCATCCGCATAAGCGATACAGGCGAGGGTATTCCACAGGAGGATATGGAGCGTATATTCGATTTCTTCTATCAGAGCCCGCAAGCCAAAAACAGTTCCGGAACAGGAATAGGTCTGGCGTTCACACAGATGATGGTTGAAAAAATGAATGGTAAAATAGAAGCAGAAAGCCAATTGGGACAAGGAAGCGTTTTTACTGTTAATTTACCATTGAAAAATAGGCAGTTAGCTTACATTTTGCCCCTCAAAGAAGATGAAAAACCGATCTCTTTTTTATGCGAAAAACAAAATATAATTATCCAAAACGAAGAGCAGCCTGAATCTTTGGAGAAAGAAGCTTGCTCCGTGCAACCTCTTATTTTGATTGTAGAAGATAACAGAGATATTGCTTTATACCTTAAATCACTCCTAACAGAGCGTTACAAAGTAATTACTGCAAGGAACGGCGAGGAGGGACTGGATGCAGCTGAAAAAAGTATCCCCGATTTGGT
>JACDJB010002783.1_pt1 | contig 12080 bp, 12 predicted proteins | sample 7454121 | NCBI WGS metagenome assembly JACDJB01 (sample SAMN14253290, study PRJNA609438) | sludge metagenome | isolation source: sludge after 25d culture with pyrite | collected 2018-12-20 | reverse complement strand
TTCGTCTCGGGCATGATGGGCCCCTTCATGCTGCCGATTCCGTTCAACGTGCCGGTGGCGATGATCGCCTCGCTGCTGATCGCCTACATGGTCGTGCCCTGGGCGACCAATCTGTGGCTGCGCAAGAAGGCCGCGCAGAGCGAGATGGCGCGCAAGGAAAGCCTCGAAGAGGCCGGCGCGCGCCAGACCGATGCGCTGCATCGCGGCTACGTGAAGGCGATCACGCCATTCATCGAAAACCACGGCCGCCGCAACATCCTGTTCCTCGCGGTGCTGGGCCTGCTCGTCGCCGCGATGCTGATGCCGGCCTGGCAGTTCGTCCGCCCGTCGGGCCTGAACGGCCCGCTGTCGGCGCTGGGCGTCGAGCTGAAGATGCTGCCCAACGACAACACCAACACCTTCCTGGTGGAAGTCGGCACGCCGGCCGGCACGCCGCTGGAGGAAACCGACCGCGTCGCGCGCGCGGTCGGCGACGTGCTGGCGCAGAACCGCCACGTCACGGATTACCAGACCTTTCTCGGCATCACCGCACCGATCGATTTCGCCGCCCTGGTGCGCGGCGATTCGATCAAGCGCGGCGACAACCTGGCGCAGATCCGCGTGAACCTCGTCGACAAGCACCGGCGTTCGGCCTCCTCGCACGAGATCGTGCAGACGCTCAACGAAACCTTGCAACCCGTGCACGCCCGCTTCCCCGACGCCCACATCAAGCTCTACGAAACGCCGCCCGGCCCGCCTGTGCAGGCGCAGGTGCTGGCCGAGCTCTACGGCCCCGATTACGAGAAGCTGCGCGGCGCCGCACCCGAAGTGCGCAACGCCTTCGAATCGGTGTACGGCATGATCAACGTCGACGATTCGGTGACCGCCACGATGCAGTCCTTCGTGGTGCGCGTGGACCACGAGAAGGCCGCACTGTCGGGCGTGGTCGCCGGCCAGGTCGGCAAGCTGCTGCACGACTACGTGTCCGGTCTGTCGATCGGCGCGATCCACGTCGATTCGGCGCGTGATCCGGTCAACATCGTGGTGCGCCTGCCGCGCGCCGAACGGCAGTCACCCGAATCGCTGATGGCGCTGCGGGTCACCAACGCGATGGGCAAGCAGGTGCCGCTCGGCGCGGTCGCCACGGTGGCGCGCGCGCCCCACGGCAAGCCCATCTACGGCCGCGACCAGCATCCGATGGTCATGGTCGGCGGCGAGATGATCACCTCCAGCCCCGTCTACGCCGTGCTCGCGCTCGACAAGATGCTGGACGGCACGATGCTGTCGAACGGCGTCGCCTTCAAAACCGGCAACCTCGGCTTCACGCAGGCCGCGGCCGACGACGTCACGAACTACCACCTGCTGTGGGGCGGCGAGATGCGCCTGACGCTGGACGTGTTCCGCGACCTCGGCTCGGCCTTCATCGTCGCGCTGGTGTTCATCTACCTGCTGCTGGTGGGCTACTACAAGTCCTTCGTCATGCCGATGATCGTGATGGGCGCGATCCCGCTGACCCTGGTCGGGGTCTTCCCCGGCCACTGGGCGACCAGCCAGGCCTTCACCGCCACCTCGATGATCGGCGTGATCGCACTGGCCGGCATCGTGGTGCGCAACTCGCTGCTGCTGATCGACTTCATCGTCGACTACCGCGCCCAGGGCTACGGTCTCAAGGAGGCGGTGATCGAGGCCGGCGCGGTGCGTCTGCGGCCCATCCTGCTGACCGCGCTCGCGATCATCCTCGGCTCGGCCATCATGATCACCGACCCGGTGTTCGGTGGCCTGGCCGTATCGCTGATCTTCGGCACTTTCGCCTCCACCGCGCTGACGCTGATCGTCATCCCGCTGCTCTACTATATCTGGCAGAAACGCGCCGCGCCGGAACCGGCGGCCACTTGATATGAGTGCCCGCGGGTCTTTATCATCGCGTGTTCGTTTTTTGAGGAAGTGATCATGACCGTTGAACGTCTCGTCCGCATCATCGCCGGTTTCTTCATCATGCTGTCGCTGGCGCTGGCCCATTTCGCCGGTACCGTGGACATGACCCAGCTCTCCTGGCTCTGGTTTGCCGCCTTCGTCGGCTTCAACCTGTTCCAGTCCGGCTTCACCCGCTTCTGTCCGATGGACGTCATGCTGAAGAAGGTCGGGGTGAAATCGGGCTGCGGCCTCTGAGCGGGCATCGACGCGCATGGACATGCAATTTCTCCAGGCCAACTGGATGCTGGTGGCGATCGCCGCCGCATCCGGCGCCATGCTGCTGTGGACCTTCATCGGCAAGCGTGTGGCGGGATTCGAATCCGCCGACACGCTCAAGGCCACCCGCCTCTACAACGACGACGCCCTGATCCTCGACGTGCGCGAGCCGAGCGAGTTCGAGTCCGGCCACATCCCGAAATCGAAGCACATACCCCTCGGCCAGCTCTCCGGCCGCCTCAACGAACTGGAAAAGTTCAAGGGCAAGCCGGTGCTCGTGAACTGCCGCAGCGGCCACCGCTCAACGCGCGCCTGCAACCTGCTGAAGAAGGCCGGTTTCGAGACCGTGTACAACCTCGACGGCGGCATCGTGGCCTGGCAGCGCGCCAACCTGCCGATCGAACGCAAGAAGAAGTGAGGATCTCCCGATGCAAAAGGTCGTGATGTACTGCACCGCCGTCTGCGCCTACTGCGGAGCGGCCGAGCGGCTGCTGAAAAGCCGGGGGGTCACCGAGATCGAAAAAATCCGCATCGATCTGGAGCCCGCGCGCATGGCCGAGATGATCGAGCGTTCGGGTGGCCAGCGCACCGTGCCGCAGGTATTCATCGGCGACACGCACGTCGGCGGCTTCGACGACACATCGGCGCTGGACGCCGCCGGCAAGCTGGTGCCGCTGCTGAACGCCGACTGAACCGGGCCGTCCCCGGGCGGCGCTTGATTTTCCGGACGCGACCCCGATCTGGAACCGGAACGCCCGCTTCGAAGGAATCGTCATGGAACTCGCCTGCCCTCACTGCCTCGCCGTCAACCGCGTGCCCGACGACCGTCTGGGCGATGCGCCCAAATGCGGCAAATGCGGCGCGCCGCTTTTGCCCGGCAAGCCCGTCGACCTGACCGCCGACAGCTTCGACCGCTTCGTCGCCAAGGCCGGTCTGCCGGTGCTGGTCGACTTCTGGGCGGCCTGGTGCGGGCCGTGCAAGATGATGGCGCCGGTGTTCCAGCAGGTGGCTGGCGAAATGGCCGACCGCGCACGTTTCGCCAAGGTCGACACCGAGGCCTGGCCGCAGGTATCGATGCGCCACCACATCAAGGGCATTCCCAGCCTGATCCTGTTCCGCGGCGGCGCCGAGGCCGCGCGCGTTTCCGGCGCGATGGACGCGCACGCCCTCAAGCGCTGGCTCGCGTCACAGGGCGTTCACTGAAGCGCGTGTAGAATGGCGAAAAACCGCCGCTCTACGGCGCATTCCAGCACACCCCGGAGCCCAGGCTCCGGTTTCTTTTCAGGGAGACACCATGTCGGACGAGCAGCAACCCGTGTTCAACATCGAGAAGATCTACGTTCAGGATCTGTCGGTCGAGGTGCCGAGCGCGCCTGACATCTTCCTGGAGCGCGACGCGCCGCAGATGGACGTCAACATGTCGACCGAGAGCAAGGCACTCGGTCCCGACATGTTTCAGACCAGCATCACCGTCACCATCACTGCCAAGGTCGCCGACAAGACGATGTTCCTGGTCGAATGCGCGCAGACCGGTCTCTTCCGCATCCAGAACGTGCCGCAGGAGCAGATGCCGATGGTGCTCGGCATCGGCTGCCCCAACATCGTGTTCCCCTATCTGCGCGAAACCGTGTCCGACGTCGTGGTGCGCGCGGGCTTCCCCCCGCTGCTGCTCAACCCGGTCAACTTCGAGGCCCTGTTCGTGCAGCAGCAACAGGCCCAGCAGCAGGCCGTCCCCCCGCAGACGCATTGACCGCCATCCGGACCCGCGTCTTCCTCGGCCTGTCCCTCGTTCTGGCGGCGATTCCGGCGCACGCGCTGGACTACCGCAGCACCGGACGGGCCGCACTGCTGTACGACGCACCCTCGACCGCCGCCGGCAGGCTCGCCGTCGCCGGGCCGGGCCTGCCGCTCGAAGTCGTCGTCGACACCGCGTCCTGGGCCAAGGTGCGCGATCCCAACGGCCGCCTGGTCTGGATCGAGAAAGCGGCGCTGGACGGTCCGCGCACCGTGATGGTCAGGGTCGACGTCGGCCAGGTCCGGCGCGCGCCGCGCCTGGACGCCGAGGTCGTCTTCCGCGCCGCGCGCGGCGTGGTGCTGGCGGTGAGCGGCGACGCCGACCCGGCCGGCTGGCTGCCGGTGAAACATCCCGAAGGCCTCGCCGGCTGGCTGCCCGTATACGAGGCCTGGGGCGAATGAGGCTCGCGGTGCTCGGCGCCGGCGCGTGGGGCACCGCGCTGGCCGCGCACTGGGCCGGACCGCACGACGTCGTCCTGTGGGGCCGCAACGCCGCCGAGCTGGCGGCAATGCGCACCCAGCGCGTCAATGCGCGCTATCTGCCCGGCTGTCCCCTGCCGGCGGCGCTCGCCTTCGAGGCCGATTTCGACGCCGCGGCGGACGCCGCCGAGCTGATCGTGGTCTCCGTGCCGACCCACGCCCTGCGCGCGACGCTCGCCGCCCTGGCGCGCCAGCCCACCCTGCCGCCGCTGATCTGGGTGTGCAAGGGCTTCGAACCCGGCAGCGGCAAGCTGCCGCATCAGCTCGTCGCCGAATGCCTGCCGCCGAACGTCCGCGCCGGCGTGCTGTCCGGCCCCAGTTTCGCGCAGGAAGTCGCGCGCGGCTGCCCGACCGCCCTCACGCTCGCCTCGACCGACGCCGCGCTCGCGCAGCGTCTGGCCGAAGCCCTCTCCGGCCAGCGCATGCGCATCTATGCCCACAACGACGTCGTCGGCGTCGAAATCGGCGGCGCCCTGAAGAACGTCATGGCGATCGCCGCCGGCATCTGCGATGGTCTCGCGCTCGGCCACAACGCGCGGGCCGCGCTCGTCACGCGCGGGCTGGCCGAAATGACCCGCCTCGGCGTCCGGCTCGGCGGTCACGCAGAAACCTTCATGGGCCTGTCCGGCCTGGGCGACCTCATCCTCACCGCCACTGGCGACCTCTCGCGCAACCGCCAGGTCGGCCTGCAGCTCGCGCAGGGCCGGCCGCTCGACGCCATCCTCGCCGAGCTCGGCCATGTGGCCGAGGGCGTGCCCACCGCGCGCGAAGTCGACGCGCGCGCCGCCACACTCGGTGTCGACCTGCCGATCACCCGCGCCGTCTGCCGCATCCTCAACGGCGCCCTGCCGGCCGCCGAGGCGGTCGACGCACTGCTGAACCGGGAAATCAGGACCGAGTTCTGACCGCCGGGCCTGCCGCCGGCTACAGTTTCCCGCCGCACCGCCCGTAATACCGACCATCGTTCGCGCATGCAGAGCCGGCGGTATTACACGAGGCGAAACGGAATCCATGCTCCAACCGTCATCCGCGATCCACGATGCAAAACCCTTGCGCAGCCTGTTCGCCGTCCTGCTGGGTTTTCTCGTACTGACCTACCTCATCGCCGTCTCCTGGCACTGGACCGACGTCCGCCGCGACGCCGAAGCCCAGTTGCGCTACATCAACAGCATCCTGGTACAAAACACCCGCGCCACCCTCAAGAACTACGAGCTGGTCCTGGAGAGCGCCGGCAGCGAACTGGTCGCGGCCGGCGCGCTGGATAAGCCCGAACGCGGCCGCGCCCTGGCCGAGCGCCTGCGCGCCATCGACCCGGGCATGGTCAGCTTCGGCCTGGCCCGCCCGGACGGCCAGTTCGTTCTGCTGAGCGGCGTGGCGAGCGGCCAGCCGCTGCCCAACCTCGCACAGTCGCCGGAAACGCGCGACAGCTTCCGCAAGAGCCTGCAGACCGGCCATATCCAGCCCGGCCGGCCGTATTACATGGCCACGCCCGGGAAATGGATCATCCCGGTGCGCGCCCCCATCGCGGACGACGCCGGCAGGACCGTCGCCGTGATGACGGCCGGCTACGCCATCGAGGGTGGCACGCTGCTGCTCGCCAACGCGGCGCTGCCGCCGCGTACCCTGACCGCGTTGCTGCGCGACGACGGCTATCTGCAATACGCCTATCCGCTGCCCGCCGAACTCAGAAGCGGGGCGGCGAACCACACCTACGGCCGCCGCATAAGCGAGGAAACCCGGCGTCAGATCCTCGCGTTCGAGGCCCCCTCGGGCACGACGCTCATCCACCTGCCGCGGCTGCACGGCTGGTTCCTGCTGGCCTACCAGAACATCGACGAATACGGCCTGAGCGCTGGTGCCTTCATGCCGCTTTCCGCCGTGCTGCTGAACTGGGCGCAGCGGCTGCTGCTGCCCACCGCGCTGCTCGGCACCTTTCTGCTGAGCGCGATCTGGGCCTACCGGCGTGCCGTCGCGCGCCAGGCGGCCTCGAACGACACCGTCTCGCGCCTGGCCAACTGGCGCCAGGCCGTGCTCGACGCGGCCCAGTACAGCATGATCTCGACCGATACCGCCGGCACCATCATCAGCTTCAACGCCGCCGCCCAGCGCATGCTCGGCTACCGCCCCGAGGAAGTCGTCGGGAAGGCCACGCCGGTGCTTTTCCACGACGCCGACGAATTGCGCCGGCACGCCGACGCGCTCGGCGCCCCGGTTCAGCCCGGCTTCGACGTGTTCGCCGCGCGGCCGCGCAAAGACCTGCCCGAGGAAGGCGAGTGGACCTACGTGCGCAAGGACGGCTCCCGTTTCCCGGTGCGGCTCGCGGTCACCGCCCTGCACGGGCCCGACGGCCGCATCGAAGGTTTTCTCGGCATCGCCGACGATCTCAGCGAGCGGGCAGCGGCGCGCGCCGACCTGCTCGACAGCGAGACCCGCTACCACACGCTTTTCGAGCACATCGGCGACGGCATCTTCCTGCTGCAGGGCGAGCGCGTCATCGACTGCAACCCGGCGGCCCTCGCCCTGTTCGGCTGTCCGCGCGAATCCCTCGTCGGCTCCGTGCCGTACCGGTTCTCGCCCGCGTTCCAGCCCGACGGACAGGCCTCGCGCGACAAGGCCCACGCCCTGATCCAGAAGGCGCTCGCGGGGGAGGCGCCGTTCTTCGAGTGGCGGCATGCCCGGGCGGACGGCACCTGTTTCGACGCGGAAGTCACACTCAACCGGGCGGAGCTCGGCGGCGAGCCGCACATCCTGGCCACCGTGCGCGACATCACCGGGCGCAAGGAAACGGAACGCGAGCTGACCCGGTCGCGCCAGGCCCTGCTCGACCGCAACGAAAGCCTGCGCCTCATCAACCAGTTGTCGGAACGCGTTCACGCCTCGTTGTCGCTCGACGACATCCTGCAGGAAGCGCTGGATGCGCTGCAAGGGCTGAGTCGCGCCGCGCACATCGCCATCCATCTGCTGAACGACGACATCCTGGAACGGGCCGCCAGCCGCGGCTTCGACGAGGCCTTCCTGCGCCTCGTCGAGAATGTACCGCTGGCCGACAGCCTGTGCGGCGCGGCGGTCGCGGCGCGGCGGCCGCTCATCAGTGCGGACGTCGCCGACGACGCGCGCGCATCGCCGCAGTTGCGCGACGCCGCCGTCGCCGCCGGCCTGCGGACCTGCGGGGTCATCCCCATGATCTACAACGAGCGCGCACTCGGCAGCCTCGTCGTGGCGTACGGTGACGGCAGACGTTTCAACGACGACGATCTCGGTACCCTGAACGCGCTGGGCAACACCGTCGCGCTCGCCGTCGCCAACGCGCGGCACGTCGTCAGCCTCGCGTTCTAGGCACGTCACGACAGCCTGACCGGGCTGTTCAACCGCTCGGTGCTGCACGCCGAATTTGCCGAACGCGTCGCCCGCCACGCCGGCGCGGTCACCGCGCTGTTCCTGCTGGACCTGGACCGCTTCAAGGAAGTGAACAACACGCTCGGCCACCACGTCGGCGACAGACTGCTGACCGGGATCGGGTCACGCATCGCCGAAAATCTGGCGGATCGCGACGCGCTCGCCTGCCGTCTGGGCGGCGACGAATTCGCCATTCTGCTGACTGGCCTGGCCGACGAAGCCGAGCCGGTCGCGCTGGCCCGCCGGTTCAGCGAGGCGCTGCGCCGGCCCTTCAGCATCCAGGGCATGGCCCTGCGCGTCGGCGCCAGCATCGGTGTCGCCCTGCATCCCGCGCACGGCGAGACGAGCCACGAACTGCTGCGCGCCGCCGACGTGGCCATGTACCAGGCGAAAAAGCGCGGCACCGGCGTGGCCGTGTACGACCGCAACTTCGACGACCACAGCCCGGAACGCCTCGCGCTGGCGGTCGAACTCGCGCACGCGGCGGAAAACGGCGAGCTCGTCCTGCACTACCAGCCCAAGATCGACGTCGCCACCCGGCGCATCGCAGGCTTCGAGGCCCTGGTCCGCTGGCGCAACGCGCGGCTCGGGCTGCTCTACCCCGCCGACTTCATCCACCTCGCCGAGATGAACGAGGTGATCCACCCCTTCACCCTGGCCGTGCTCAATCTCGCGCTCGCCGACAAGCGCCGCCTGCGCGCGCTCGGTCATGCGCAGGCGGTGGCGATCAACCTGTCCGCCCGCAACCTGCTCGACAATCAGTTCGCGTACAAGCTGCAACAGGCCATCGAAACGGCCGGCGTACCGTACGGCGAGATCGAGCTCGAACTCACCGAAACCGCGCTGATGCAGGATTCGGATAGTTGCGCGGCGATGCTGCGTCACATCGCCGCGCTGGGCATCGCGATCGCCGTCGACGACTTCGGCACCGGCTATTCCTCGCTCGCCTACCTGCGCCAGCTGCCGCTCACGGCGCTGAAGATCGACCGTTCGTTCGTGATCGGCATGCGCGACAACTCGCAGGACGCGATCATCGTGCGTTCCACCGTCGCGCTCGCGCACAATCTCGGCCTCGGCGTCACCGCCGAAGGCGTGGAAGACGCCCGCACCCTCGACCAGCTGCGCGAGATGGGCTGCGACCAGGCGCAGGGCTACTATCTGAGCCGGCCGCTGCCGCTGGACGAACTGATCGCCTGGCTCAATGCGTACACGGCCGAAGCGGCCTGACGCCCGGATTCACGCCGCCTCGCGCGCCATGCGCTCGATGGTGGCGACGAAACCAGGATCCTCGCCGTGCAGCAGGCCCGGCAGGGCCGCGCGGAAATCCGCCCGCTCGCACCATTCGTACATGTAATCCGACCACGACTGCCACAGGCGCGCCTGCTGACGGCTCATGTCGTCCTCGTAGACCAGCACGTAGGCGCGCTCGAACAGGCTGACCAGGATCGCGAACAAGGCCTGCTTGCGTTCGCGCTGCTCCTCGCTGAGCGCGCCCTTCTCGCCGGGCGACAGCAGGTGCAGGTCGGCGTTGTCGATGACCAGGCGCATGAAATCGGCGTACTCGTCGGTCAGCCGCAGGAAGAGCTCCTCCTCCTCGTTCTGCCGTTCGCGCCGCTGGTCGAGCAGATACACGGCGATCGCGAACGGCAGGCCGACGATGGTCACCAGGTAGCTCGCCGCTTCCAGCCATTCCAGAACGCTCATCACGCGCCCCCTCTTCCCGGCCGCTGAAAATCAACCGGCTCGCGTCGGGGGTGGGGCGCGTTCGCGGGCGCTCGCACGTGCCGAGGCTCGCTGCTCACGCGCCCCCCGAAAATCCGTTCTGCCGCCAGGCCTCGAACACCGTCACGCTCACCGCGTTGGACAGGTTCATGCTGCGCGACCCCGGCAGCATCGGCAGGCGCAGCCGGCTGTCGGCCGCGAATCCGGCCAGGATGTCCGCCGGCAGCCCGCGCGATTCGGGGCCGAACACGAACACGTCGCCCGGCCGGAACGCCGGCTCGCCGTAGAGCCGGCCGGCCCGGGTAGTGAGCGCGAACCAGCGTCCGGCGGCAAGCGCCGCGCGGGCCGCCGCCCAGTCGGGATGCGTGCGTACGCAGGCCATGTCGTGATAATCCAGCCCGGCGCGCGCCACCTGCCTGTCCGACAGATCGAAGCCCAGCGGCTCGACCAGATGCAGCCGGCAACCGGTATTGGCGGCAAGCCGGATGAGGTTGCCGGTGTTGGGGGGAATCTCGGGTTGATACAAAACGATGTCGAACATCCGGCTTGGCCTAAAATACGCGCATACGAGTCCCCACTATTATGGTCCCCTATCTCACCACCGCACTGACCGGCCCGCTGCTCGAACTGGAAAAACGCCTGCTCGACGCACAGCCGACCATCGAACACTGGTTCCGCCAGCAATGGAAGGAACAGGCCGTTCCCTTCTACACCTCGGTCGACATCCGCAACGCCGGCTTCAAGCTGGCGCCAGTGGACACCAACCTGTTTCCCGGCGGCTTCAACAATCTCAACCCGGCCTTCATGTCGCTGTCGATCCACGCGGCGATGGGTGCGGTCGAGAAGATCTGCCCCGACGCGCAGCGCATGTTGCTGATCCCCGAGAACCACACGCGCAACACCTTCTACCTGCAGAACGTGGCGGTGCTCGCCCACATCCTGCGGCAGACCGGGCTCATCGTGCGGATCGGCACGCTGATCCCCGAGATCACCCAGCCGACCACGCTGGAGCTGCCCGCCGGCGGCCGTCTCACGCTCGAACCGCTGGTGCGCCGCGGCAATCGCGTCGGCCTCGAAGACTTCGACCCCTGCGCGGTGCTGCTCAACAACGACCTTTCCGCCGGCGCGCCCGACATCCTCAAGGGCATCGAGCAGACCATCATGCCGCCGCTGCACGCCGGCTGGGCGACGCGCCGCAAGTCCCGGCATTTCACCGCCTACCGCGACGTGGCGATCGAATTCGCGCGGATGATCGACATCGACCCCTGGCTGATCGACCCCTATTTCGACCAGTGCGGCCGGATCGACTTCCACGCCCGCCAGGGCGAGGCCTGCCTGGCCGAAAAGGTCGAGGCGCTGCTCGCACGCATCCAGGCCAAGTACGACGAATACGGCATCGACCAGCCGCCCTTCGTCATCGTCAAGGCCGACGCCGGCACCTACGGCATGGGCATCATGACGGTGAAGTCGTCCGAGGACGTGATCGAGCTGAACCGCAAGCAGCGCAACAAGATGGCCGTCGGCAAGGAAGGCATGGAAATCAGCGAAGTGCTGATCCAGGAAGGCGTCTACACCTTCGAGAGCATCAACGAGGCGGTTGCCGAGCCGGTCGTCTACATGCTCGACCATTTCGTCATCGGCGGTTTCTACCGCGTGCACACCGGGCGCGGCGCCGACGAGAACCTCAACAGCCCCGGCATGCACTTCGTGCCGCTGGCTTTCGACACCACCTGCTTCACGCCCGACCGCGGCGCCAATCCCGACGCCGCGCCCAACCGTTTCTACGCCTACGGCGTGATCGCGCGGCTCGCCATGCTGGCGGCGTCGATCGAGCTCGACGAGGCGCTGAACGACCAGCAGGCCGCGCAGGAAGCGACGGCCGCATGAAGCTGCTGTTCGTCGTCGACCCGCTGGCCGGGCTCAAGCCGCGCAAGGATTCCAGCGTGGCGATGATGCGCGCTGCGCAGGCGCGCGGCCACGCGGTGCTCGCCTGCGAGGCGGCGCAGCTCTACGTCCGCAACGGCCAGGTCTGCGCCGACTGCGAGACGCTCGACATCGCGTCCGACGACGCCTGGTACCGGATCGTCGGCAAGCGCGAGCACGCGCTGACCGATTTCGACGCGATCCTGATGCGTACCGACCCGCCGGTCGACACCGACTACCTGCTCGCCACGCATCTGCTCGGCATCGCCGAGGCAGCCGGCGCGCGCGTGCTGAACCGGCCGGCCGCGCTGCGCGACTGCAACGAAAAACTGGCGATCCTCGATTTCCCGCAGTTCGTCGCGCCCACCCTGGTCGCCGCGCAGGCAGTCGAGATCGAGGCCTTCCTGATCGAACACGGCGACATCATCGTCAAGCCGCTCACCGAGATGGGCGGCGCCGGCGTGTTCCGGCTCGGCGTCGGCGACCCCAACCGCAACGCCATCCTCGAAACGCTGACCCACCGCGGACGGCGCCCGATCATGGCGCAGCGCTACCTGCCGGAAATCAGCGAAGGCGACAAGCGCATCCTGCTGATC
>JACDJB010002782.1_pt1 | contig 12081 bp, 10 predicted proteins | sample 7454121 | NCBI WGS metagenome assembly JACDJB01 (sample SAMN14253290, study PRJNA609438) | sludge metagenome | isolation source: sludge after 25d culture with pyrite | collected 2018-12-20 | reverse complement strand
CCCTTATTATCACATTCCCTGCAGCGATTGTTTTCAGCAGGTTGCAAAAATGACACCCTACAACAATACGGATGATTATGTGGTACTGCTGAATGAAAGTCTTGAAATATTGGATGAATTGCACTACACCGAAAAAATGCACACCCCATTTTTATCCGGGCGGAAAGGAATTTCCCTTGAGCGGGTATCCTTTTCTGTTCCTGCCAACGTATCGGGAAACTGGCATTCGGCAGCCGAAGATGCCGGGTATGGTACTCCGGGTTACGAAAATTCCCAGGCGGGGGCAAATCCGGGGAACAGACCGGAAGTTGTTTTTGAACCGGAATCGTTCTCACCCAATCACGACGGCTACAATGATGAGTTTTTCATTCGCTATCAAATGCCTGAACCGGGCTTTGTTGCCAACATCTCCATTTTTGATGCCGCGGGCAGGTTTGTGCTGCATCTTGCCAAAAACAAAATGCTCGGGAGCGCCGGAGAATTCAGATGGAACGGGGAAGACCAGACCGGCAGCAGGCAGCCACTTGGAGTCTATGTTGTTCTCGTGGAGGTATTTAATGCAAAAGGGGAAGTTTTTCGTTATAAAAAAGGGGTTGTACTGACAGATTTTATGGACTAATAAATTTTTGAAAATCATCTATGAAAAACGACAAAAAAACAACAGAAGAAATTTATTGGAAAATGACGTCAATTTGCAGTCGCGCAGAGCAATGCCCGCATGATATTTACAAAAAGATGGCAACTTCCGGCTTAACCGATGAACAGGCGGATGAAATTATCAAAAAGCTGAAAGAGGAAAAATTCATTGACGAGGAGCGGTATGTCAATGCATTTGTATCCGATAAATTCAAATTCAACAAGTGGGGAAAAGTAAAAATACGATACCATTTAAAGATGAAGAACCTGCCGGATACGCTGATTCAGCATGGGCTAAATCTGATTGATAATGAGAAGTATATCGAAGTTTTAAAGAAAACGATGAAGGGAAAAGCGCAGACAGTAAAAAACAGAGGAAAATATGAGAAAATGGGACAGATTATCCGTTTTGCACAAAACCGCGGATTTGAACCGGAATTGATTCATCGTTATCTGAATGATATAGTTTCACAGTAATTTTTCAAACTGCTTCCTTCGCTTCCCTTTAGATTTATTATTTTTGTGAAACAAAAAAGATTTAGTGATGATTTTAAAAGACCAGATAAAAGACCTTCTGGAGCGCAGGGATGCGCTGAGGAGGCATCTTTGACTATGATGCAAAATTACTGCAACTGAAAGAAGAGGAGCTGAAAACTCAGGACCCTGACTTTTGGCTCAACCCTCAGGAAGCAGAAAAACAGATGAAAACCATAAAATCCATTAAGGACTGGACATCAGGATTTGAGAAAATCAATCGGGCAGTTGAGGATTTTACCGTACTTTATGAGTTTTTTGAAGAGGAAGAAGTTTCCGAAGATGAGATTCAAAAGGCTTATGCAGACGCACTTAGCCGGGTAGAAAGTTTAGAGACAAAAAATATGCTTCGCAACGAAGAAGACCACCTTGGCGCTGTTTTAAAAATCAATGCCGGCGCCGGCGGAACCGAAAGTAACGATTGGGCTGAAATGCTTTTCAGGATGTACACGCGCTGGTGCGAGGATAAAGGCTATAAAATTAAAATCGCCGACATGCAGTCCGGTGATGAGGCAGGAATCAAAAACTGCACGCTGGAAGTTGAGGGCGACTTTGCTTATGGTTACCTGAAAAGCGAAAACGGCGTTCACCGGCTGGTACGGCTCTCTCCCTTCAACGCCCAAAACAAGAGAATGACCTCGTTCACTTCGGTATATGTGGCTCCCCTTGTTGATGACAGCATTGAAATTGAAATTAATCCGGCAGATATCACCTGGGAGACCTTCCGAAGCAGCGGTGCTGGCGGACAGCATGTGAATAAAGTGGAAACCGGAGTAAGACTGCGCCACGCTCCTTCAGGCATAATCATTGAAAACACGGAAGGACGCTCACAAAGCGGGAACAAGGAAAATGCACTGCGTTTGCTGAAATCACAGCTATATGAAATTGAGCTTCGCAAAAAACGGGAAAAGGAAGCGGAAATTGAATCGCAGAAAAAGAAAATCGAGTGGGGCTCTCAGATTCGTTCCTATGTTTTGCAGCCATACCGGATGGTGAAAGATTTGCGGACAAACTTCGAAACCGGAAATGTGAGCGCTGTTCTGGATGGCGATCTCGACGGACTAATCAAGGCATATCTCATGGAATTCGGCGGGCAGTAATTTCATAACTATCGACAATTGCTTTTCTTTTTCTATTTTTATGAAGAATTCTGAACAGCAGCATTCAATAAAAATAAATCTGAAAAATTTGCCGGTATGTTTTCAAATAAAGACTTTATAAACAGAGAAATAAGCTGGCTTTCCTTCAACGAAAGGGTTTTGCAGGAAGCAGAAGACCCCAACACGCCCCTGTTTGAACGGATTCGGTTTATCGGTATTTTCTCCAATAATCTTGATGAGTTTTTTCGGGTCAGAGTGGCAACCGTCCGGCGGATGGTTGATTTAGGCGAAGACGAAGAAAACCTGTTGGGCGATTTTTCGCCCGTTGAGCTTCACGAAAAAATACAAAACATCGTTTATGAGCAACAAAATAAAGTTCAGCAAATTTTTGTCAACATCATCGAAGAGCTGAAGCAGAACAACATCTTTGTGATTAACGAAAATGAGCTGAGCCAAAAGCAGGGAGCTTTCGTGAAGAAATATTTTTACGAAAAAGTGCTTCCCAATTTAGTCCCCATCATGCTCAGCAAAAAAAATAAATTTCCCTACCTGCGTGACCGTTCAGTTTATCTTGCCGTGAAGCTGATGAAAAAATCGGATCCTGCCGATTTTGCCTACTCACTCATCCGCATTCCGGGCAAAACGGTTTCCCGGTTTTTGGTCTTGCCCAAAGTACAGAACAAAACGTTTGTGATGATGCTGGATGATGTGATACGTTACTGCTTTGATGACCTTTTTTTCTATTTCGATTACGATAAATATGAGGCATTTACCATAAAAGTTACGCGTGATGCCGAGCTGGACATTGACGATGATATTTCAAAAAGCCTCATTGAGAAAATGAGCACAAGTTTAAAAAAGCGCAAAACGGGAAAACCGGTGCGTCTGCTCTACGACAGGGAAATTCCGCAGGATTTGTTAGATTTCATTTTGAAAAGAATGAAACTTGACGAGGAGAAAAATGCCGTTCCCGGCGGAAGATACCACAACCATAAGGATTTTATGAATTTTCCGACAATCGGAAAAAAAGCTCACTATTATCCCAAACTACCGCCGTCCAGACATAGGGATTTACCTCTTCACACCAGTATTCTGAGCATTTTGCGTAAAAAGGATGTGATGCTTCACTATCCATATCAGACCTTTAACCATTTTATCGACTTTTTGCGCGAGGCTGCCATTGACCCGCAGGTGAAGGAAATCGGATTGACCATTTACCGTGTTGCGGAAGATTCAAAAGTAATGAATACCTTGCTTAATGCAATCCGCAACGGGAAGGTTGTTACCGTGGTTATTGAACTTCAGGCACGTTTTGATGAGGAGGCAAATATCATGTGGTCCAACAAGTTGCAGGAAGAGGGCGCCAATGTCATCAATGGAGTGCCCGGCATGAAAGTGCACAGCAAGCTCGCCTGGGTTAAACGGTTTGAAGACAAAAAACATAAGAATTATGCATACATAGGCACAGGAAATTTCCACGAAGGCACGGCGCGTGTTTATGCCGACGACGGACTGCTTACCGCCGACCCCCGTCTTGCCGATGAAGTGGCACGGATTTTTGACTTCTTTAAACAAAATTACCGTCATTACAATTATAAAAACCTGGTTGTCAGTCCTTTCAGTATGCGTGATACTTTTGTGAAACATATTGAACGCGAAACAGAACTGGCGCAAGAGGGAAAAAATGGCTGGATGATATTGAAAATGAACAGTTTGATCGACCCCGGGATGATTCAGAAACTCTATTTGGCGGCAAAAGAAGGCGTAAAAATTCAGCTCATCGTCAGAGGTATTTTCGGGCTGATGCCCGACCGTGAAAAATATGGTGATAACATCAAGGCAATCAGTATTGTGGATAAATACTTGGAGCATTCCCGCATTTTTCTTTTCGGCAATGGCGGTGATGAAAAGATGTACATTTCGTCTGCCGACTGGATGCCGCGGAACCTGAACCGGCGGATTGAAGTTGCCTGTCCCATTTATGATAATGCCATCAGAGAAGAGCTAAAAGAGATGCTCAGAATACAGCTTCGGGACAACACAAAAGCACGGATTCTTGACCCGCAGCTGCAAAACAATTACAACAGAAAAACTTCAGAATTTAACTACCGCGCACAGGAAGATTATTACAATTACATAAAACAAAAACAGAATATCTCCATGAAAATCTATCATAATCCCCGCTGTTCAAAAAGCCGTGCGGGTTTGAAATATCTTGAAGAAAAAGGATACGAAATAACCGTTGTGAAATATCTTGACGATGGTTTTACTGAACAGGAATTGCAGGAAATCATTGCCGCAAGCGGTAAAAGCGCTTTTGATTTTGTGAGAACCCATGAAGCCGATTATCGCGAAAAGTATAAAGACAAGGAGCTTTCAGACGCAGAATGGATAAAAATTTTAGTGGAAAATCCGCGTTTGCTGCAGCGTCCTATTGTGGTCAATGGAAATAAATCGGTACTTGCAATTCCACCGGAATCCGTGGAGCAGATTATTTGATATTCAGCTTTTTCTGAAGTCCTGCAATCTCTGCTTCCAGTTTGCTTTTCTGCCTGATTGCAGCAGAAAGCAGCAACGCATCTTTCACTGCCTGCTTGTCGTAAGATTCCAGAATGATGTAGTAGTACTCTTTCCCTAAAAACACCGCTTTCAGGTTGCGGTCTGCATGTTCGGCAATAAATTCCATTACGCCGTTATCTTTGCCGTTGCGATAGCTCACTTTTTCCCATTTGGCTTCCATAAAATCGCTGCGGTGATTGTTGGGGTCGCCAATGGGAATTTCTTCTGTTTTAGCATCTTCACCCTGGTCATAAACCCGCAAAGCGATGTGGTTAAGCCATTTCTCGCCATGATAATTGCTGCTCAGGTAAATTTCACCCCGCTCATCCAAGTGCACCTGAATATAGGAGCGATCCCACGCCCGCTGAAAAGTTTGCCGGTTGTGAGTGTATTGTGCATACCGGTCAAATTCGGTCTTCTCTTTTGTGAACGGTTTTTCCAACTCAGTGATTTTAATTTTCAGGGAATCCAGTTCTGATTCCGTACGATGCAGCAGCTCAAACTGCACTTCACCCACCAGATTTTTTGCGGCATTGAGTGAATAGACCGCCTTTGGATAGAGCCGCGGAATGCTGTCTAAGTGAAGAAGCGCCGCAGCCGTATCATTTTTTTCCAGCAGCGCCTGTGCATGATTGAGCTTTGCACGGGCTTTCTCTTCATCGGATGGTCCGCAGGCAAACAGGAACAGTCCGGCAAATAAAACGGCTATGTAAACTGAAAATCTCATGTTATCCTTGTTTTGCACAAAATTAAGAATTTTCATCGGATACTCCCGCTTTTCATACAGTTCTGTATAACGGTGAAGTGGTGACTGCGGTAAACTTTTTGCGAAAGAAGAATTTGCAAATTTGCAATTCCTTTTCTGTGGTGTTTCTGCCGCCATTTTGCCAATATGCGTTTTACAGGCATTTATTTTCATTTTCGATACGTTTTACCTCTACGTACTAATTGCCCATAAAGGGTTGAGATTGAATAGGAAGCGGATTTTTATTTTTAACATTCAAAGCGAGTTCAAAGCTTCAATTTTAGATGAAACTTTGAACGGAGACGGGTACCCGCTTTTTTGCGAATTTTTTGTTGTAGGTAGGTTATCTTTATATTATAGCCTGATTGATAAATCTAAATGCCCTCCAAAACCGAGTTCAACTATTTTTTGAAGTGTTGAAATTCGTGCTTCTTTGATGTTGTTCTCAATTTTTGAAATATACGATTTGGTCATACCAACTTTGTCAGCAAGTTCTTCCTGTGTCATACCTTTTTCAAGCCTTGCTTGTTGAAGCATTACTCCAATTTTAAAGTTTTCGTAACCTGCTTCCAATTCGTCACGCTTTTTTGTTCCAAGTTTGCCGTAGTTTTTTTCTTTAAAATCTTCGAGCGTCATCAAGTTTTTATTTTTCGTTTTCATATTCAATTTTAATTTTAAGAGCCAATTCAATTTCTTTTTTAGGTGCCTTTTGTGTTTTCTTTTGAAAACCGTTTATCAAAACAACTAAGTGTCCTTTGTCAAAGAAACAGAAAATACGAAAAATATCGCTTCCTAATTGAACTCTGATTTCGTAAAGTCCGTCTGTGTTCTCTATATGTTTGAGATACGTTTCAGGAACTCTTTCCAAATCTTCTACCAAGTCAAATGTCCAGACTATTTTTGCTTTTACTTTCTTGTTTTACTCGTCAAAAAAGGTTTGAAAATAGTCTTTATAGAAAATTATCGTTCTATATTTCTGTTTTTTATTCACCTTGCAAACATACATAAGTTTCCCTTTCGTACAACTTAGTCTTCTGTTTTATTTCATTTTTTGTTGTCGATGGGATTTGTCGCAGTGTTGGGTTAACTTGCCACTAACATCTTTTTATACGCCACTAACTTACAACTTGCGCAAATATTAAACAAGCAACTTGTGCCAACCAATTAGATGTTTTGCAGCATACTGAGACTAATCTGCATATTATAAGCTGTTTACTTTTAAAAGTAGGCTGTATATTATAAACTAACAGAGAAAAGCAGGGTAAATCATCACTCTAAATTTACCAGCCCATCCGGAATCTGAAGTGAAATTGTTTTCTTTATTTCATCGGTTTTCACCAAAATATCTTCATTAAAAGGAATCAGTATCTCTTTTTTGCCCGCTTCCACGGTAAAGACAACATTTCCCGAATAGTCATCAACAGCCACAATTTCTCCCACTTCCATTCCGTCTGCGTCTGACAGGATATAGTGCAGAAACTTATTTTCGTCAACTTCCTCTGCATCCTTATCCACTTCATCAGCTTCATGGCGAAAAACATAAACCGCACATCCCTGAAACCGGCGGGCATACGCTTCAGTATTCACCCAGTCGAATGCAATGATTGCCGTTTTATCGGAGTTAAATTGAACGCCCTCCGGCGATATGAAAAAGGGAACCAGCAATCCGTCAATTTCAAGGAAAAGGCGATTTGCCCGTTCAACGGTATCTTCAAACTGTGGTTCAAATTCCAGTATCAGTCTGCCATGCACCCCATGCGTTTTGCGGATGGTTCCGATTTGCCGGCACCGGGATTTTGGTATTGTTTCCATAGCTTACAAATATAGCGGGTATAAAATTTTTGACAAAAAAAACCACCTGCTTGTTGTTGCAGATGGTTTTTTATTTCGTATGAAAAAATGCGGATTAAGAATCGGCGCTTTTTTCTTCGGGAGCTTCTTCGCTTTCAGCAGGTTTTTCTTCTGCTTCCTGAACTTCAGTTTTGGCAGCTTCTTCTTTAACTGCCGGAGCTTCGGGTTCAGCTTTTTCCTGAGTTTCCTCAGCTACTGTCTCCTCAACTTCCTCAGTTGTAACTTCAACTTTCTCAGCAGCAGCTTCCGCTTCCTCTGCGGCAGCAGCCTCTTCAGCTTCTTTTGCAGCTTTGGCTTCTGCCTCGGCTTCTTTTGCATTTTTAGCTGCAATTTCTGCCTCTTTGGCTTCACGCAGTTTTGCTTCTGCCTCGAACTGCTTTTTCTGAATGGCGCTCTCTTCACCGGCAACGCGTTCGCGTTTTGCCTGAATCTGCGCCTCCTTGTCAGTCAGCCACTGTTCCAGTTTCTTTTCAGCTTCCTCTTCGGTGAAAGCTCCTTTTTTCACTCCACCCATCAGGTGTTTTTTGTAAAGTACACCTTTATAGGACAAAATTGCCCTGACGGTGTCGGTAGGTTGTGCGCCTTTTGTAAGCCAGTCATAAGCTTTATCAAAATCGAGATCTATCGTAGCAGGATTTGTATTCGGATTATATGAGCCAATCCGTTCAATGTACCTGCCATCCCGTGGCGCCCTGCTATCAGCTACCACAATGTGGTAGTAAGCATAACGTTTGCGGCCATGCCGCGCTAATCTCATTTTTACCGGCATAATGCTTAAAATTACTTTTTTAAAATGTGGGCGCAAAGATAATATAATTATCTGCTTGCCTTACAGGTTGGCAGCTTTTTTCGTTTATCTTAAAAAAACATAAAACGGCTGAATCCCGATTGCCGGGAGTTCAATCATTTTTTTATGTTTGTTTCAAAATTGAATATTGTTTCATCATGCCGGCTGAACGGCAGGCATTGTGCTTCAAAATGTTGTGTATTTATTAAACAATTGGCATTAAATGAACATCAACTGGTTATTTTTAATTGTTGGCGGTCTCTTTGAAACCGGATTTGCCATGAGTCTGGGCAAAATGCAATATTCCGGCGGAAAACAGGCATGGCTGTGGTTCTTCTCCTTTCTTGTGTGCGTCAGTCTGAGTATGTATCTGCTATATAAAGCCATGGGAAATCCTCATCCCATTCCTGCCGGAACAGCTTATGCCGTGTGGGCAGGAATTGGCGCCATCGGCACGGTTGTATTAGGGATTCTGATTTTTAAAGAACCGATAACATTTTGGAGAATGTTCTTTCTGGCAACGCTGATCATATCCATTGTGGGTTTACAAATTACCACTCAAAACACAACCCCTTAACAGAGCCTGCAAAACAGAAGCGAAACCTGCTCTTTGTGTTAATTTTTCTTAATGATTCCAATTCGGGCATTGAAACCGCAAAGAAACTTTCTATTTTTCCTTGCTCAGATTAATAATTATTTCGTAACCGGAAATGCTCTGATTTTTTTATCTTTGCAAACAAATTTGAAAAAACAAATAAATGCCTGATAATAAAAAAATTAAGTCAGCTCTCATATCTGTTTTTCACAAGGAAAATCTGGATGGGATTCTAAAAAAGTTAAATGAACTTGACATAAAATTAATCAGCACCGGCGGCACCAAATCATTTATTGAATCGTTGGGACTGCCGGTTATTTCTGTTGAAAGCCTGACAGGATACCCCTCCATTTTGGGCGGACGGGTCAAAACCCTTCATCCCAAAGTGTTTGGCGGGATTCTTTCGCGCCGGGAAAATCAGGAAGACATAAATCAACTCAGTGAATATGAAATTCCCGAAATTGATCTGGTCATTGTTGACCTCTATCCGTTTGAAAACACTGTTGCTTCAGGAGCTGCCGAGCAGGAAATTATCGAAAAGATTGATATTGGCGGAATATCCCTTATCCGGGCAGCCGCCAAAAATTTCAGGGATGTTCTGATTGTTCCTTCCCAAAACGAATATGCGCCGCTGCTTGATTTGCTGAATGAAAAAAACGGCGAAACTTCGCTTGCTGACCGAAAGTCATTCGCTGGAAAAGCATTTGCCGTTTCTTCCCATTATGATGCAGCAATTTTCGGTTATTTCAATCCGAAAGAGAGCGACAGCCCATCGGAGCGGATCAGCCTGAACAACGGGCATGTACTGCGATATGGTGAAAATCCGCATCAGAAAGCGGTTTTTTACAAGTTTGACAATGCTCCGGGAAAAACGGGATTCGCCAATGCAAAAGTTTTGCAGGGTAAAGCGCTTTCCTACAACAATATGCTTGATGCGGACGCCGCATGGAAATCGGCAGGAGACGCCTTCCATTCGGTTATGCATCTTGAAGAGAAAGTTGCCGTTTCAGTAATAAAACACCTGAATCCGTGTGGTCTTGCCGTTTCCGGGAATGTGATGGAAGCCCTTGAACTTGCCTGGGCAGGAGACCCGGTCAGCGCATTTGGGGGCATCATCTGCTTCACTGCGCCCGTTACAAAGGAAGTGGCAGAATGGTTCGGAAGCAAGTTTGTGGAAATTATCATTGCGCCAGAATTTACGAAGGAAGCGCTGGACGTTTTTGCAAAAAAGAAGAACCTGCGCCTGATGGAGGCGCCCGTCAAAGCTGAAATAACCGGCGAAAAACTGTACCGCTCCATCAGCGGCGGAATGTTGCTTCAGGATGAAGATGAAGGCATGGACACTCAATTTGATCAGGTAACTAAAAAAGCATTTGACAAGGATAAAATCAGCCTTGCAAAATTTGGAGTTTCTGCATGCAAACACTTGAAAAGCAACGCCATTGCAATAGTTACCCGGAGAGAAAACGGCTCTTTCTGGCTCACCGGAGCAGGAATGGGGCAGCCCAACCGCTTAGATAGCCTGCGCCATCTGACCATGCCGCGCTTCAATCTGAAAGAAGAAGCCAAACTGGAAGAATCGGTGCTCATTTCAGACGCTTTTTTCCCGTTTCGCGACAGCATTGAAGCCGCAAACAAATACGGTGTAAAATATATTGTGGAACCGGGCGGCAGCATCCGCGATCAGGAAGTGATTGACGCATGCAACGAATTTGGGATTGCCATGGTTTTCACCGGAAGAAGGCACTTTAAACATTAACACTCAAATTTATCTGAAAGAATGGGATTATTTTCTTTTTTAACCCAGGAAATTGCTATTGACCTGGGAACAGCAAACACAATAATCATTCACAACGACAAAATTGTGGTGGATGAACCTTCCATTGTAGCCATTGACCTGAAATCCGACAAAATGGTTGCGATTGGAGAAAAAGCCCGGCAGATGCAGGGAAAAACACACTCTACTCTGGTAACAATCAGACCGCTTCGCGATGGCGTCATTGCCGATTTCAATGCTGCTGAACAGATGATCCGGGGAATGATCAAAATGATGAATTCCAAGCCCAGAATTTTCTCGCCATCGCTGAGAATGGTCATCTGCATTCCGTCGGGAAGCACCGAAGTGGAACTGCGCGCTGTACGCGACTCGGCTGAACATGCCGGCGGCCGCGACGTGTATATGCTCTATGAACCTTTGGCGGCTGCCATCGGAATTGGTTTAGATGTGGAAGCGCCCGAAGGGAACATGATTGTTGATATTGGCGGCGGCACCACCGAAATTGCGGTGATCTCTTTAGGAGGAATCGTAACCAACAAATCTATCCGGATTGCCGGAGACGATCTCACTGCTGAAATCATGGAATACATGCGTCATCAACACAACATAAAAATTGGAGAACGGACTGCCGAAGAGATAAAAATCCATGTGGGCTCCGCACTCTCCCAGTTGAAAGAGCCGCCGCCCGACTTTATTGTTCAGGGACCAAACCAGATGACCGCTCTTCCTATCGAAGTGCCTGTTTCTTATCAGGAGATTGCACATTGCCTTGAAAAATCCATTTCAAAAATTGAAACGGCTATTTTGGGGGCACTGGAACAGACTCCTCCGGAACTTTATGCCGACATTGTAAATAAGGGAATCTGGCTTGCCGGCGGCGGCGCTTTGCTCAAAGGGTTAGACAAAAGGCTCACCGACAAAATCGGAATTACTTTCCGGGTGGCGGAAGACCCGCTGAGAGCCGTTGTGCGCGGTACAGGAATAGCTTTGAAAAATGTGGATAAGTTCTCATTCCTGATCAGGTAAAATTTTCCAACCGCGGTTTCAATGAAAAGCTTATTCAGGTATTTACTTAAAAATCATGCACTTGCTCTTTTTTTACTACTTGAAGTTTTTTCATTGTCCATGGTTTTTAACTACAACAGTTTTCAAAGATCGCAATACCTGAACTCGGCTAACCGGGTGAGCGGAACTGTTTACAATACCTATCAGCAGATTACACGATATTTTGGTCTGATAAAGGTGAACAGAGACCTGGCTGAAGAAAATGCCCGGCTACACGCCCTTATGCAAAAATATTCAAATAAGCTGGCAAAGCCGGATATTCTGACAGACACTGTTATCGGTCCCGAAGCGCTGATTCGCTTTATTCCTGCCACGGTTATCAACAATTCGGTGAATAGACCATTCAATTACATCACCTTAAACAAGGGGAGCAATGACGGAATTCAACCCGATCAGGGAATTATTTCAACGCAGGGAATTGTGGGCGTTGTG
>JACDJB010002775.1_pt1 | contig 12099 bp, 5 predicted proteins | sample 7454121 | NCBI WGS metagenome assembly JACDJB01 (sample SAMN14253290, study PRJNA609438) | sludge metagenome | isolation source: sludge after 25d culture with pyrite | collected 2018-12-20 | reverse complement strand
TTGAACGAGCCGTTCGTCGTCGAGAGCATCCTGGGGACGACGTTCACCGGCGAGGTGGTGGAGGAGACGACGTTCGGGCCTTACTCGGCCGTCGTGCCGCGGGTGTCGGGGACGGCGTATGTGGTGGGGCGGAGCGAGTGGTTGATCGATCCGAATGACCCGCTACGCAATGGTTTCTTACTTCGATAGCGCGCGATAATTCGGCCGAGAATCGTTATAATCTTCTATCGAGGTTACCGATGGCCCCGTATGAATTGTTGACCGACATCCACGCTCTTGAAGAAGAGTTATTGGACTTCGAGCGCAAGTACGGCATCCGCTCGGAGACGTTCTACGCCGCCTATATGAGCGGAGAAGAGCCGGAAGACGACAACTGGGTGCTGGATTTGGGGAGTGGGCCAGCGTCTATCGTACCTGGCTGGAGCGACAGGAAGTATCCTCATCACAAGCACATACCTCCTGATCTGAAACATCATCGCGTCCTCGCGCCCGACATGAGCTTTGATCAGCTAAACCTGCCATTCGTCATTGAAGAGATCGAGAAGCCAACACCCATCAAATAGTGCATCACCCGGTACACCGTGACTTTTGGCGCGAGATCGAGTGACAATTGGTGCTTGTGATGGGGTTTTGAATCCCCTATACTATCGACAGTGTTATTGTCGCGTGCCGCCGGATTTTTCGCATCGTTGCTGGCCGGCTGGCTTGGTTTGTTTGGAGGACGATATGAGTCGCTGTTTGGGGATTGCATTCCTGTTTGTTTTCGTGTTGGTTGTGGTTGCTGTTGGGCTTGGGCCGAAAAATTCAGCCGCCGCTCAAGTGATGACTGGGGCCACGACCCGCGTGTCTGTCGATTCAACAGGTACTCAGGGAAATGACTATTCAAACGCTCCCGCAATTTCGGCCGACGGACGCTTTGTTGCGTTCCGATCTCGCGCCTCAAATCTTGTTGCCAGTGATACCAACGGATATGAGGACGTCTTTGTTTATGATCGTCAGGACGGGAACGTGACCATAGCCTCGGTCAGTTCTACCGGGACACAAGGCAATGAATTCTCAGCTAATCCCGCGATTTCAGGCGACGGTCGATTCGTGGCGTTTGTTTCGCGCGCCACCAACCTTATCCCTGAAGATCACAATGTGACTGAAAAGGTATTTGTCCATGACCTGCTGACAAATACTACCTCTCTCGTCTCTCTTGGCGGCTCACTTAATATTGACCTGTCCTACGATGGGCGGTTCATTGCCTATGATAATGATCAGGACGTTTTCGTTTACGATCAAGTAGATGAAACGACGATCCTGGTTTCTGTCAGTCCGTCCGGCGCGGCAGGAAGTAACAATTCTCGTGCACCTTCGATATCTTCAGACGGACGCTACGTGGCCTTTTACTCGCGAGCCTGCAACTTGGCGCCGAATGCGTCTTGCCTACATGAGAACGTCTTTATCCGTGACCTACTGTCTGCAACAACGGAGCTCGTATCGATTAACTCATCCGGTGTCACGGCTAATGCCTCTTCGCAGATGGCTGATGTATCAGATAGTGGGCGCTTTGTGACCTTTTTCTCTCACGCCTCAAACCTCGTTCCAAATGACACAAATGGCGAGGCGGACGTATTTCTGCGCGATCGCCAAAATGGCACGACATCCCGAGTGTCCGTTGACTCCTCTGGGACGCAGGCGAACGGGCGTTCCTTTGGGGTGGTGATTTCAGGGGATGGCAACTCCATCGTCTTTCGCTCAAACGCAACGAATCTAGTTTCGTCTGACACAAATGGTGTCTGGGATGTATTTGTTTACGACAGACAAAATAGCACGACGAGCCTTATCTCAAGAAGTGTGTTCGGTGGGCTTGGAGACGGGGACTCATCCGAAGGTGCTATTTCGGCAAACGGAAGCGTTATCGCATACGACTCCAAAGCCAGCAATCTTGTTCTGGATGACACAAATGGTTGGAGCGATGTATTTGTATTTGACAAAGGCGGTACTCCAGAAAGCTTTTCGATTTCGGGCCGCGTGCTTGACCAAGTTACAGGAAATCCAATTCCTGAAGTGACTGTCTCAGTGGGAGAGACACATTCACAAACGTCGGCTCAGGGCTATTACCAACTTGCCGGGCTTGCTCCTGGCGCATATGCTGTCACCGCATTCAAGACGGGTTGGCAGATCGCCGAGCTTTCACAAGAGGTTACACTGCCTCCTGACGCCCTAGACATCGACTTCATGGGCCATCAACTTGGTCTGGCTGTCACCAACCTTGTTTCTAGGAACTCCTCGGGCATCCAAGGAGACGGTGATTCCGTCCTGCTGGGCATGTCCGCCGACGGCCATTATACGCTATTCCATTCCTGTTCCAACAACTTTGTTCCCGGAATGTTTCCTGACCTGAATTGCGATGTCTTGCGTCACGATACGAAAACAGGCGAAACAATCAGCCTTGCATCAAAGCCCTATACCAATGGTCAGGGTACTTCAGGTTTCATAGGGATCGCTTCGTCGCCACAAGGTGGAATGTCGGCCGACGGCAGAATCGTTGTGTTCGTATCTGGAGAGGATCTGGTAGTTCCAGGGGACAACAATGGCGAAATGGATGTCTTTATTCGCGATGTGGTTACTGGCACGTTGAATCGGATAACACTGCCAGGTGGCACTGAAATTGCTGGCGGTGCTTACTCCCCGACAATTTCGGCCGATGGTAATTACATTGTGTTCAAGTCAAGTTCCCCTGACATCGATGCAAGCCCTAAGTGGGACGAAGACTTGTATCTATTTGAGCGGGCTACGGGCGAAATCACTCGGATTACCAAGAGACAGGCGACTGGTGGAGAGGAATTCATTGGTCGTGCTGTCATTTCGGATGATGGACGGTATATTGTCTTTGATTCGCTAGATACCAGCTTCATTCCCAGCCCCCATATTCCAGTTGACTATTTGTCCCGGGTTTACCTGTATGATCGAATTGATGACACGTACTTGATGATCGGACCTGCTGATTCAATCAACGCCGCCAGTGATATCAGCCCTGACGGTCGTTACATTGTCATTACTTCTGATGCCGAGGAGCTATTACCCGGCGTTCCTGCTAATGAGCAGGTGTTTGTCTATGACACTGTTGAGGAATCGTTCACCCTCGTTTCCCGAAACCAAAGTGGTCAACCGGCGAATGACATTACAGGTGGTGGCATAATTTCAGACGATGGCAAATACGTGGTTTTTCTCTCAGATGCAACTAACCTGATCCCCGTGACGCCGGCCACGGCAAGAACGCGGCTCTACGTCGCTGACCTTGAGGCGCAAACTGTTGATTTGATAGAACTCGGGCTTCTTGGAGAAGACGCGAATGGAGGCACATTCATTCGCGCAATCTCGCCCGATGCCCGCTATATTGGCTTTACCTCTGATGCCAGTAACCTTGTAGTCGGAGACGTGAATGGAGCATCCGACGCGTTCCTTTATGAACTAAATCCACCTGCTGACGGAGATGATGACGGCCAGACCAGCGAAACCGAAAATGCCGCCCCCAACAACGGCGACGGCAACAACGACGGGACGCCCGACAGCCAGCAACCCAACGTCACCTCCCTCCCCAATAGCGGCAACGGCGAGTACGTCACATTGGCAACGCCCGACGGCACGGAACTGACCAATGTCACGGCGATTGAAAACCCGGCTCCCGGCACGGAACCGGAAGATACGGAATTTCCGGCCGGTTTTATTGAGTTCGGTATCAATGGGCTGGCAAGCGGCGGGGCGACGACGGTGGAGATATTCCTCGAAGGCGGCGTGACGGCCGAAACTTACTACAAATACGGCCCCACCCCCGGCAACCCGACCGACCACTGGTACGAATTCCTCTACGACGGTACGACCGGCGCGGAGATTCTGGCGGACAAGATCGTCCTCCACTTTGTGGATGGGGAACGGGGAGATTCTGATCTGACCGCCAACGGCGTCATTGCCGACCCGGGCGCACCGGCTACCCTGACGCCTCCGGCCTCGTCCGTCTATCTCTCCCCCACCGCCAAACTAACCCTCGCCGGCGCAACCTACGAAGACGAAGACATCCTCACCCACGACGAATCAACCAACACCTGGAGCCTCTTCTTCAACGGTTCCAACGTCGGACTAAGCAAGGCCGACGTCAGCGCCTTCGAGTTGCTGGAGGGCGGTGACATCCTCCTCAGCCTCGACAAGGCCATGAAGAACCTGCCCGGCCTGCCCAACGTCACCGCCGACGACTCCGACATCCTGCGCTTCACGCCGACCAGCACCGGCGCAAACACAGCCGGGACGTTCGCCATTTGGTTCGACGGCTCGAACGTGGGGCTGACGAAAGGTGGGGAGAAGCTCGACGCCATCGCCTTCGCGCCGAACGGCGACCTGGTCATCAGCACCGGCGGCGCGACCAGCGTGACCGGCCCGTCGGGGACGCTGAAGGTCAACGATGAAGACCTGCTCGTCTTCAACGATACCAGCCTCGGCGACGAGACCGCCGGGACGTGGAACCTCTACTTCGACGCCGGGGACGTCAGTACCAAGCTGGGCGACATCGTGGCCGCCGGGATCGACAGTAACGGCGACATCCTCCTCGCGGTGGACAAAAAGTGGGTCTTCGGTGCGCTGACGGTCAACACCTATGACGTCGCCCGCTGCGCCGGGCCGACCACGGGCGCCAACAGCGCCTGCGTCACGGTCGATCTGTTCTGGCAGGGCGCGCAGTACGGCTTCGCCAACAACAAGTACAAGATCGATGGCTTTGCGTTGGGCGGGGGATAAAGAGACAACAGACGACAGACCACGGACGACGGCTAGTGCTCTTGCCGTGGCCCGTGGTCTGTCGTCCGTTGACTACCTACAGCAGCGCCTCAATCTCATTCAAATGCCCATTCCGATGCAACGACCGATTAAACCGAAAGTGATTCGGCGACGCCTCGATCTCAGCCATGAGTTCGGGCGTGATCATCTCCAGTTCGGCGTCAATGGCCGTGGCCGAAGCCAGGCACAACTCCACGGCCGCCTGTGGCTCAATGACCAGGCAAAGTGACTTGATCGACTCATTGACGGCCGTTGAATCGACCGGGGAATCATCGACGCCGCCTTCTCGCCAGCGGCGCAAGAGGTGCAAATGGCGCTGGTCCCAACAAGCAAGGTGAGCCAACAGCGCGGAGACAGTCCAGCCGTCCTTGTTCATCCGGCGCAGCTGCTCGTCCGACAGCTCGCGGGTCAGTGTCTCCAGTCGTCGCCGGGAAGCAACGTTCTCCTGGGTGAAGGGAAAGGTCATGGGCGATCCTCATTAATAAGCAGTGACCGACGGCCGCCCGCCGCCCGGGGAGTCATCCGCGGTCAGCCGTCGACGGTCGACGGTCATGTGAGCGCCAACAACACCTCATCCAGCTCCACCGTCTCGGCATAGATCAGCCGTCCCGCCTGCTCGACCGTCCGGCCGTTCACAACGGTGTAATCAGCCGAGATGTATTCGCGCTCCTCGATGAGCAGCCGGTAGCGGCCCGCGGCCGCGTTCTGCCCGAAGGTGACGACGCCCGCCCACATCTCCAGGTGCGGCCGGCCCGGATAGGGTGCGTCGTAGAGGGGCGTCACCACGGCGGTTTGCGCGTCGCCCACGTCCTGCCATGCCAGGTCGCTCTCAATCTGGCCCGCGTGCGATTGCACGCGCACGCGAATCTGCGTCGGCCGCGGGGCGACCTGCGGCGGCTGTTGACCCACGACCACCGCCGGCGGTCCCAGCGGGGCCACGCCCGACACCACCAGCCGCAATTGCCGTGGCACGTTGGGATCGACGGTGATCAGCACCGAGCGGTCGGGCGTGATCTGGGCGAAGTCGGCCAGCACCACGCGCGAGATCTGTGCGTCCACCAGCGCGTGCGGCTGATAGCGCACCAGCGCCAACCGCACGAACGGCATGTAGGTCTCGTTGTCGGTCTTGATCGTCAGATCGGCAAACCACAGCTTGCGCTCCGGATCAAATTCGACCGGGAAGCCGACGACGTTCACCCGACCCGGCTGGCCGTCGGCCAGCCGCGCCGTGCGCTCTTCCAGCGAGACGCCGAAGTCGCCGGCCACGCTGTCGGGGAAGTGGTAGGTGGACGGCGCATAGCCGAGATTGGCCGTCTTCCAGATCGGGTCCATGCCCCATTGAGTGAAGTAGGCCTTGAACTTGTCCCGGTTGGCCGCGTCCAGCGTACCGTTGCTGCCGCTCCAGAGCGCCACGCCCAGCAACTCTCCCTCGCCCGACGAGAACCACGGCCGCTCCAGATAGACCCGCAGCCCGCCGCCGAAGCGCACGCTGCGCTTCATGCTGGTTTCCGTCTGCCGCTGCCAGCCGAAGGTGGGCAACACATAGACAACGCCGGGGGCCACCGGCCGCTCGCCGGCGGGCACGTCGACGATCACCGGGTCGCTGCGCCGCGTGAAGTCCAGCGGCTCCAGCCCGGCCTCCGCCTGTTGCGCGTCGGTCGGGAAATACTCCCGATAGCGCGAGGCGGCGATGGCCGTATAAGCGACTTTTCGCCGTTTGGTATCGTTGAAAATGTGGCGCGGCGCGGCCTGCGAGAAGTAGTTGCCGTATGCCTGATCCAGCGGGCCGCCGCGATCCCACAGGCGAGTGAACACGATCTGGTCATGCTCGGGATCGTAGTAGCCGACGCGGCGATACTCAACACCCGGAGCGCGGAGATAATCCTCGCGCAACGACGGTAACGGGATCGTTTCCACGTGGGCCGCGCGCTCCACCATCTGCCACGTCGGCTGGGCGGGGTCGTCCACCGGCTCGGCCCAGGCGGCGTGGAGATCGATCTGCGCGCTGCCCGCGCCATGAACCGCCAGCGCGCCCATCAGGTAGGCGTCGGTCGATCCCAATCGCCGCCAGGCGGTGATCGGCGCCAGTTCCACCGGGTCCTGCCGGTCGCGCACCGGCGCGGTGTGCAGCGGATCGGCGTCGCCCAGGTCGTCGTCGTGGTCCACGTTGAGGGGCATGAATCGGGGACGGCCGATGGGCTGCTGCACGGCATGCACCAAAGTCAGCAAGGCCGGCGGGTTCAGCATCCAGTGTCCGCCCTCCACGGCCCGCTGCAAAACGTGGTTGATTTTATCGACCGCCTGTCCGGGCAGCAGATATTGCGGCTGGGCCTGGAACACGGTGATCAGTTCGATGTACTGCCGCAGCCATTCCCATTGGCCCATTAGCTTCAGCCCCGCTGCTGTCATCCAGGTGCTCAGCGGCGTCACGGCCGTCTGCCCCTTGCCCAAAAAGACGGTCAGCACCCGGCTTGCCTCGTCCCATTGCGGGCGCAGGCCCATCTGCCCCGGGGCCGGTTCGGCCAACGTCAGCCGGATACCGACCCGGTTCTGCCAGTCACCGCCACCGTCGAAACTGATCAGCGTGGCCGAGCCGGAGCGCGGGTTCGGATCGTTCAGCGGCGCGTAGTCGACGGCCGCCGCGCCGCCGCCGCCCGGCGACACGTGCGCCAACGACCCGTCCGGCGCGCCGGGCAGGTCGCGCAGCGCCGCGCCCATCGCCAGTGGATCGGGCAGATAGACCAGAGCGTCTATCTGCGCCGCCGGCTCAACCGGGAATTCGCGCGGCTCCTGCCCGGCAATGGCGATGACCTGGCTGCTCAACTCGCCCGCGTCCCGATCGGCGATGAGCTGCCAGGTACCGGCGTCGGATTTCAGTTTACCCGTGGGGTCATCGAACATGCCCAGCCGCTCGCCCATCTCCACGCTCGTGCGTGGCGGCAGCAGGTGTCGGTCGCCGGCGGTCGTGTCGGCCGCGATGCCGTCCTGCTCCTCCCCGGCGTTGAACGTGCGAATGACCAGCCGATCGACGGCCGAGCCGGGGCCGGTCACCGCTGCCGGGTCGCGGATGACGATCATCGGCGCGTCCACCGGCTCATAGCGCAGATAGGGCCGCCCGTCTAGGTTGCGCGGCAGACCCATCACCAACGACAGCGCGGCGGCCATCGGCGAATCGTGATCCAGGCTGTTGCCGGCCAGATCCACGGCTCGCGCCCGCAGCCGGTAGCGGCGGCCGAAGGCCAGTCGCGGCAGCGATCCCTGGACGATCTCATAGCTGACCGTCATTTTGAACGGCGTGTCGGGCTGATCTTCCAGATATTCACCCGCCGGATCGTCGTCCGGAGGAATGGCCTTGTCGGGGTCGCCATAGCGGCTGAGATGTTTGCCGGGCATGGGCACGCTGAGGCTCCAGCCGGCCCAGCGGGCGATGGCTTCGTGAATGTACAGGTCCCGGCCGTCCTCGCCCTCGGCCGCGTCCGGCGCGGGCTGCATGGCCGCCGTCTGGACGAAGCCTTCTTCCTCGCCCGGCTTATATTTTTCCTCACCAATCTGGTAAGAACCCGTGCGCCGGTGGAGAGAGTGCCAGGCGTTGGTGTGCGAATCCCGGACGTCGATCCGGTAGCCGCGGAGCAGATCCTCGGCATAGAACGGCCGTTTCTGCGCCGCGCCGCCCTCCACGGCGTCGTTGAACGCCTCCGCCTGGGTCATGTTGGCGAGCAGTTGCAGGCCGCGGTCGTCGGTGAAGAGCGTGAAGCCGCCGGAGCGCAGCGCGGGCAGCGTCGCGTCCCGGTCATAGACCTCCGGGTGGGTCGCCGTCTCCGGCGCAACATTGCTATCCAGATTGTGCGATTGGCCGGGGTTGTGCATCGTCGCGGCCGCCATCATCGTCTTGTGCATGGCCCCGTCAACGTCCACCTGGGCCAGGCCGAAGCTTGCCGGGTCAAGGTTGATGAGGCCGATAGCCGCAAAGGACACCGACGGCGCGGGTTGGCCCGGCTCCGGCTTGTAGAGAGCCATCGGCGCGGTCAGGAACAACCGGTTGTTGCCGATGGGCAGATTAACGTAAGCCGTCTCCAGTTCGGGCGATTGCGTCGGCGTTTGCCAGTCCATCGAGGTCTTGGCAACGGAGAGCATGTCGACCTTGCCCGGCGCGGTGGAGGCGACAAATCCGGCGGGCAGCTCCAGATCGAACACCAGACCCAGCGCGCGCAGCAACGCCGGGTAGCTGTTCAGCGAAGTGAGCGCCTGGTGGAAGTCGATGACCTCCGCGGTATCGATGACGACCGGGTTTCCGTCTTGCTTGGGCGTCGGCATGTGGTGGAAGACGGCAAACGGCACGGCGGCGCTCTGGAAAGTGGAGGGGTCACGCGGCGCGATCAGCATCCCCTCGCTATCCAGCGCGGCGACGCGCCCGCGGCTGGTGCGCCACGAGACCTTGTCGGACCCCTTCTTGCGCCGGACGATCATTCGCCGTCGCGAGGCATGGCGCGCGTCCCAGCGCACGTCCAGCCCCTCCAGCATGTCGGCCAGCTTGTTGCGATTGCCGCCGTGGCCTTCCTGCTCGTGGGCAGGGCCGGCGGGCAGCGCCAGTTCGACGGCCGCTTCCTGATACACCGTCTTGACGGCGCTCAGCGTTTCGCGCACCGAGTAGGAGAGGACGCCCCGGTCGGCGTAGTCGGGGTATTCGTAGTAGCGCACGAACGTCTCTTTGTTGAAGAGTTGCTCCCATAGTTCCGGCCGCAATACCTCGCGATTGATGGCCGCGCGATGGGTTTGCGCTCCGCAGCGGACGATCAGCGTCAGGCCGCGCTCCTTCAGGAGTCGCGTCCATTTCAGCCAGTCGGGGAAGGAACCCAGGCGATTGTCGCCGCGCAACCGGGGCGAGACGATGACCGACACGGGCGACGGCCCGACATCGAGGGTGATGCCGCGCGGGATAATCGTAAACAGGACAGTTTGCTCTTCATCGGGATTCATCGTTGTATCTCCTCGCCTCAGGCAAACGCCAGCGCATACCGGCTCCACTTGTCGGCCGTGTCATACATCTCGCCGAATTTCGGGTCGCCGCTCTCGCCGCCAAAGGCGCGCTCGACGGTCAACTCGACCGAGGCGCTGAAGAACAGCACCTCAACCTCCACCGTCAATGTCGCCCGGCCATAGGCCTTGTCCGTGCCGCTGTCGTAGGTAAAGCTCAGGTTGAACTCAACGGAGACCTTGATCAGGCCCAGCACGCTCAGCGAACCGCCCATGCGCAGATAGCCGGACAGGACGGCCGAGAGTTCGGGGTCATCCTCCTCCTTGCGCTCCAGGGCGAAGTAGATGCCGGCCATGACGTGGACTTCGCCGCTGGCGACGCCGAGATCGAGAGCGCAGGTAACGCCGAACTCGAACGCCGCCTCCAGCATCTTCATGCCCGCCGTGTCGAGTTGCAGCCGGAAGAAACCGCCGCCGCCGAAGATGCTGACCGACAGCAGGAACGGCTTCTCGCGCGTCGAGACGTTGAAGTCGAACACCGGCTTGCCATCCAGGAACGGCAGGGTGAGAGCCGCGCCCAGGCTCACATCCTTCAGCGCGAAAACGCCGACCGCAACGGGCGGCAAGGCAAAGGCAAACCCGGCCGTGATGCCCGTGGGGCCGATATCGAGGCTTGGCCCATCGCCGAACAGATCGGGCGGGATGGCGTTGCGCAACTCCTCGACGAACGCCAGATCGCCCCCGAACGCCAGCGGCTGGTCGGGGTCCAGCTTCACTGTGACGTCGGTTTTCTTGCCGCTGTGGCTCTCGAAGGCAAACTCGCTGAAGTTAATTGTGACCGACTTGAGGATGATGACCTGGAAGTTGGTCAGCTTGCCGTTCATGTCGAAGGTCGGCTCGGCGGCCAGGCTGCCGTCGAGCTTGATCTCCTTCTCCATGCAACCGGCGATGACGAACTCGGAAGCCTCCTGATAATCCTTCTTGAACTCGGCGATGATCAGGTCCAGGTCCTTCAATGGCGGTTTCCAGTCGAAACAGGCGCTCAGTTTCTTGCCGTCGGGGATGTCCACCGTGCGGGTAGTGAACTGCGGCCCATTCTGGCCCAGCGGGCCGCCGGGGATCAGCTTGGACAGATCAAACGTCCCGAACAAAAAGGCCAGCCCGTCGCCGAAGAAATCGGCCGGGTCGAAGGAGTCGAGCAGTGCGTCGGCCGCCTTGCCCGCCACCGGCCCAAGCTCGCGCGTCAGCGTCGATAGCGCCATATTGGGCGTGGCAAACCCGCCGGCCTGATCGGACTGGAACGTGGCCCCCAGTGTGTCGGCCACAATCCCGGCGAACGGGTTGTCATCGGAATACAGCCCATCGCTATACTTCACGATCTCCGCGAAAACCCCGCTCGCCCCGTCGAATCCGTTGGTCAGATAATCCTGATAGAACCGGATATCCGTCGCCTGATCCGTGCCCAACAGTTCATTCACCTGGGGAATCCTGACTGCTGCCTTCAACATCTGCGGCGGCGTCCCGGCCGCGTTGACAACCAGGTTGATCGACTCGGTCACCAGCTGGGTGTTGTCGGTCGCCAGATTGGGATCGTTGTTGCGCTCGGCAAACGTCACCTTCCGGCCGGGGATGTTGATCTCCCGTTCCGTGAACATGGCCTTGGCGTTGTAGGCCGCGGCCACCTTTTTCATGTTATTCGTCACCGGCAGGTCGGAGATGGAGACGAACATCATCGGGATGGTCGCGTCGGATTCGTCGTCGGCCACGTCGGTGACGACGGCGTGGAAGCGGAAGAGTGATTGATTGGTAGCGCTGGTGTAGACCTTCACCCAGAACGAGCGACTGGTGCCGGCGATAATCTCCGGCGGAGCAATGTCGGGCGTCACCAGCGTCGTCAGGCGAACCTTTTTGAATGGAAGGCCCCGGTTGTTGAACTCCACCACCGGCCGGCGCACGACGATGAACATGCGCTGAATCATGTATGCGCCGACGATGCCGCCGACTTCCCTGAACTTGCGCTCGGTGACCTTCACCAGCGCCGCCCGATGACGGCCGGGCCACAACTCCCCTTCGTAGACGATCCGCACGTAGTGATCGCGCCCCTGGGCGGCGATGTGGACCCACTCCGACAGATCCAGCGGGCCTTGCTTGTTAAGCCCGATGTCGGGGTCAAGGATGATGTCATCGATGTGCCCGGCCGGATTCAGCGGCCCGAACGCCGCCGGCAACACCCTGTCTCGCTCCACGCCCGGGCCGGGAGCGCGCCCGACGAAGATATCGTCGAGGTCGAACGGCAAATCAAACGGCAGG
>JACDJB010002774.1_pt1 | contig 12100 bp, 11 predicted proteins | sample 7454121 | NCBI WGS metagenome assembly JACDJB01 (sample SAMN14253290, study PRJNA609438) | sludge metagenome | isolation source: sludge after 25d culture with pyrite | collected 2018-12-20 | reverse complement strand
GTAATTTCCTTTATCTGTATTGGCATACTGTTTTTTAATTAAATTACATCTGTATATGTTACAATCTACCACAATGACATATCTAATTGTAGGTAATGATGAAAAAAATATATACGATATCCTTAATCCATTAATCTCTAAACTTTGGAATAGAGAGATAAAAGATTTAGAAATTTTTGATAGCAGTAATCCAGATGTACATATAGTGGATGGAAGAGAGGTTAACAGTATTGGGATAGAGGATATAAAAGAGTTACAGAAAGAGATGATGTATTCTCCTTTTAAAGAGAGGGTACAGATTGCATATATCTTAGATGCTAATAAACTAACAGTTCAAGCTCAAAATTCTTTACTTAAAACTTTAGAAGAGAGTAGTGATAGTACAGTATATATTCTCATCGCGCAGATAGAGAAGAGCTTACTACCTACAGTTCTCTCTAGATGTTTAAAGATATATACACATGCCGCTACTGTAAGAAATGAAACTTTTACAAAACCTGATATACTCTCTATGGATCTAATAGAGGCCTTCTCAAAGATAGAGATAATATCTAAAGAAAAAGAGAGCGTAGAAGAGCTTCTTGATACTCTAGAGTCTTACTACCAATCCCTTTTAGAGAGGAATTTAATTGAAAAAAGAGGTATAATAGAGGTGTCTTTAAATATAAAACAGGTTTTACTTGCACAAAAAAGAATAAAAGCTAATGGAAACAAGCGTCTGGTACTAGAGAATCTGTTTTTACATTTAAAGAGGTAAGTATACCCCTTAACATTTCGCCCTATAATATATAGAATAGGAACTGTGATTGTTTACGACATATTAAAATAGTAATTTGAAAGAAGAAATATAATGCCAAGTAAGAGTAACTATCAAGCATCAAATATACAGGTACTCCAAGGACTAGAGGCCGTAAGAAAAAGGCCAGCTATGTATATTGGTTCTACCGATAGGAATGGTTTACATCACATTTTCACTGAAATATTAGATAACTCTGTTGATGAAGCTATAGGTGGATACTGTACTAGGATATGGGTCACTTTACATAAAGATGGCTCACTTTCTGTTAAAGATAACGGTAGAGGAATACCTGTAGAAATTCATTCACAAACAAAAGTTTCTACACTTGAAACCGTTATGACTAATTTACATGCAGGTGGTAAATTCGAAGAGGGTGCGTACAAAGTCTCTGGAGGTTTACACGGCGTAGGTATGAAATGTACCAATGCTTTGTCAGAGTGGATGATAACTACTGTACAAAGAGATGGAGGTATTTTTCAACAGGAGTATAAAAGAGGTATTCCACAGTATCCTGTAAAACAGATTGGTAAGTCGAAACTTACTGGAACAGAGCATAGATTCTTACCAGATGATCAAATATTTACAGAAGTAGATTTTGAATTCAAAGAGATTGTTAAAAAGTGTAGACAACATGCTTATCTAACAGCAGGTTTAAGAATATCAGTAAAAGATGAGAGAGTAGAAGAGGGTAAAGATCCAAAAATTTTTGACCTATATTTTGAAGATGGTATTAAATCATATGTTCTCTTTATGAATATAGATGAGAAATTCGTAAATGAAGAGCCTTTCTATGTTAAGAAAGAGAACGAAGGAGTATTAGTAGAGGCAGCTATCCAGTATACAAATGCAATGGATGAGAATGTTAAATGCTATACAAATAACATTATCAATCCAGAGGGTGGTACACATCTTTCAGGTTTTAGAACTGCCCTTACAAGTGCTATTAATACATATGCTCAAAAGTCTGAACTACTTAAAGGTCTTACAACATCTCTAAGTGGGGATGATGTTAGAGAGGGCTTAACTGCAGTTATTTCTGTTAAGGTTGCTAATCCTCAATTTGAAGGTCAAACTAAGATAAAGTTAAATAACCCAGAAGTTAAGAATGCAGTAGCAAAAGTCATTAGAGATGAACTACTTGTATACTTTGAAGAGCATCCTAAAGAAGCAAAAGCTATAATAGATAAGGCTGTACTTGCATATAAGGCGAAAGCCGCTGCAAAAGCTGCAAGAGATGCTGTAATTAGAAAAAGTGCACTAGAGAGTACTACATTACCTGGTAAATTAGCAGATTGTATTAGTAGTAATCCAGCAGATAGTGAGCTGTATATAGTGGAAGGAGATTCTGCAGGTGGAAGCGCCAAACAGGGAAGAGATAGACATACTCAAGCGATATTGCCTCTTAGAGGTAAAATTATAAATACACATAAATATAGAATTGATAGAGTGCTTGGTAATAACGAGTTTAAAGATATTACTACTGCACTTGGAGTAGGTATCGGAGATACATTAGATATTTCAAAACTTAGATATCACAAAGTAATCATTATGAGTGACGCTGATGTAGATGGTTTACATATCACTACATTAGTATTAACCTTGCTCTATAGATTTTTCAAACCTTTAATAGATGGTGGATACATATATGTAGCACAACCTCCTCTTCATAAGGTAGAAATTGGAAAAAAGAAATATTACTTCCTAAATGATCAAGAAAAGGATGCTTTTATTAAAAAAGCAAAGAGTGCCGGTAAAGCACCCGTAGCAAACAGATTTAAAGGATTAGGAGAAATGAATCCTGATCAACTTTGGGAAACAACAATGAGTCCAGAAACAAGAGCTCTAAAGCAGGTTAAGATAGAAGATGGAGAAGAAGCAGAAAAGGTATTTGAGATGTTAATGGGTGCAGAGGTTCCACCAAGAAGACGATTTATACAGAAATATGCTCGTAGTGCTCATTTAGACGTTTAATTTTTTATCTTTATAATATGTTTAACGAATTACCTAAAAGTGTAGACCCAATAGCTTTCACAAATCTTGTGGAAAAGAAAATCGCAGAGAGGGTTCCAAACAAAAATACAGAGATATTGAATATTCTTAAAGAGGATTCTAACGCAAGCCTTTTTACTCTTTTACAAAGATATATATATGCACAAGATGCTAAAGTAGGTCTCCAAGATTTAAGAACATACTTAGAAGCACATGTCTGGGATAAAGATGGTCAATTTGTAGATACCATTGGTATAAGTACAAACGAAAATGATGCAACTACACAGAGTGTTAGTAAGGAAACATACGATTCTCTAAAACCTTTCTGTATTGATATAGATACAGCAAGAGCAGAGATAGAAAGTCAACTAGAAGGCAAGATAATATAATTGATATACATAAATGTCAGATATAGAAAAGAAAGATAAGGAGAAGTTAATAAAAAAAGCAGAAGAGAAAGTTGAAGCTGAGAATGCAGATTCAACTGTAGACTCAACAGCGGATGTTTCTCTCTTACAGGAAGATAATGACTTGGATTTTGATCTTTCATTTAAACCAGGCGAGGTTATGGAACGATCCATTGTTGATGAAATGAAATCCAACTATATAGACTACTCTATGTCTGTAATTGTTTCTCGTGCGCTTCCAGAAGTAAAAGATGGTTTAAAACCATCACAAAGAAGAATACTTGTTGCAATGAATGATCTGGCTTTAAGTCCTACATCCCATTACAGAAAATGTGCAAAAATAGCGGGAGATACCTCTGGTAACTACCATCCTCACGGAGAGAGTGTTGTATATCCTACCTTAGTAAAATTGGCTCAAGAGTTTTCAACTAGATATCTACTTGTAGATGGACAGGGTAACTTTGGAAGTATTGATGGAGATCCAGCTGCTGCAATGAGATACACAGAAGCAAGAATGGGAAAGATAACGCCAGAACTTCTTAAAGACTTAAATAAAGGAACAGTAACATACTTACCTAACTATGATGGTACTAGATTAGAACCTACAGTCTTGCCTGCTCTTTTCCCAAATCTTTTAGCAAACGGTAGTCAAGGTATTGCAGTAGGAATGGCAACACAGATACCTCCTCATAACCTTGGTGAACTCATAGATGCTCTTCAAGAGATGATTGCAAGAAAGAATAAATGGGAAGGAGTAGCAATATACAATGAATTAAGAAAGGCAAAAGAAAAGAGAGAAATAATACCTTTAACATTAAACTCTAAACCAGAAGACTATCTAGAGAATTACGTTGATACAAAAGATTTAGACTACGAGAATGCAATAAAAGGAATAAGAGATAGAATAGCACAGAGCAAAGAGGTCATATATCCAGATTTTAAAGCAGATATATCTCCAGAAGAATTAATAAAATTAGTTCCTGGACCAGATTTCCCAACTGGTGGAACAATATATGATAGAGATGAAATCCTAAATGCATATGCTACTGGTAGAGGAAGAATATTGCAGAGAGCACAAGCTTCAATAGTAGAGGGTAGTAACGGTAGATATCAGATTGTAATAACTGAGATTCCTTACCAAGTAAACAAAGCATATCTCATTGAAAAGGTTGCTGACTTAGTAAGAGATAAAAAGATAGAGGGTATTGCAGATATTAGAGATGAATCAAACAAAGATGGTATTAGAGTTGTTGTTATTCTTAAAAAGGATGCACAACCTAAAACAGTTCTTAACAAACTGTTTAAATATACAGAAATGCAAAAGACATTTAATGCAAATATGATTGCATTAGTAGATCAAGAACCTATCACTCTTTCTTTAAAGAGGATGTTAGAACTTTTCCTCTCCTTTAGATTAACAGTAACCATTAGAAGATATGAATATGATTTAGCAGAAGCAAGATATCATGCCCATATCTTAGAAGGTTTACTTAAAGCATTAGATATTCTAGATGAAGTAATTGCAGCCATTAGGGGATCTAAAACCCAAGAGAGTGCTAAAACAAATTTAATGGATAATTTCAAATTTACGGAAGTACAAGCTCAAGCTATTTTAGATATGCAACTAAGGAGATTAGCTGCACTTGAGAGAATGAAGTTACAAAATGACTATAAAGAAACAAAAGAGAAGATAATTGAATACAACAATGTATTAGATAGCCAAGATAGAATATTAGAAATCATTGGTTCCGATTTAGCTGAGATAAAAGAAAAATATGGTGATAAGAGAAGAACAAGGGTTGTAAAGGGTAAGATAGATGAAATCTCCGAAGAAGATATGATTGCTAAAGAGGAAACATTAATAACTATTACTCATTCAGGATATGTGAAGAGATTACCTCCTTCTACATATCAAACACAAAAAAGAGGTGGTAAGGGTGTATCTGGTGGAGAAACGAAAGAAGGAGACTTCATAGAGCATGTATTACTTTGTAATACACACGATGAGTTACTTCTGTTTACTAATAAAGGACGTGTATTTAATACCAGAATATTTGAAATACCAGAGTATGGTAGAACTGCCAAGGGTATACCTCTAATCAATCTTGTACAGCTTGATCAGAATGAGATTATTACCTCCATACTAACCAGAGATCCAAAGGGTGGAGTAATGGGTTCAGAAGAGATTCAAGAGGGCCAAGATGGAATCGTTGTACAGAAGAAAAATTTTAAATATTTCTTAATGGTTACTAAAAATGGTGTTGTTAAGAAAACAGATATAGAGCAGTTTGCAAAGATTAGAGCTAATGGATTAACAGCGATAAAGTTAGAAATAAATGATGAACTAATATGGGTAAAGCCAACTACAGGAGAAGATGAAGTAATACTTGTAACAGCAGAGGGTAAATCTATTAGATTTAGTGAGAAGGATGTTAGACCAATGGGTAGAAGTACTAGAGGAGTAACAGCTATGAAGTTTAAATCTGAAACAGATTACATAGTTGGAATGGGTGTTGTAAGAGCAAATGAGAATAGACTATTTACACTCTCCGAGAAAGGTTTTGGGAAGATGACTTTACTTAAAGAATATACAAAGCAAAAAAGAGGGGGTACTGGAATCTTTACATTTAGAGTAACACCTAAGACAGGGAAAGTTTCTGTAGCTAGAGTAATGGATCATCCAAAAGCTGAGATAGTGGTAATATCAGAGAAATCAAAAGTTATTAGATCTTCTGTAAATGCTATACCTACACTTGGTAGACAAACTAGTGGAGTTAAAGTGATGAAGATAGGGGATGATGACAGAGTAGCCACTATGGCTATACTGTAACTTTCTACAATTGCAAATGTTAAGGAACCACAGTATAATCTGTGGTTCTTTTTAAAACGTATGTAATAAAGATTTCAGTTCATTTACATACTTAAATAGTGTGTTCTGTAATATCTGAGATAAATTTAGGTATCAATCCTGATACTTATGATATCTCAGATATGAGAAGGAGGAGAAAATGAAAGGTATTAGGCCGCTTTCAGAAGAGGAAAAGAAAGCATACAAGATGTTTTTGATAATGTTTATATGCTGCGTAACAGCATTAATCCTTATGAAAATAATTCTTAAATTCTAATCCACCCCAATACTAGGTCTGATAATCAGACAAAATCTCCTTACCAGACCTAGTAAACAGAACACACTATACAAATTCATCCTTAGAATCCTTTATAGACATAGCCCTATTTAAACCAGAGAAACTTAGATGAATAATACAATCATCCTCAACCTTCCTCTTTCTCTTTACCTTTCTCTTCAGCAACCTATTATATTTAACAAGCATAGTAGCTAATTCTTTCTCATAAATATCTAATCTCTCTTTTAACTGAACTATCTCAATCTTACTGTATGCCATAATTAATAAATTAAAAATTTATCTTTTATCCTTCTTTAGATAGATTTTGAGAAAATAGTACGTGGAGGTTTGGATAGTTAAATATAGCAAATTGATATATATACTTCTTGACCTATATACACATAGTAAATATCTTGTAAAATATCTATTATGATCAAAACCTTAGTTATAATTGTTCTCTTCACATTCTTACTTTTTCTTCCTCTAAAAACTTCAGAGTTAAATACTCAAAAAGATAGAGAAGAGGATAGAAAAGAAATTAGACATAGCTTTGAGATAAAAGAACCCACTGAGACATCTGTAGTTCAAAAGGTAGTACAAAAAAGCTCTACAACTCCTTCAACCAATAACCAATGGCAAAAGTATCCAGCAGAGATATTAGGATGTAGTAGGAGTGGTAATGACCTATTAGTATTAGTGAATAAGAAGTATAAGCTACCAAGTACATACGCACCCTCTGATTTAGTAAAAGCAAGTAATTCAGATATAAGAAGAGGTGAGAGTTACTACTTAAGAAATATCTTAATCCCTGATTTAACAAATATGATTAATGATGCTAAGAGTAGTGGTATAGATTTAAGTATTGTAAGTGGGTATAGATCATATCAAACACAGGTAAATACATATAACTACTGGTTAACAAAAAACAACAACAATGTAGAGTATGTAGATACATTCTCTGCAAGAGCAGGGCATAGTCAACATCAATTAGGTACAGTAATAGATTTTAGTAGTAATGAGATAGGGGATGCATTAGGAGATCGCTTTAGAAATACAAACGCTAGTAATTGGTTAGTACAAAATGCTCATAGATATGGATTTGTAATCTCATACCCTGCAGGATATGAAAGCACAACAGGGTATAAGTATGAGAGTTGGCACTACAGATATATTGGTATTGCAAATGCCTTAGAAATGAAAAATAGTGGTATGATATTAGAGACATATTTAAGAGGTAAAAATTAGTAATGGAGAAGAAAAAAATATTAAAAGCCTTGTCTAAGATATACCTAGTAGGAGGTATTGTTTTAATATTTTTTGCTTTTGCAGCACTCTCTGTCTCCTTCTATCCTAATATTTGGTACACATTAAGAGAGCAAGCCTCTGATGAAGATAGTACCTCCATAGCTCAGGTAATTGAAAATATAAAACCAGAAGAGCAAGAGAGTAAAGAGGGATATTTACCACCGTATGATTCTTTACTACCTAAAGAGAATATAATTAAGATATCTTCAATTGGAGTAGATTCTACAGTGATAGAAAATGAAGATCCTTACAAAGGACTCTTAAAAGGTACATGGATAGTACCAGAGTTTGGAACACCTCCAGAGAATAATCAACCAATTATAATTGCAGCACACAGATATGGGTATACAAGTTGGAGTAGCGAGTTTAGATATAAAAATTCTTTCTACAATCTCCCTAAGAGTAAAGTAGGGGATAGGGTACAGATAATATGGGAGCAGAGAAACTACGAATATGAAATATACAAAGCTGTAGATGATACCCAGATAACCGATTACGATGCAGATCTAATTCTCTATACCTGTAGGATGTACAACTCCCCTATTAGAGTATTCCGGTATCTTAACAGAGTGAATTAACCAACCTATAGTATTGTTTATTTCCTAGCTATAAGGTATAATGTTCTTGTAATTTAATTTGTTCTTTACAAATTCAAATGAACAAGAAGAAAAACTTCTTCTTGGTATCTATTCTTGCTATCGGAATACTTGCACTGTTTAATACTCCAGTACTAGCAGATGGTTACAGCCCATATCAACCTCACATCCCAGAAGAGACTGGTTTGATTGATGGTATGATATTTAATATTGTTGCTGTAATCTCATACCTTTCAGGTATTGCTTCTATTGGTTTAGCTAAGTTTCTTTCTAGTAGAGTAGGTTAACCAAGATTAATACATATAGGGTAGGGAGCTAACCCTCCCACCCTATAGTATTGTATACTTGGCCATATATTTGATATAATGTAATAGATCATTTAATACTGCACCTTAAAAATCTAAACACTTTCACTAACTAAAAGATAGATATTTGGAGTAAACAACTTACTTTAATTATCTCTTTTTTATTAAAGAGAAGTTCTTTAACATAACTAAATATATATTTTAATGATACTTGTATCTTAGGTATATATATTAGTTAAATAGGGTGGTGGATATTCTCCTTCCTATTACACATGTGAGGGATATAGTTAATTATATTTATAGTTAATTGTATCCTTCACACGGTGTGAGAGGTGCAGCCCATTAGGGTCAGAGATTTTTATTCTTTTGCAAAAGAACAAAATGTTTAAAGGAGATAATAAGATGAACAAGATTTTAGTCGTAGTATTAGTTATAATCGCCCTGTTCGCAGGTGCGATGTTCGGTAAGCCAGCAACCAAGGCATTCGCGGATGGTGGAGACACCCAAGTCGAAAATTGCTTACTGTTCCCCCTAGGACAGAAGCTTTGCCTTTTTGATGCTGAAACTATCGCTGTGGAAGATGCCAATCAGGCTGAAGAAACCGATACCGGAGAGGTAGAGGAAACTCAAGCCGAAATTGACACCTATCGTGGCTACCGTATTGACTTTCCTGAGCGCTCTATCGGACGCGTAATTGTAGAAGAAACCCTAATTGAAGGCCCTGCTTTGCATCAAGACAGAGACGGCAACGTCACTGTTATTCGCAAGAATGCATCTGCAACCTTCACTTCCGGTATAGTTTGGTTATACAAAGTTGGAGACTCCAACAGTGTAGAGGATGAAATCATCTTCCTAGAAAACCAAATTAAGTTCTTCAATGATCCGAATCCGCTCTGGATTGAAACTGATTAGAATTAATCACCACCTTAATAAAGAACTGGGCCCGAGCCTAATCGTTAGCATGACGCTTTTTGTCATCGCAAACTTTTAGATACTCGGGTCCTTTTCCTTTATATATCTACCTGAATATAGAGATCTAAAAAGGTATATGTAGACCCAATAGTGTCCCATAGTACTTCAAATATTCTCTTGAAAATGGTATAATATGGGTATATTAAAACATTAAAGAATCAGCTCTTTAAAAGGATATTTCAACAAGTTTAGAAGATATGTATAAGGAACTAACCCTAGTCCTTTATATATCTCTTTTATAGAGATAAAGCTCTTTAAAATACCTTGTATTAGTGATTACTTATGTAATTCTAAATATACAAGTAGCGATGAAATGCTATATATTCTCCTTCGCAAGTGGGCTGCATTAAATTTTTAATATACTTTAAAGATTTAACGCAGTACCCATTTGGGAATTCAACCTCGCAAGAGGATTTTATGAAAGAGGAGATTAAGATGCAAAAAAACAACGGAAGGAGTGTTTTTTCTATTATTGGAATCGTACTGTTGATACTTATCTGTTGCCCATTGGCAGCATACGTAGCAGTCCAATATGGTGGTCTGGAAGTCTCTTTCAATAATGAAAGAGTTGTTGGAGGTTCAACACCAACACAGACACCGGAATCTAAGGAAACTTTAGTACCAACAAAACGTGAACAAACTTTAGTAGCAACAAAACCTGAGCGAACTTTGGCAGTACAAGAAGAAAACCACTGCGCTTTTGCAGATGGAATCACTAATGCTGGCAAAGAGATAGGCTTGGGAACAAAGGTCAAAGGACCTGCAATAGCACAACTCGACGCCGAAAGGATTGTCGTGGTATATCCTGGAAAGGAATACACAGTGCAACAAGTCGCAGTTGTATGGCTCTACAAAGGAGACAATGCGTGCTTGCTTGCACAATTGGAATTCTTTCCCGGAAAGGAGATTCAGTACATCAAATAGTTTTCATCGCTTAGGTGGTCTTCGTTCTCTCTTTTGAGAGTTTTTCCCCATAAAGGAAGAAAAAAAACGAAGACCACCAAAAGTACCACCAATATTTTAAAGAAATTTTATACAAACTTCCCTTTTAGACGGATAGAATATATATTTAATATAGAATGAAAAACTTCTATTTAAAAATAATAATCTTTCTATTAATCATATTAGCTACATACCTCTCTGTAGAAAGATACTATTCATATACACAAAACAAAAACTTTACCATTATTAACCAAAGACACAGTGTAATAATTCAGTTACCTAATACTGAATATATTGAAATAGTTGGAAGAAATGATCATATTACAAGTGATACTGTAAATGAGAAACCTTTCTCTACAAATACAAAACTAATTAAAAATTCTAACTTAGAAAACTCCATTGCAAGAACAAATACTCATACAGAGTATATTGAAAATGATGAAAATATTAGATCACTCTCTCTAACACCACTAAGCAATGAACACATTAAGGTAGAGATAGATACTGATACTAAATATACATATCAAGAAAATCTGTATTACAACATACAGTTAGATTACACCAACAAAGTAGATTTTAAGATAGAGGGTAATAGAGTGGAGTATAGTGATAAGGGGTGTAACGTAGTAATAGTAGGACAGGATTTGAAGTATAAAATATCAGAGAATAGCCAATCGGTAATCTTAAGTAAAAAGTACGAACCTAAGATGAGTTTCATATTCAATTTAAATATAGAGTGTAACAAATAGTATGTTTGATGTAATAGCAATACTAAGTAACTTAGGAATAATAATATATCTAATCTTTACTCTCTTTACTGGAGGTTTAGAATCTTTTAGTTCTAATTACATATTCATTGGATATCTTGTATTTACAATATTTACACTCCCATACCTAATCTCTAAAGTACTCTTTAAAGCAAGATTAGTATCATTAACGACAGCACTTACTTTCTTTTACTTCCCAATACAGTTTCTTTTTACATATCTTGTTTCCAGAATAACTGGATTCTCCTTAGGAGAGCTACTGCCATTCACAACTCTTTTTAATCTCTTACTTTGGAACTTCCTCTTTATCTATTTTGTTCTCTCTGATGAGAAGAGTGGGGATAGATCAGAAAAAACCATTAAGAATATCTCTTTTGCAATACTACCTGGGATACTTTTTACTCTCTTTGCTTCAATATTCATCAGGCAAACAGACTCTGTCGTAGCACTAGATTACTTACAACATCTTACTGTTCCAAACAGGATGTTTTTTAACGATGTAATATGCTTTTTACCAGGACAGTGCTCTAACCTTTTCTTACAACATGGATATACAACCTTCTACCATATAATTCTTGGTCATATTATTACCTTCTTAGGTAATGATCCAATTAAATCGATATATGTAATAGATGTACTGTATCCAGTAATAGCTAGTATTCCTCTTTTTTACATATTTAAAGATCTTACTAAAAGTACAATCTGGTCTCAGCTAGGAGTGCTACTTACTCTCCTAGTTTTTGTAATGGGTGGATATGATTTTGTCTTCTTTCTACCACAAACTTTTGCTTTAATGTTTTTCTTAATGATTTTCAGAAAGCAGAGACTAAGTAAAAAGCAGTTAATACTTGCAACATTACTCTTAATATCCACACACTTTATAATTGGGACAT
>JACDJB010002773.1_pt1 | contig 12103 bp, 12 predicted proteins | sample 7454121 | NCBI WGS metagenome assembly JACDJB01 (sample SAMN14253290, study PRJNA609438) | sludge metagenome | isolation source: sludge after 25d culture with pyrite | collected 2018-12-20 | reverse complement strand
TGATGGGCGCGGTCGATCGACCGGTTGGCAACAATAACCAGCTTGAGCCCACTGCCCTGAAGATGGCGGGCGCACAGTTCGATTGTTTCGCCTGCGCCGATCAGCAGGGCAGTCTTTTGGGATAGATCACCGAAAATCTGCTTGGCAAGGCTCACCGCCGCAAAAGCCACCGACACCGGGCTGGCACCAATCTGTGTATCGGTACGTACCTGCTTTGCCACCGAGAAGGTGTGCTGGAATAACCGACTCAGAACGGGGCCCAGCGCCTGAGCATCTTGAGCGATGGTGAAGGCATCCTTGATCTGGCCGAGAATTTGCGGCTCACCCAGCACCATGGAGTCCAAACCGCAGGCAACGCGCATCAGGTGGCGAATAGCGAGCTCATCGCGGTGGTCATACACATAAGGGGCAATGGCTTCCGGCGGCAAATGGTGAAACGCTGCCAGCCACTCGACCAGATTCTCCCGCACGCAATCCGAACGGGTATAAATTTCGGTCCGATTGCAGGTAGAAACGATGGCGGCTTCCTTCGCGCCACAACCATGAATCAGCCCCTCAAGCGCGGAAGACATGCGCTCAGGCCCGAAGGCGATGCGCTCACGCACATCCACCGGGGCCGTTTTATGATTCAAACCAAACGCAATAAGTGACATAGACGCGAATTATAGCCTGTCGGAGTCGTATTGAGCAGCCGCACGATACTGCAAGCGAGCCATTATATAAGTAAGCACTGAAATATGACCGGGAAAAATTTGCATGGTTTATTATTTACGACCCAAGTCATTCAAGGGTAAGCGCTGCCGATTCCGGTATTGCGGCCAGTAGCGCAACGATGCCCAGAACAGGGCGACCAGGCCCAATCCAGCGACCGACCAATTGGCCCACTCACCCAGGGGATAACCGGCATTGAACCAGGGCGAAGACAGTGCGCAGATCGCAGTGACAACGATCCCCGCAGGTAACGGCCATCGCGCATGGTTCAGACTTGACCAGCGATTCAACCAAAGCTGTGCCAACATGACCGAGATCAGGCCAATTACAGCGCCCGCCAGCACATCGGTCGGCCAATGCACACCGACGGCCATTCGAGACACGCCCAATAGAGCGGCCGCAAGCAGAACCACGGCAGACCATCCGGCTGATAAACGAAGGCCGACAATCAATAGTCCAGCCAACGTGAACGCCGTAACGGCATGGCCAGAGGGAAAGCTGCCGTGGTCGAGCCGATGCCCGATCAGGTGCATGGCATCAGCTGCCAGAACGGCGGGCGGTCTGGGTACATCGAGAATCGGTTTTATCGAGTGGGTGATGGCGGTCGCAATAAGCGCAGAAAGCAGCAGCAAGGCACCCAGGCGCGGACGCCAGAGCATGAACGGCAACAACAAGCCAAGAGCCAGATAGGTGTCGGCCAGAGCGGTCATCCCCGACCAGAAGCCCGGTGCCAAAGGCCCCAGATTATTGAACGCATGGAAAATGGCCATACGCGCACCCGGCAGAGCCTCAACAAGAATCAAGGCCAACGATGCCGCCATACCGAAACCACAGGCCAGACGAACACCCGGCAACTGAGAAAAGTTCATGTTCGAAGTCATGGGGTGTTTTGACAGGTTCATCGTGCAGGCTCATCAGGTTGTGACTTCGATTGACACCAATTGGCGTCCTCAAGTTCAGTCAGAGCCGACGGGCGCACATGATAGGACTTCACTTCCTTCGATTCGTAATACGTGCGCGAGAGCATTTCCGAAAGCACGCCCGTGGTCAGAATCTGAACCGCAATCAACACCAGCATGATGCCGACCATGAATAACGGCCGATCACCAATTTGCTCCCCCATTATTTTCAGCACCAGAAGATAGGCAAGGATCAGGCTGCCAAGCGTACCGAAACCCATGCCCAGCATCCCGAAAAAGTGCGCGGGGCGGGCAGAAAAGCGCATGAAGAAATATACCGAAATCAGATCGATAATGACCCGGAACGTGCGCGACAAACCATATTTTGACGTGCCGGCCGTACGCGGATGATGCGCAACCACTTCCTCCTGAATCCGGCTGGGGGATGTTTGAGTCGCCAGCCAGGCAGGGATAAAACGGTGCATCTCACCGTACAGACGCACGCCCTTGATGATTTCAGCACGAAACACTTTCAGGCTGCAACCGTAATCATGCAGCGAGACGCCCGTAATCCGTCGAATCAATCGATTGGCAATTTTGGAGGGAACCTTGCGCAGCCAGAGATTATCCTGCCGGTTCTTGCGCCAGCCCGATACCAGATCGAGATCTTCACGCAACAGACGATCCACCATGCGTGGAATATCCATTGGATCGTTTTGCAGGTCGCCATCCAGGGTGGCGATCACCTCGCCACGGGCAAAGTCGATACCCGCCTGCATGGCCGCCGTCTGGCCGAAGTTGCGCGCCAGTGGCACCAGTCGAACATGCGAACCGAACGCCGCCCTGCCCTGCTCGATCATTTTCACGGTGCGATCACTCGAACCATCATCCACCAGCAGCAATTCCCACGGTGCGGGGTAGTCGGCCAAGGCCTCATGCACCCGCTTTATCAAGGGGGCGATGTTTTCCTGCTCATTGAACACGGGGACCACCAGAGACAGACTGGCGGATTGATGTGATTTGGAGGTTGCCGAATCCACTGGAACCGAACCCATCAAATCTGAGTTTATCGGCTCTGAATTCATCGGAGCGGAAGACTTAGGGGATTCTGGATGCGGCATGAGCAAATATCCTGAGCGAAACCGTTAAATACGGCCCGACAATGTGGTGTCTGAAACAAAAGGTGGCTGATTTTAAGCCATTTCAGGCATAAATGCGCCATCGGAAAGCATTACCGGGCTTTGGCTGCGACATCGTGGCCCGGTTGCGACAGGTGTTAACCACTTATAGGTCTTTCAAGGTACGCGGCAGCCTGAGTGTAAACACCAGGCCATGGGCATCGACTCTGTTAGAGACAGACACGGCTGCGCCAAGTTTACCGGCCGCCTCTCTGGCAATCGCCAGACCCAGCCCGCTTCCTTCTCCCGATGCGTCCTGCAGGCGATGGAATGGGGCGAAAACAGCTGCCTGATTTTCGGTTGGAATGCCCGGCCCGCTATCAACAACTTCAATCGATACAGCATCAGCCTCTGCTCGTAACCTGAGCGTGACGACACCACCGGCGGGTGTGTATTTAAGCGCATTCTCCAACGCATTGCGCATAACCAGCCCAAGCGCTTGTGCGTTGGATTGAATACGTATCGAAGCGGATTCATCCATGCCCAAATCAATCTGTCGGGCTTCGGCCAGCGGAATGAACTCCGCCAGCCATTGGCGCGCGAGTGCAACAAGATCGATGTCCTGACAGGATTCCTCGCCAGACTGAATTCTGGCCAGATCAAGCAGTTGCACTGTCAACTTCCGTGCCCGCTCGATTCCGGCCTTAAGTGGCACAAGACGTTCTCGCATCATTTCAGGAGAACTGGCCGCAGAGAGATTCTGTGCCTGAAGCGAAAGGGCCGTCAGTGGTGTGCGCAATTCATGGGCCGCATCGGCGATGAAACGACGTTGCTCAGCAATCATTGTATCCACTCGCGCCAACAACCGATTGATGGCTTCGACAAACGGCACCACTTCTTCCGGCAAGTTTTGCACCGACACGGGTTGCGGACGTTCAGCCGCCTGCAGGTCAATATCCTTTGAACGTTGTTTGAGCGACTTCAACTCAGCACGCACGATGAATGCAATGACACCGATGAGAATCAGCAGCATGAGTAAAGATGGAATCAAGGTGCGCAGGGCGCTGTTCAATGCGATTTCGTTGCGGCTCTCCGTAGATTGAGCCACAACAAGCTGTGATCCACCGCCCGTATCTCGTACAAATATCCGGATGGATTCCGGGCCAGCGGGATTCATCAAGGTGTGTAACCCTGCATCGATCCGCTCCGGTAGCCAGGCAGGACGCGCACGATCTGGGAGACGATAAATCCGGATCAATGACTCGGGGTCTTCTACTGACTTGCTGACCGTATCCAGTTGCTGGTGCACGGTTCGCCCTGAAGCCGAAAAGTCGACACTGAGCGCCGCAACCTGACGCAGGCTGTCATCCTGAAATTCCTGAGCCTCGTCATAAGCGAAATAAAGCGCAGCAAGCGAAGCGATGACCCCCGTAACGAGAACGGCCACTGCCAGCATTTTCGACAGACGAATCTGGAGTGAGTGTCTCCTTGCCAAATGTACCTGAGATGATCGGGTCACGGTGCTGTCCCTACTCGCCAGCCGGAGCCACGCACATTCTTGATGACGCCCGCCCCCAGCTTCCGGCGGACGCCATGAATCAGAAAATCAATCGCGTTACTTTCGACTTCCTCATTCCAGCCGTAAATCTGCTCCTCCAGTTCTGCCCGTGTCAGAATCTGTCCCGGTCGCAACAGTAATGAATGAAGCAAGGCAAATTCGCGTGCACTCATTAACACAGTGACGCCGCTGCATGTGGCCTCGCGAGTCGCCGGGTCAAGATCGACATAACCATTGCTGAGGATGGGTGAAGACTGCCCGCTCTGCCGACGGATAACCGCGCGCATCCTCGCCAGCAACTCATTCACGTCGAACGGCTTGACCAGATAGTCATCCGCCCCCAGATCCAGCCCCCGCACACGATCATCCACGCCATCACGCGCCGTGATGATAATCACCGGCAGGTCGCGCCCCGCCTGCCTCAATCGCTTTAACACATCAAGACCATCCTGTCCGGGCAATCCAAGATCAAGCAACACGACCTGATGCTCTGCGCTGTCGAGTGTAGCCAGCGCGGTTTTGCCATCCTGTACCCAGTCCACGGCGTATGCGGCATCCTTCAGGGCAGTGGAGACCGCCTCACCAATCATGGCATCGTCTTCTACCAATAAAATGCGCATGATGCACCTTAGCTCCTCGGAAAACTGAACTGCTGGCACCTCGAACTCTTTTTTCGAGATGGCCTTTACTCGATTTCAGCTTTTATCACATCTTTACGGGTCAGGCTGAGATAAACCACCAGGCTTGAGATGGCCACAAAAAACAGAAGACTGGTTTGAACCGTGCCCAAGCCAAGCCCGCCCACAGCAACCGGTTGCGACAGGAAATCGCCAAGTGAAGCGCCCAGAGGACGAGTCAGGATATAGGCAATCCAGAAAGCAAGGACTGCATTCAACTTGAACACGAAAAACGCGAAAGTCACAACGGCAATCATCCCGCCGAACATCAATGCCGAGTAGGCATAACCCATCGTCATCCGTTCGGCCACCAGATCACCCGCCGCCGTGCCAAGCGCGAACGTGAAAAGAATCGCGAGCCAATAGTAGAGCTCCCGCCCACGCGTATCGATACGATGGATCGACAATGTTTTCTCTCTGTAATACCAGACCGCAAACGTCACTGCCAAGGCAACAGAGAAAGCGAGCGTGCTGGCCTCAAGTGGAACGCCGAGCTGATCGGTCAGAATATCGGTAATCAATGTACCGACGATACTGATCAGCACGACCGTTAACCAATAGAGCCAAGGCGTGTAACGTTTTGTTTTAACTTGTGCGAACAGGAAACCAGCGAGCAAGCCGGTCATCACGATCGCCGTGCCTGTCAGCCCGACATTCAGATTGATATTGAGGAAATCAGCCGCTGTCTCGCCTACTGTAGTAGCGAGAATCTTGATAACCCAGAAAAGTGCGATGACTTCGGGCACTTTATTGAACAGTGTCTTTGCATCGGTCAGTTGAGCGTCATTCATTGAGCTTCTCCCAAAATTGGAAACGGCGCCGCAACGAACATCACGGCGCCCGACAGGGATCGTGGATCAGTCCGCACGATCGCCCGAGTCATCATGATCGGCCTGATCGGCTGTGACCGAAATCACCTTACCGTCATTCGCATCTACCTTGACATCTGAGACTGCCTGTCCCTTGACCACTTCCACATCAAAAACCCGCTGTCCTTGGAATGATTCATACTCGGCTTTTGAAGCCTTACCACCGACATGCTGTTCCGCTGCGGTCACGGCATCTGCAAGACCAATCTTCGCCTGAGAAATAGCCAGGGCATCGTTACCTTCGTGCTGAGAAGATGCATAAGCGCCACCAACGGCAAGAGCAGAAAGAGCCACCAGCGCGGCCAGATAAGTTTGACGTTTCATGATATTCATCCCTCTGTAATCGTGCAGACATTGCACAGGGACAAAGATAGCGGTCGAGAATTAGCTAAGAATTAGTGACTTCGACATCCCACTACGAAGCAGGAGAAATATCCACGGGCATAATCTCGGGCCACGATAGCTGCAAGCGCTGCAATAAACGAGACAAAGGCGTAATGCCGACAAATACCTCAACTATCTGGCCATTTCGAACCAGCAGGATCGTCGGCGTTCCCATGATGCGCAGCGTTTGTGCCAGCGCTCTATGTTCCATCACCGATAAGCGAAAAACCCTGTCCGGGTATCGTTTGGCAGTCGTGTCCAGAACCGGAGCCATTTTGCGACACGCACCGCAATTTGGCGCGTCGAAAGCCACCAGAACATTCATACCCGACCGATCTTCAAACGGATGCGCCGAATGGTCAGCCATTTGCGCGGACTGACAGGCACGCAGCAACTCATCAGGCACCGCTTGGCCCTGCATTGATTTCGCTCGCCGCACCACCAACCACTGCCCCAACAGGATCAGGAGCACCAAGGCAAACAAAACAGCGGGGACGGTCATATCGGGCATGGGCTTAAATCCGTGTGTAATTAAATAAGTTTTGCTCGCAGCGGACAATTCTCGGGCAGGAGACTGCCTATGCGCGCAGCGAGATCGTAGAATAATACAGAACCAAATACAGCGGCCTCGGTCTCGTTTAAAACCCCGCTATCCGCCAAGAGGCATGACATGCGTTTTAACAAATCTCCCAAATCATTCATCGCCGGCCTGATTGAACTGCTATCACAACTGGAAACCGGGCGTAAACAGGGCTTCAGGGAAAAACCGGATCCTCGCGCATTGGCCCAGCGATGGCACCCGGAAACGGGATTCAAAGTCATTCACCATCCTGCGCTGATCCCGGTTGAAGATCTTCTCCATCGAGAAAAACAGCTTGGACAAATTGAACGAAATACACACCTGTTTCTGAGTGGCAAACCCGCCAATCACGTGCTCCTTTGGGGTGCTCGGGGTACTGGCAAGAGTTCGATCATACGCGCAACCCTCACCCGTCACGGGGGGAAAGAACTGGGCATGATCGAGCTGGATCGGGAAGGCTTGGCTGCTCTGGGTGATCTGATTCAGATTCTGGGCAATCAGGACCGAAAATACATTCTGTTCATCGATGATTTGTCGTTTGAGGCAAACGATGCCAGTTACAAGGGTTTGAAAGCGTTGCTGGACGGTTCTCTGATGGCGCCACCCGATAACGTGCTGGTCTACGCCAGTTCCAATCGCAGGCACCTGCTTCCAGAATCCATGCAGGACAATCTGGCCGCACAAGTGGTTGAAGGCGAGTTACACGAAGGCGATGCGATCGACGAAAAAGTCTCGTTATCCGAACGGTTCGGTTTGTGGCTGGCATTCCATCCATTCAACCAGGATCAATATCTGGATATCGTGCGGGCGAAAATTCAAACCGTTGAAGGAGACACACCCGAACAGACAGACAAAATCCGCGATGAAACGCGTTGGCAGAAAGAAGCGCTCATGTTCGCGCGCCTGCGTGGGTCACGAAGTGGACGGGTTGCGCACCAGTTTGTGCGTTACTGGCTCGCAGAAAACCTGGCAGACATTTGAGAACGAACAGACAAACCCGTTTTCGATGACAAAAGAATGAAACAAAAGTTATCCAATTAACAACACCTTCTGCTTATTTCAAGCCTCAGGATGAAAAACTGCTTGTAATTGATGTCTTTTGCTTTAATGTCAGTGTTGTGTTTACCAAGGCGCAAGTTTTTGTTGCCCGACCATAAACACCTGAAGGGTGCGTTTTAGTGCTATACAAACCCTTTGGTTGAAACGATAGCACGTGTACGAGAGTATTTTTTCCGATGATTAATATCTATGTTGGCAACCTGTCCTATCAATCTGGCGATGCAGACGTTCGTTCTGCATTCGAAGCTTTCGGCGAAGTTAAATCCGCCAAAGTAATCCAGGACATGGCGACAGGTCGCTCCAAGGGTTTCGCGTTTGTTGAAATGGCTGACAAAGCTGCTGGCATGACTGCCATCGAGCAGTTGGACAACACCGACCTGAACGGTCGTAACATTCGTGTCAACGAAGCCCGTCCTCGCGAGCGTACCAATGATCGCGGCGGCGATCGTGGTGAATTCCGTTCACGCCACTAAGCCAAAACCTCTTAGGTAATACGCTTAGATACAGTACGAGCCATCGGTTTACCGCCCTTGGCTCTGGTGTGGATCAGAATTTACAGAAGGCTCGCAAGAGTCTTTTTTTTCGTCTGTAATTTATAAAAAACATAGCCTGACCACGCCAGTCAACGGTCAGAATCTGACAAAACCGGCAGATGATATAGATACATATCAAAATGTTGCGCGGGCACGAGACGGTTCTCCTCTATTCCCGGCACGGGAAATGCCAAGCTGAGCAACACGGCATTGGCCTTCATCTCACGCCCTGACTTTCTCCAGACCTGAAGCATGGGTTCCGGAGACAGGAAAGCGAATACCACATCGTACGGCGACCAATCCATTTGCCAGAAATCGCCAAAATGAATCGTGCAATTGCTTTGCTTGCGGCAGCGCCAGCGTGCAATCAGATACAACACCGGCGCACTTTCAATCCCGACGAATTGAGCCTCGGGAAGCGCTTGTGACAATCGAAGCAATAAACGACCATCACCACACCCGATATCCAGCAGCGAGTGGTGCTTTTCCTCCCGCATGAAATCGGCAAGAACACGGCTGACCATGGCATCGGAACGATAGAGTGGAATTCGATTGAAAATGGCATTCCACTGCAAAGCCATCAAAATCACAGCGGCAATGAGAAACCACACTGGATTAATCGTCAAAGAAAGCAATGCGGCCAGTGGCATTACCAGCAATACAGGACGCCACCAGGAGGGAAGAAGCCGCCACCCGAAACTCATCGCCAGCAAGCCGGCCACGATGGCAGCCAACCACAAAGGCAGATGCGGTAAACCGCTATCACGAAGTAAATACAGCAGACCGGCGGTCATGGCGACGCCAAGGCTCAATACAATCAAGGCGAGGACAAAGCCGAGTAAGCGAGGCATCAGGACGGATTATGGTTTGGCTGGTGCAGGCTGAGTGGGCGCTGGGGGCACAATGCCGGGATTAGTGATCGTGCCCGTTATTCCCTCGATAGTCGTTTCAGGCGCGCTGGTTGTCGGCGCTGCCGGGCTTTGAGCATTATCGGCGGGTACTGACGTTGAGCTTGTATTGGATTTTGCTTTATCAGTTGTTTTATCCGCGCCGAAATCCATGGGGTGCAGAACACGTTCAGCAGCACTGTCATTCATGACGATGATCGAGATCCGTCGATTACGTGGATCGGCAGGGTCCGATGGAATAAACGGCAAGGCGGCCGCCATGCCGACCACGCGCAACAATTTCGACTCATCGTAACCATCCTGGACCAACTCACGCCGCGCGGCATTGGCACGATCCGCCGAAAGCTCCCAGTTGGTGCGATCTATGCCATTGTAGGGAAGTGAATCGGTATGACCGGTGATACTCAGACGATTCGGCAACTTGTTGATGACCGGTGCCAGTTTTTTCAGAATCTCGGCAGCATAGGGTTCAAGGCGAGATGAGCTGATCTTGAACATGGGGCGATTGGCCTGATCGATGATCTGGATGCGCAAACCATCCCGCGTCATATCCAGCTTGATCTGATCTTTATAAGCCTTGAGGGCCGGATCGACATTGATCAGGGACTCAAGCTCCTTTTTCAGATTTTCGATCCGCTTCTTGTCTTCTTCCTGAATCTTCTTCCGTGCCTCTTCCTCGGTCATCTTCTTCAGATCGGTCTCGATCTTCGCCGGGGGCTCGCTACCATTGCGAACCTGCCCTTCTTTGCGCGTCAGATCCTCGCCACCGGCATTGATCAGACTGACCGACATACCGGCGCTGGGGCCACCCTCCAAGGTAACTTTGACCGGATTATTGAAGTAATCCGCGATGCCTTTGAGCTTGACCTCACCAACCGAACCCAGCAGCCACATCAACAGGAAGAACGCCATCATCGCAGTCACGAAGTCGGCATAGGCGATTTTCCACGCACCACCATGATGGCCGCCGTGACCTTTGTTCACCTTCTTGATGATGATCGGTTTGGATTGATCCGGCTGTTCGGCCATCAGAATGCTCTCGAAGAGAAATGCGCGGGCATCGGTTGATTATTTTTTCTTGAGGAACTCTTCGAGCTCCTGGAAGCCGGGGCGATCGGAAGAAAACAGCACCTTGCGGCCGAATTCGGCGGCAACCTGAGGTGGGTAACCATTCATGAAGGCAATCATTGCCGCCTTGATGCTCTGGTAGTACTTGGTGGAGTCGTTGACCTTGTGCTCCAGATTGGCCGCAACCGGGCCCACCAAGCCGTAGGAAATGAGGATACCGAGGAACGTACCCACCAGCGCCGCCGCTATCAAGCCACCCAAGATGGCCGGCGGCTCAGCTACCGATTCCATGGTGTGCACAACACCCAAAACCGCGGCAACGATACCGAATGCAGGCAGACCATCGGCAATTTTCGCAATATTCGTGCCGGGCAGAGAAGCTTCTTGATGGTGTGTGTCAATATCGATATCCATGAGGTTATCGATCTGGTGAACATCCAGGGTGCTCGACACCATCAGGCGCAAGTAATCGGTAATGAAATCCAATGCATGGTGATCGGCCAGTACGCTGGGGGCTTCCTTGAACAGGGCACTGTTCTGCGGATCCTCGATGTCTTCCTCAATGGCCATCAAGCCTTCTTTTCGCGCCCGGGTGAAGATGTGATACAGCAGGGCAAGCGTCTCCATATATAGGGCTTTTTTGTATTTTGAACCCTTGATGGCCGTACCAAACCCGCCGAGGGTGGCCTTAATTGTCTTGCCGGAGTTCCCTCCCACGAAGGCAGCCAACGCGGCCCCGATGATGATCAGATATTCGACGGGCTGGAACAGAACAATAAGGTGCCCGCCGGCTATAAGAAACCCACCGATGACCGAGCCAAACAGTAAAACCCATCCGATAATAACGTTCATGCTTGTCCTATTTTATTCGGGCAATCGCCTGTAACCCTTGCCGCTATTATTCATCAATCGAATGAATGCCCCAAAGCTTTTCCGGTAATTTCCGCCAGATCCGCTGAACATTCAGGTCGATCATGGATTTTTCTCAATGCCGCACACATCAACGCCGCACGATTCCCGTCAAATCGCTTCCAGGTATTGAATACCGAAGCCATGCGCGCGGCAATCTGCGGATTCATGGCATCGAGCTCGATGATGCGATCTGCCACCCATTGATAACCCGAGCCGCTACGATCGTGGAAACGCAACGGATTGGTTCGCGCAAAACTACCAATCAGGGCACGAACACGATTTGGATTCTTGATGGAGAACGTCGGGTGTGCCATAAGATCCTGTACCCGTGCCAATGCGCCCGCATCACTGCGTTGCGCCTGTAGTGCGAACCATTTATCCATGACCAGCGGATCATGTCGCCAACGCGCCTCGAACGCGGTCAACACGTGATCAAACTCCGCAGAATCACTCACACTCAATGCAATCAATGCATTGAAGGATTCGGTCATGTTATCGGCACGATCGAACTGTTCTTTAGCCAATTGTGTCCAGGCCGGGCGATTCAGACCGCACAGATAGGATAAAACCTGTCGGCGCAACTGGCGCTGTCCCGCGGCACGGGATTCGAAGCGGTACGCGCCTTCCTGAGCGTGGCTCTGATAAATCAACTGCAAAGTCAACTCCCATTCCGCAGCCAGTTGCTGACGCAGCCGCACCCGCTCATGGTGTATCCATTCGACGGGCGTGTCGTGCTCGAACTGATCAGCCAGGTAATTCTCGCTGGGTAATGCGATGCACTCAGCCACGAACATCGGATCCTGTTCCGCCTCAAGCAGCAACTGCCC
>JACDJB010002771.1_pt1 | contig 12115 bp, 9 predicted proteins | sample 7454121 | NCBI WGS metagenome assembly JACDJB01 (sample SAMN14253290, study PRJNA609438) | sludge metagenome | isolation source: sludge after 25d culture with pyrite | collected 2018-12-20 | reverse complement strand
TCAACTCTCTGGATGCATCTACTGTAATCGTGTTATTTTCAAACTCCACTACGGCGTTTAAAGAACGTAATACTTCGTTGATGGTATATACATCGGAGATAGTTGGCACACCCATCATAACGATTGAATATTAATATAGAGAAATTGGACGCGGAGGGGAATACACTTGGAAAAAATCATCGTCCGCGGCGGACAAAGGCTAAGCGGTTCTGTAAAGGTTGAAGGAGCTAAGAATGCCGTCTTGCCTGTTATCGCTGCAACATTATTAGCAAGTGACGGAAAAAGCGTAATTCGTGATGTGCCAACTCTCTCCGATGTATATACCATCAACGAAGTATTACGTTCTTTAAACGCCGTAGTGGAGTTTGAAAATAACACGATTACAGTAGATGCATCCAGAGAGTTGAAAATTGAAGCACCTTTTGAGTATGTTCGTAAAATGCGTGCTTCTGTATTGGTTATGGGATCCCTGCTTGCCAGGAACGGACGTGCACGTGTTGCACTGCCAGGCGGCTGCGCAATCGGTTCCCGTCCTATCGATCAGCACCTTAAAGGCTTTGAAGCAATGGGTGCGACAGTAAAGGTAGGAAACGGTTTTATCGAAGCCGAAGCAGTCAATGGTCTGCACGGAGCTAAAATATACCTTGATTTCCCTAGCGTTGGCGCTACGGAAAATATCATGATGGCGGCTGTACTTGCGAAAGGTACAACAACCATCGAAAACGTCGCAAAAGAACCAGAAATCGTCGACCTTGCCAACTTCCTGAACAAAATGGGAGCAAAGGTAAAAGGCGCAGGCACTGGCACGATCAAGATCGAAGGTGTTGAAGTACTGTTCGGTGCTGACCACAACATCATTCCTGACCGAATCGAAGCAGGAACCTTCATGGTTGCGTCTGCCATCACTGGCGGAAACGTGCTTGTAAAAGGCGCAGTTCCAGAGCATCTTTCTTCATTAGTAGCGAAGATGGAAGAAATGGGCGTTACCATCATCGAGGAAGAAGATGGCCTTCGTGTCATCGGGCCTGAAAAATTGAAAGCAGTTGACATCAAGACAATGCCGCACCCTGGTTTCCCGACAGATATGCAGTCACAAATGATGGCCTTGCTATTGCGTGCACAGGGAACAAGCATGATCACCGAAACTGTTTTCGAAAACCGCTTCATGCACGTGGAAGAATTCCGCCGCATGAACGCAAACATCAAAATCGATGGCCACTCTGTCATCATGAATGGACCATCCGACCTTCAAGGAGCAGAAGTGGCAGCAACTGACCTGCGTGCCGCAGCATCACTGATCCTGACTGGCCTTGTAGCAGATGGAGTTACACGCGTAACTGAACTGTATCACCTGGATCGCGGCTATGTGGACTTCCATCATAAGCTCGCAGGACTGGGCGCAGACATCGAACGCGTCAGCGAAGTAGAAGAACAGCCAATCACTGAAACATTAGTCTCAGACATGAACGCATAAATAATACTGCTCATAAAACCGGAGAATTATGCTTTTAACGTATAGTTCTGCGGTTTTTTGATTTTTTGACTGGATTTTTTCAAAAATATTTGTCCAATTTCGACCGACTTATTATGAACATTTTATAAGAAAATATGCAAAATGTGAGCTTTTTCAATTTCTGTCATAAAAGCTTGTCTGCCTCCATATGAATGGAATGAGACGGTTAACGGCCGTAAAATTTCATAATGGAGGCTTTTCTATGTTAAAATTCAAACCAATCATCCTACTAGCTGCAATCCTTTTCGCAGTCACACTCCTGATCCCATCCTTGCTCGTCCTCCCTTTTATGGAAGAAAAGGCAGGCGGAAAGCTTGGAGAAGAGCTGCAAACTGAAGCAAAGGAGGCTGCCGCTATGCCTACAGCAGATTCAGCAATCGAGGTGGCTGTCTACCGGACAGCGTTATCCAAAACCGAAAAGCTTCCACTTGATGACTACTTAATTGGCGTCGTAGCCGCTGAAATGCCAGCCGAGTTCGAGCTTGAGGCCTTGAAGGCACAGGCGCTGTCAGCGAGGACGTATTATGTAAAACAAATGCTGAGCCCGAATAAAGTTGGAGTTCCAGAGGGTGCACAGCTGAATGATACCGAAATCCATCAGGTTTTTAAAAATAAAGAAGAGCTGAAAAAACAGTGGGGTACAGACTATAAATGGAAGATGAAGAAAATCGCCGATGCTGTAAAAGCCACTGACGGCCAGGTGCTTACCTACGATGGAACGCCGATCGACGCGACTTTCTTTTCGACATCGAACGGGTTCACAGAGAATTCGGAGGAATACTGGTCAAATTCCCTGCCATATTTGCGCAGCGTAGAAAGTCCATGGGACCTGAAATCGCCGAAGTTCCGCAGCCAGGAAGTGAAGACAGTGGCCGAGGTGGAGTCCAAGCTGGGCGTCAAGCTGCCGAACTCTGCGGAAATTGGCAAAGTCATCTCCAGGACATCCGGAAACCGCGTCGCAAAAATCGACATCGGCGGAAAAGTACTCACCGGCAAAGAAGTACGTGAAAAACTTGGCCTGCGCTCAAGCGACTTCAGCTGGGAACTCAAAGGCAACAACGTCATCATCACCACCGAAGGCTTCGGACACGGCGTCGGCATGAGCCAGTACGGCGCCAACGGCATGGCCACAGAGGGCAAGAACTATCAGGATATTGTCAAGCACTACTACAAGGGTGTAGAGATCAGTGATGCGGATAGCATGCTGAATAAGGTGACCGCGAAGAAATAACATAATAATAATTACGAGGCCAGGGCGAAGAGCAGCCCTGGCTTTTTAGCGCGGTTTGGTGTGGTGGTTTGACTTATTGCTTATTCGCGGGTTCAGGATTACATGTGACCTTTTATTTTTTCTCGGGATTGAAGAAAGTCTCGATGTCTGGAGGCATGTGGTAGGTGCGGCCTTTTTTGGTGCCTGTGTGGGGGAGGTTCATAAAAGATAACATCCTATTTGCGCTCTTTATAGAAGGAATATTCGCAAGGTGTCTAAATTCCTGATTTGTCATGGTGGGCTTAAATAGAAGAAAGTGATCTAATATTGCTCCATGATGAGCAGTTTTAGAGGAATGAGCACAATATGGACAAAACCAATGCCACTTCATCCGTATCATCCCAAAAGTTGAACACGCGGGACACTGAACTCCTTTATGAAAATCAGTGTGAGTTAGGGAGTAGTACTTTAATAGATCCGGATGTTGTGGAGTATGTTTCTTTAATAGTAGATTTGATAATTTTTTTACGTCTTTTTCTGAAAGATGCTCTTCAGAATGGTTAGAATCAATCTGATGTACTCTATTCAACAATACATCCCCTTTCACTACAATATTATTTAACGAACGGTCATTGGTTCGAATGACTGTGGAAGTATTACTAATAACCACAAGGTGGTAAACAGGAGGTAATTTAAACTTATGCTCATTTATCCATCTTTTTAGATGCCAGGACTGCATTTTAACCTGTAGAACTGGACTGTCATAAGCTTTTTCTTTGTCATCTTTGGTTTGGATCATTTGATTAGAATCTTTATCGAAGAAGAGTATACCTGAATGGTTTTTTGTTTCAATAAGTAGGAGGTATCGAAGGGTTAATATGAGGGTGTCCATTTGGAAATACCAAGGGCCGTCAGCAAGCCGCAAATCCCGGAATATATAGTAGCCTTTTTCAGGTAAAAAGCTTAAACGGTAGTCAGTTTGCAATTCCCCTTTGTAACCAGAACGCCAGCCTTTGTAATCTTGCTCAATTTGTAGAAGTTTTGGATGATTATCCTGGATTCTGTTGAAGATAGCCTCATACATACGGAGGCGAATAGGATATCCTCTTTCTTTTTTTATCAAAATATCACTCCCCAAGTTACTTTGTTGTCAAAATTCTATGATCCAGCAAGAAAAACCTGCTTAGTTCTGCATCTATATTTGTACATTATGTGAATTGTAGGGTTTAATCCCCGTTGCGACTTGGATAATCCCCGTTGATGACAATTTAATCCCCGTTGTCTCAGTTTTAATCCTCGTTAAAGAAGATATAATCCCCGTTGGCTGCAAAGAACGCTATTTCAAACAAAAAGCCAGCCCCCATAACAAGGCCAGCCCCTTAAAAACCGTAATTAATAACCAGCTTAAAAACAAATCCAGCTAAAATCCCCGAACTCTCTCCTCAATCCCGCGCAAAAACCTCCCCAGCCGGACAAACTTGCCGCTGAAGTAGGCATGGTGGATGAAGTGCGATGCCGCTAAAACCCCAATTACGTCTTTTATAAAATCAATCACGGTGGCGGACCGCGCCGGGACGAAGCTTTGATGGATTTCGTCTAGAAGGCCGTACAGGATCGCCACGCCCATGAAGGCAAAGCTCAGTGCCGGGGTGAAGCGCCCGGTCGTCAGCGCAGCCAGGACGAGCAGCACGTATAGGATGCCAAACTCAACGAGATGGAGTGATTCTTTTAAGAAGCGGTCTACACCTCGGTCTGGCAGCTCGATGACTGCAGTATCAGGCAGGCTGGACATGATCCAGATTGCCGCCATATAGGCGACAGGAAGAATGCGGAGAATCCATAATAATAACTTTTTCATGATAAAACCTCTCTTTATAGTAGTAACCCAACGAAGCGGGAAGTGGGCACCAAAACGCTTTGATTAGCTGAGATTTAGTGCCAAAAAACTTTTTTGCATAAAATCCTAACCTTTGTCGAAAAATAAGCAGTAAAAAATTTTTCAACTCTATGTATATATTTTTTCGCTTCTGTTCAAACTGATTGCTGAGGTGATGAAAATGAGAGAGGAAGAAAAAAGATCTTCTCAAGACAAAAGCAAGAACAGCTTTTTCAAGAAGCGGTGGGTGTATCCAACAGTTTATATTGCTAGTGCCGCAATCATTCTAACTGGGGTCCTTTGGTATCAAAACAGCGCGACTGATTCTCTTGATCAGTCAGAGTACAAAGCGACTGACATGCCTGGCAAAAAGATGAATGACCAGCCTGCAGTTGAAGTGAACCGCGCTATGGAGAACTTCGTAATGCCAGTGGTGAGTGAAGATGATGCTGTCATCCAAATGGGATTCTACGATAATGACAGCGATTCGGCAGAGCAAGAAGCAGCTCTAGTGTTCTATGATAATACTTACCATCCGAACACTGGTCTGGACATTGCAGCAAAAGACGGCAAGGAATTTGATGTAATCGCGTCACTTAGCGGTACTGTCAAGAATGTCATGGAAGATGCTGTACTTGGAAATGTTATTGAAATCGAGCATGACAAAGGTATTGTAACACAATATCAGTCAGTGAAAGACTACAAAGTTAAGGTTGGCGACGAGGTTGAGCAAGGACAAGTGATTGCGAAGTCCGGTACAAGCCTGATCAATGAAAAGGCTGGCAACCACGTACACTTTGAGATCCGCAAGGACAATGTACCTGTCAATCCGCATGAGTACTTCAACAAGCCGCTTAGCGCGTTGCAGGATGCCAATGTGACAGAAGAGAAGGCTTCATCTGATGCAGATGCAGGGAAGTCTGAAGATGCTGTCGAGGAAGATGCTGAAGGAACCACTCCATCTAAAAAAGATGTAGAGGGTACGACTCCAACAGAAGAGAAGCCTGCTGAAGATGGCTCTGATAAAAAAGACGCTGGACAAGATGAAGACAAGGATGCAGGTAAAGACAAAGATTCATCCACTGACTCCGATACTTCAAGTAACTCTTAATAAAATCGAAAATTTTGGAACCTGCCTGGCTTTAAAGGCGGGTTTTTTTATTGGATTAATAAGGAATACTCCAAGCTTATATAAATGGAAGTTCTGTGGTAAAATCAGACAGGAGGAGGGGTACATATGAAACGAGTTTTATTCATCATAGTGTCGGTGCTAATGGCCGCAATCATTTCAGGCTGCAGCAAGGAACCGACTCCCGAAGAACGGTTTTCCCAGTATGTGAAGCTTTGGAATGACCAGAAATTTGACGAGATGTATGGATTTTTATCAGCTGAAGCGAAGGATTCGATTACAAAAGAGGAATTCGTCTCACGCTATAATAAAATTTATCAGGATTTAGAGATAGACAAGCTGAAGGTCAGCTATAAACAGCCTGAGGAAGAAAAGGAACACGAAGATAATGCAGAGCTTCCTTTCTCGGCAAAAATGGAGAGTGCCGCGGGGCCGATTGAATTCGACCATAATGCAACTCTTGTAAAAGAAAAGCGTGAAGATGATACGAACTGGTATGTAGACTGGAACACGACCTATATTTTTCCCGAGCTTGAGGCAGGCGATAAAATCAGCTTCAAGAATGTCCAGGCAGAACGCGGCAATATCCTTGACCGTGATGGAAACGGACTCGCGATCAACGGAACGGCTGTCCAGGTTGGAGTAGTCCCGGGCGAGCTTGGCGAACAGAAAGACCAGACAATCGCGAAGGTGGCAGAACTGCTCGACATGTCCGAGGAGCAAATCAACAAGGCGATGAACGCTGGCTGGGTAAAAGATGACCTGTTTGTTCCATTGAAGAAGATTTCGAAGGAAGACAAAGGTCTGCATGAGAAATTATTTTCGATGAATGGAGTGAAAAGCCAAGAGGTCGGGGCACGTGAATATCCATACGGAGCAGCATTATCCCACTTAATCGGCTACGTCGGCCCGATTACAGCTGATGACCTTGAAAAATTGGAAGGCAAAGGCTATACAGCAACCGACCTCATTGGCCGTCGTGGCCTCGAGCAGGTTCTAGAGGAACAACTAAAGGGAACGAATGGTGTCCGGATTTCGATTGTGAAGGAAGATGGCACAGTCAAGACACTGGCTGAACAACCGGTGGAAAACGGAAAGGACGTCAAGCTGACCATCGATGTTGTTGCCCAGCAGCAATTGTATGATCAGCTAAAAGGAAAAGCTGGTATGGCATCGGCCATCAATCCGGCGACAGGCGAAACGCTGGCCCTTGTCAGCGCACCAGGCTTCGACCCAAATGAAATGACGCTTGGAATCTCGCAAAACAAACGGAAAATGCTAGAAGAAGATCCGCTCAAACCATTCCTGAACCGGTTCAAGCTGACCTATGTACCAGGGTCTGTGATGAAACCGATCACCACGGCAATCGGCCTTGAGAGCGGCAAGCTCCAGAAAGATACTGCATTTGAAATCAATGAGAAACAATGGCAAAAAGACGCATCATGGGGCAAGTACAAGGTGACAAGATACTCTGATGTCAAAGGCAGCATCAACCTGGAAAAAGCCTTAGTCTATTCTGATAATATTTATTTCGCACAGGCAGCGCTTGGAATGGGACAGGATACTTTTACAGAAGGCCTGAAAAAATTCGGCTTTGAAAATCAGCCGGAATATCTATACCCAATCGAGGCATCGCAAATCGGCAAGATTGACAGCGAAATCCGCCTGGCTGACTCTGCGTATGGCCAGGGGCAAATTGAAATGAATATCCTGCATCTTGCGGCCACTTATTCGCCATTCGTGAACAAGGGCAACATGATCAAACCGATCCTCAATATGGAAGATGAACAGGGCCAGGTGTGGAAGGAAGGCCTGGTCAGCGAGGAGCATGCCGCAACGATAAACAGCATGCTGACGAAGGTCATCACCGATCCAAAAGGAACCGCCCACAACGGCCTGATCGCCAATTATCCGCTCGCAGGTAAAACAGGCACCGCGGAGATCAAAGAGAAGCAGGGTGAAAAAGGCAAGGAACTTGGATGGTTCGTAGCCTACAACCCGAATTCAGCGGACATGATCGTCGCAATGATGTTCGAGGACTCTGGATCCAAGGATGTTGTTTCGCGGGTGAAGTCGTTTTTTGAGCTGAAGATGGGACAATAGGAAGTCCGGCCGAAACTGGCCGGGCTTTTTTTATGAAACCAAATAGGTAATAAATACGTAGTAAAATCATCTTAAAAGATTAAGGACTGATTTAATTGAAGCAAAAAAATGATGATTTAATAGGTCAAATTTTCTCCAGATTATTTTTAGCTTTCCTATTCAACTTAATTGGCAGCGTGATGCCACAATGGTCGCCTTTCATCTTTAAAGTGAACATGGCACTTATTTTATTAGGAACAATCGTCTCTATTTTTATCTATCATAAAGTCTCCGATGCAAGAACCATGTGGAACCGGGTTGGTTTTGTGTTATTCATGCTGATGGGATTCTTTATGGTTACTCCTTTTTTAAGGATTGCTGTAGAGACTTCAATCTTTTGGGTTTTGCTAGCAGCGTACCTACTCTACATAGTGAACTTTATTTTAAGATATTTAGATGTTTTTCATGGTGTATCGGTGCCTGGATTATCAAGGAATAGGCATATGATGATTTGGATAACCTTCATTTTATTCATAGGTTCATTCTTTTTGGCAAATGAGAACGGGAATATTATATTGCAGATTTTTAATACTAATGCTCCTCCTCTTATATTTCTGATTATCTTTTATCTTGGTGGATTGCTGTTCACGTTGGTTTCCTTCATTCTCCTTATCGATAATTAATATTTATCATTTAGAATTTTCAATTATTTTGGTATAATATTTCGCAAGACGAAAAAATATTGGGGGAATCAGAATGTCTTTGCATACATATCCATATCCATCCCAGCGAATGGCGGCGGTGGCGCGCAATGGGATGGTCGCTACATCACAGCCGCTTGCTGCGCAGGCTGGGCTTGATATTTTAAAAAAGGGCGGCAACGCGATTGACGCAGCGATTGCGACAGCAGCATGCCTGACGGTCGTTGAACCGACTTCGAATGGGATTGGCGGCGACGCGTTCGCGCTTGTCTGGGTGAAAGACAAGCTGTATGGCCTGAATGCGAGCGGTCCTGCGCCGCAATCGATTTCGATTGAAAAGTTGAAGGAGCTTGGCCATGAAAAAATGCCTTCGCATGGCTGGATTCCGGTCACGGTTCCGGGTGCGCCATCTGCCTGGGCAGAATTATCGAAAAAGTTCGGACGTCTGCCGCTTACGGAAGTTTTACAGCCAGCGATTGATTATGCTCGCAATGGCTTTCCGCTGACTCCGATTCTCGCAAAATATTGGAAGGCTGCTTTCAATGCTTATAAGAGCCGCTTCCAGGGCGAGGAGTATAATGAATGGTTCCGTGTCTTCGCTCCTGAAGGCAGGGCACCTGAAGCCGGTGAGATGTGGAAATCGGAGGACCATGCGAACACCCTTCAGGAAATCGCCGAAACGAATGGGGAGAGCTTTTACAGGGGCGCACTTGCTGATCGAATCGCAGAAGCCTCCGAAAAAGCGGGCGCATTCTTAAGTAAGTCTGATCTTGAAAACTATCATCCGGAATGGGTGGAGCCGATCTCTGTATCCTACCGCGGGCACGAGGTCTGGGAAATCCCGCCGAATGGCCAGGGAATCGTAGCATTGATGGCATTGAATATTTTAAAAGGGTACGAGTTTACACATCGTGATGATGTCCAGGGCGTCCATCTCCAGCTCGAAGCGATGAAGCAGGCGTTCACGGATGGCAAGGAATATGTCACCGACCCTAAGACGATGCAGGCGAAGGTAGCGGACCTGTTATCAGAGCAGTATGGTGAGGAAGCACGAGCTAAAATCTCCGCTGAAGCAAGAATGCCTGAACCGGGCACACTCCCTAAAGGCGGAACGGTTTATCTGTCTACGGCGGATGGCGAAGGCAATATGGTTTCATTCATCCAGAGCAATTATATGGGCTTCGGCTCAGGCGTTGTCGTGCCGGGAACAGGCATCGGCCTGCAAAACCGCGGACACGATTTCTCGCTTGATCCCAATCATGCGAACGCGCTTGCTCCTGGCAAGAAGACTTACCATACGATCATTCCGGGTTTTATCACGAAGGATGGCCAGGCAGTCGGCCCGTTCGGAGTAATGGGCGGCTATATGCAGCCGCAGGGCCATGTCCAGGTTGCGATGAACATGATCGATTACGGTATGAATCCGCAGGCAGCGCTTGATGCGCCTCGCTGGCAATGGACCAGCGGAAAGCAGATTGAAGTTGAGCATCATTTCCCGAACCATATCGTTAAGGAACTCGCTAGCCGTGGTCATCAGCTGAAGGTGGCGTACGATGGCGGAGGCTTCGGCCGCGGCCAGGTCATTGTCCGTGACCCGAAGACGGGCGTCCTGACCGGCGGAACCGAAATGAGAACCGACGGCGCCATTGCCTGCTGGTAACATTATATTCTAATGAAGGAACACTCCATCACGAGTGTTCCTTTTGTTATTCTGTAAAATCATTACAATCAGCCCAATTATATGGAAACAAGTGAAAAAAATTTTTTCGACAAACTCCTATGTCTTCAAACCCCTTTAATCCTTACAGTACCAGACGAATTTCCCACGGTCTTTAAAAAATCGACATAGAAAGCGATTACATTTTCTAAAAATAACGTATTGACCAGCCTGGACATTATATGGATAATTAAATTAAATTTTCTAAAGATTTAGTTAAATAACTAAATTTAAGATTTGGAGGTTTCAACTTGATTATTTTAATCGGCCTGCTGGTGATTACCGGCATCAGTTTGTTCCTGGGCTTACGGAAAAACAAGGTGATTTTTCTGGCAGTCCCATTCGTGAGCATCTTTCTCTACTTCCTCATCCAGATCATCATGGTCCCGGCCCCATTCTTTGAAACGTTAAAATTCATCTTCAGTCTAAGCTAAATTTTTTCCTGGTAACAACTCGGTATCAACCTTGCCTGGCGCAGGGTTCATATAATTAAAACTTAGGCTCTGTTAAACAAGACTGTTGATTTTCGTTCCAGGCGCTTCGCTTTCCGCGGGGCTGGCGCTGAGCCTCCTCGTCGCTTTGCTCCTGCGGGGTCTCATCTGACCAGCTGCGCCCGCAGGAGTCTACGCGCCTTCCACTACAATCAACAGGTGTAAAAACAATATTGGGCATAACAGAGCCAAATCTTAAAAAAAGGAGTGGGGGAAAGCTTTTACGATGTTAGGCTGTGTCTGTCAATCATGAAGGTTTATACAAAGGGGATTAGCAAAACCAAAGGGGTGTAAATGTGAAGAAAATTGATAAGTCAGTTGCTGACGCGTATTTCCGTGAAAAAACCCGTAACATGGTCATTTATTTCGTCATCTGGTTTCTCGTATCGTTTGGCGCAGTGATGATCGCCGAGCCTCTGAGCGAGATTTCGATCGGCGGCTTCCCGTTCCACTACTTCATGGGAGCGCAGGGTGCGGTGGTCACGTTCATCATCCTGCTGTTTGTCAACGCCAAGCTTAGCGACAGCATCGACAAGAAGTATGGAATTGACGAAGAGAAGAACGTCAAACTGAGCGAAGGCAAGAGCTTGGACCATTAAGCATTTTGGAAAGACAAAAAGAGCGTTTGAATAAGGGGGAGAACTTTGGATACACAATTCTTGGTCTCATTATCTATTATTTTAGCTACATTCGGTTTGTATATCGGGATTGCGATCTACAATACAGCTAAGCAAACGTCTGACTTCTATGTTGCCAGCCGCGGCGTCCCGCCAATCTTCAACGGCATGGCAATCGGAGCTGACTGGATGAGTGCCGCTTCCTTCATCGGGATGGCCGGTACGATCATGCTGCTTGGCTATGACGGCCTGGCGTATATCATGGGCTGGACGGGCGGATATCTGCTTCTGACCTTCCTGCTTGCACCACAGCTCAGGAAGTACGGGCGCTACACGGTTCCTGAATTCATCGGTGACCGCTACAACAGCCACACGGCACGCGTCATTGCGGCGATTTCAACGATCATCATCAGCTTTACGTATTCGATCGGCCAGCTTTCCGGTTCCGGCGTGGTAATCGGGCGACTGTTCGAAATCGACGCGAAGCTCGGCACGATGATCGGGGTGGTGCTGATCGCGACATACGCAGCCTTCGGCGGAATGAAGGGTATTACCTGGACACAGGTTGCCCAATATATCATTTTGATCATTGCCTATTTGATTCCAGTTATTTTCATGTCCTTGCAAATCACCAGCAGCCCGCTTCCATGGCTTTCATATGGCGAGCTGGTCGGGAAAATGGGTGAGCTCGACCGTGAGCTTGGCATTTCTGAATACTTCGCGCCATTCACGAACGGCACGAAATGGCAGTTCCTTGCCCTTATGTTCACACTGATGGC
>JACDJB010002769.1_pt1 | contig 12128 bp, 12 predicted proteins | sample 7454121 | NCBI WGS metagenome assembly JACDJB01 (sample SAMN14253290, study PRJNA609438) | sludge metagenome | isolation source: sludge after 25d culture with pyrite | collected 2018-12-20 | reverse complement strand
GTCGGCCCGGCGGTCGCCTGGAAGCTGTAGCTAGCCAGGACGCCTGCGCTGTCTTGCGAACCGGTCATCACCAGCTCGCCGTTGGCATCCTCCTGCACGGCCGCGACGATCATCGGACCTTGTGGTCCGCCCGGTTCGGGGTTGGGATTAGGGTTGGGGACCGGGCCTGGGCCCGGGTCGGGGTTCGTTTGGCCGACCCTTGCCAGGGCCGCATAGGCATCGATGAGGCCAGCCCCGCACCCATCGGTGCTCCCACAAGCGCTGGTTGAGAGGGGCCGCGCCGTAGCGTAGAGGATGGAGCGGACTTGTTGGAGGGTGAGGTTGGGGTCCAGGCCGACCATCAATGACACCACACCGGCGACGTGCGGGGCCGCCATGGAGGTGCCGTCCTTGAACGTGACGTTTGGTTCGCGGTTCTGATCGTCGTAGTTGAGGCTCAGGACACCGTCGACGTAACCGTCGCCGTTCCGGTCTTCGTTCGTGTCTCCACCCGGCGCCATGACGTCGATGCGCGTGCCGTAGTTCGAGTAACTTGCTCGGGCGCCCACGTAGTCGGTAGCACCGACAGTGATGACGTTCGAGCAACTGGCTGGCGTGTATTGCCAGGCGTCTTGCCCGTCGTTGCCGGCGGCGACGATGACGATGCTACCGAGGGCGGTCACGGCGTCGATGGCGCCCTGGACAACTTCCGGGCACCCGCCCTGCCCGCCCAGGCTCATGTTGATCACCTTGGCGGGGGTGGGGTTGCGTGGCACACCGGGAACGTCCAAGCCTGCGGCCCACAGCATGCCCTCGTAGATGTCGGCCATGGTGCCGCCGCCGACGCCCAGTACCCTCACTGGGAGGATGCGTGCGGCCCAATCGACTCCTGCTAGCCCTACGCCTTCGTTCGAGGCGGCGCCGGCCGTGCCCGCTACGTGCGTGCCGTGGTAGGTCGACTGTCCGCCCGGCTGGTCGCCGACGTCGAACGGGTCCGGGTCGCGTCCGTTGCCATCGTTGCTAATACGTACGTCCGAGATGAAGTCATAGCCGGGCAGGACGTTGGTGCGGAAGTCCGGGTGGCGTCTGCTGGGGTCGTTCTGTGAGTAGATTATTCCCGTGTCGATGACGGCTACTACTGTGGTCGCCGAACCGGTCGTGATACCCCAAGCCTGAGGCAGGTTGATAGCCGGGTAATGCCACTGGTACTGGTAGTAGGGGTCGTTCGGGGTGACGCTGGCTTGCAGCGCCTGGAGGAGGTAGTTAGGGTGCGCGTAACGGATACCGGGGCGCCCAGCCAGTTCGGCCGCCAAGGCCAAGGTTTGCTCCGCCGTCAATGCCTCGTTAGCGTAGAGCCCTAGCCTTGCGCCGGGGGAAGCGGCCAAGGGCTTGACGAGTTGCACCGTCCCGCTGGCGGCGCTGAGGCTGCCGGACTCCTCGGCCAGCGAGATGTCCTCCGAGTAGCCGACGATGAGCTCGCCAATTACGAACGGGGTAGCGGACCAGCTCTCCAAGATGGCCTCGTTCGAGTTGAGTGACGACCTAAACGTCACCGCTCCCTCGATAGCACCGGTCTTGTGGGCAGGCGGCGGTGCGGAGGAACAGGCCGTTAGTAGCAGCAGCGCTGCTAAGCACGGTCTTACCCAATGGTTTCGGAGCATGAGGGTTCTCCTTTAGCGTTCTCCGGCGGTGGCAGTTGCCTACGCTCGAAGTAGTGGATAAGGCTAGGCTGTTCTATCTCATGGGACCTTAAATATCGCTTAAGCGGGTGGACTTTCCGCCGGCTGGAGACGGCCGGACGCGTCTCCACTGCCCTTCCAGCGACGCGAGCGTACACTCGACCTTGGCGGACAAGCAGGTACTGGAGGCGATGCTGGTACCCCGAACGCTAGGCCTTAGCACGCGCGGCATCGTTCGCTATGCGTGGTTATTGCTCGCCGTTGCATGCGCTACCGCACGCCATAAGGACACAACGTCAGCAACCGGACCTTTGCAGCACCTTCAACCAGAAGTGTGCAGACGTCCTAACCAGGACGCTGCAGGCGTCTCGACCGGAGGCTCGCAAGCTGCGTGTCCCACGGGTCGAGGAGTGTGACGCCAGTCGCTTTGAAGTCGCCCGTATTGCGGGTGACGACGGTGAGATCGTGCATCTGGGCGGTGGCAGCAATGAGCGCGTCGCGGTCGGCTTTCGGGTCGGGCACGAGCATGCGGGCGCAGTGCCTGGCGACCGTTAGGTCGACAGGGAGAATGCGTCCCGCAAAGGCGTTGAGGACTTGCTGCTCGAGCCAGTTCCGGAGCGCCGTTGCCCGGGTGTCGTCGCGGCGCTCTAGGCGCAGGATGCCGATCTCGACCTCCATGATGGTGATTACGGAGAGGTGAACCGCACTGGGTTTCGTAGAGGCTTCCGACTCACGCAGCCTGCCTCGGCAAGCCTTGGTTTTGGAAGTACTCCATCTCGATGGATGGTTCGTGGAAGCGTATCCTGACTATTGCGGTGCGGTAGATGGCGGCGTTCAGTTGCCGCTCAGCCACTCTGGTAGACATGAGCCAACGGCCGTAACCGCGTAACGGGACCAACGTCCCAACGTGTCCTGGTAGCGTGATAGGCAATGAATAGGGAGCCACATGGCAGGCTCTTGTATGTGCGAGCTTGGCTTGTCGTCGCGCTCGCGTCACTTGCGGTGGGAGTAGACGCGCAGTCACCGCCTGCACCGACGTTGGCCGGCGCCTCCGGTTCGCCGCAGGTGCTGCTCCGGCCTGGCGACCCACTGCCTCCACTCGAGGCGGGCATGGTCATCACGCTAGCGCCTGGCTTCTACGCGGGACCATGGGAAGTGGCTGCGCCGGACGTGACCCTCGACGGTGCGGGTGCCACGCTGCTGGGCTCTAGCGAGGGCAGTACTCTCACATTGAGCGCCCCTGGCATCCGCGTTAATGGCCTAACCGTCGACGGCTCGGGCCCAACATCGGACCTCTACGATCCAGACGCCGCCTTTTGGTTGCTAGCGTGCCATGCCTGCGTGCTGGACGGGGTAACGAGCGTGAACGCCGCCACTGCCGTACGGGTAGAGGACTCCTGGGCCGCGACCGTAGACAAGGCCACGTTCATGGGGGCGGCTAACTCTCCCGCTCTCACCATCTATGCTTCGCCCGGTTTTGGGCTGACCAACAGCAGTATCGCGGGCTTCCTAGATGGGGTTTACTTGGAGCGCAGCGACTCCGCCAGCGTCGTAGGTAACCAGTTCGTTGGTGCCGCTAGGTACGCGCTGCACGCCATGTTCAGCCGCGATACGTTGCTTCAGCGGAACCTGGTGCGGGGCGGCAACGTGGGCTCGGCCGCCATGTACGGCCGCGGCATAGTAGTTAGAGACAACGTGTTCGAAGGCCACGTGGGCCCGCTGGCGTTCGGCTTGCTGCTGCAAGAGCTAGAAGACGCCCTTGTGGTCAACAATACCTTCGCCGGCAACACCGTCGCTCTCTTGGTAGTCAGCGCACCCGACGTGCGGCTTGAAAACAACGTAATACGCGACGGTGGCTTCGGGATACTAGTGCAGCGCGCTAGGACCGGGCCGGTTAGCGCGGTTAGCGTGGCGGGCAACCGCTTCAGCGGCAACGTCAGCGACTTGGCAGTGGACGACGCAGGTGCCGCCATACTTGTGAGCGGTAACCAGTTCGAGGGCGCTAGCCGACTAGACGCCAACCGCGACGGTATTTCCGACGTGCCCTACCTGCCCAGCTCCACTTACGACATGCTGGCCTCGCGTCAGCCCGACTTATCCCTGTTCGCCCTCAGTCCTGGCATCCTGCTTTGGCAAACGGCAGAGGCAACTGTGCCGGCACTCAGGCTCGCTACCTTGCAGGACGACACGGTGGCCCTAAGCGTAAAGGGGCCTTGGCAGAACGCGCCAACCCTACCGGGAAGGGCGGGTGCGGACGCTGATAGCGGCGCTGCCCTGCTCGCGGTTGCGCTCGTGGGCCTGTCGGCGCTCGTGGGCACCGTGGCCGGCCGCACTAGGACGGCGCTGTCATGAAGCCAGCCGTAAGCGTTACGGGGCTGGGCCGCCGTGGCCGCCTTGACGACGTTAACTTTACGTTGGGCGCGGGTGCCCTGGCGCTCATTGGCCCCAACGGTGCCGGTAAGTCGACGCTGTTGCACGTATTGGTTGGCCGCCTCCGGCAGCATGCCGGAACGGCTCTCCTGTACGGTCATGCGCCGCGCACGCTCAGCGCTGCGCGGCAGCGGGCGTACGTGCCGCAGCAGATCCAGTTCCCCGCGCACCTGCAGGTGCAAGAGATCCTCCTCGCGGCGGCGCGCGCGAAAGGTTGCTCGTACGAGCTGGCGGAAGGTGCCGCCGCGCGCATGGGCCTGGCAAGGTTCTTCACCAGACGCGCCGCGGCGCTCTCGGGCGGCATGACCCAGCGCCTGGCGCTGGCCGCGGCGCTGATGGACGAGCCGCCCCTCTGGCTACTCGATGAACCGGCGTCAGCGCTTGACGGTGGCGGACTCGACCGGCTAGCCGCTTGGGCCAGGAACCACGTGAGCGGCGGCGGCGCGGTGGTGGTCAGTGCCCACCGACCGGAGGAAGTCGAGGCGTTCGCAAGCGAGGCCCTGCTGCTCAAGGGCGGCCAGGTTGCCGGCCGTGACGCCGTACGCAACCTGTTCGAGTATCGCGTGGTGGAAGGCGAGCTCGAGCCGCGTGCTTTGCCGGAAGGCTGGCAAGTGCAACGCAGGGGCAGCCAGCTACTCGAGCGGGTTCTGGGCGGCAACGATGAGTAGTCGCCGGCGCAACGCTGCACATGCTCGCAGCGCGGTTGCGTGCGCGCTGGCGGTAGTGCTCGCGTGGTCTACGGCCGTTTCATTGGCTTACAGGCCAGCCATGCACCACGATGAAGATTGCCCGATGCCGCTGGAGAACCGCGGCGCGCCCACGGTTCTAAACGCTCCGGTAACGCCTCCGCCTGAGGTGGTACCCACCCAAGACGACCAACCGATCGAGGACTTGTACCTGGCACCCGCCGCAAGACCGTGCCTGCCTGGCGCCGCCGAGCGGGTCCGCGCACGCGATCCGCCGCAACAGCCCCTCTAACTTGAGACGTCAAACACGGGACCGGTTTGAGTGTGCCCTGGCGCTACCAGCGTAGGTAGTAGCCCGTGCATGCGCAGAGCTGCCGCAGCCCAACGAACCATTCATGTTGAGGGAGTGCTCGATGCCTATCGATAGTAATGACTCTGATGAGAGAAGAGCCGCGAACAGCCGGAGGCGGTTCCTAAAGACGCTGGCTGTCGGTTCCATGACGGCGCCGCTGGTACTGGGCTTAGCCGCCGCACAGGGCCACGACATGGGCCACGGCGCTGGCGATGATCACGGCATGGGCCACGATATGGGAGGTGGCATGGCCGGGCACGGCGGCATGCAAATGTCTAGCTCCGCGCTTCCCGACATCGGGCCAGCGGTGCTGCCAGCCATACCCATTCCGTGGGCGACGGGCGTTTGCGCCTTTTGCGGCATGACCATCGTTACGCCCCCGGAGGGCGCGAACCCAGCTGGCTTCCGTGAGAAGACGTATGGCCAAATCCGCCTGGCGCCCGGCCACGAGCACCACGGCGAGCACACGCTGCACTACGAATCTTTGGCCTGCATGTTCAACCACGCCTATACGCAGAACATCGTGGATGGGCACGACGCCACGTTCTACGTAGCCAACTACTTGGCCGCACCGAGCACCGAGGCCGACCTGCTCCTCTCGCGCGACGCCACGTACTTATGGGCAGCGGGGTTGAACGTTTCGATGGGCGCCCACTTGGCAGCCTTTGCGAACAGCAACGCAGCTCAGATGTTCGTGGCCGCCAACAGCGTCGGAAGGCATCACTACCACTCGGCCGCGATCCTGGCCGACCTGGCGCCTATCCCAGAGGCGGGCCTGCTCGGGCTCCTCAACCGCCATAGTTAAGGTTCGAAGGGGCCCGGATGGAACGTAGAGAGTTCATTCGCCTCGGCGGCAAGGCCCTCATCGTGGCCTTGCTGCCGTGGCGCTTGGTTAGGGCCGCGCCCCGACCCACCGAGTACGGGGTGGCCGTGTGCCCGTACTGCAGCATGACGGTGGTAGACCTACGCTTTGCCGCCCAGGTGGTTACGCCGACCGGACTGGTGCATAGCTACGACGCCATCGAGTGCCTGGCCGATCACTTGATGGGGCATGGCCCGCAACCGCCGGACGTGGCCGAGGCTTACCTGTCCAATTACTACGCCAGCACTCGCGAGGAGGTGGACTACATCGCGGCACAAGAGGCGGTGGTGCTGCACCATGCGCGGCTGCGGAGCCCCATGGGGGGCGGCTTGGCTGCGTTCGAGTCCGAGGCGGAGGCCAGCGCGTTCGCTGCGGCGAACCGGCTAACCGGTGCCGAGGTAGTGACGTGGGAGGAAGTGCTGGCCGCAGGCGGTCAGCGGCCCTGGGTGCCGGACTATTAGGGGCGCAGGCACGAGCCCCGGCTTGCGCGCCAGCGGGTTCACGGGCATGTTCGCCGTGCACCTGAAGGAGGTGCTACGCAACCCATGGACCCTGCTGGCGGGCGCGGCGCTAGTGGCCATCGGGTTGGCGTTCCGCAGCCGAGGCAGCGCGGTGGGCCTAGTTAGCCTGGTGGCAGTCTTGCAGCTCTACCTGCCCCCACTTGCAGTGGTCGTGGCCGCGCCCCTGCTGACCCGGAGAGAGACTTGGGCGTTCTGGGCGGCGTTACCGCGGCCGCCCGCCGCCAGCTTCCGGGAGGCCACGCTTGGCATAGCCACCGGTCTATTGGTGCCGCTGGTGGCGGGCGCCGGGTTGACCGGCTTCGTCCTCTCGCTAGGCGTAAAGGAACTGCTACTGCTAGTGGTAACGGTGGTGGCCATAGTCCTCTTCTGGACCACCCTCGTGGCACTCTTCGGTGCACTAACCCTCGAAGCTACCCGCGCCATGGCGCTGAGCCTGGCCGCATGGGCGCTACTGGTGTTGGCGTACGCCCCAATAGTCGTTGGCATTGCCGTTGCCTTGGCGGACTACCCGCTAGCGCCGTTCCTACTGTTGGCTTTGCTGCTCAACCCGCTCGAGATTCTGCGGGTTGGGCTGCTGCAGGCGCTGAACGTGCCAGTACTGGTGGGGCCGGTAGGGAAGCTCATCACCGACCACCTGTCGAACGGCGGCATGTGGCTTGGGCTGGCCACCGTAACTCTCGGAGTGGCTCTAATGCTGTGGGCCGCTGGGGCGGTGTTCTTCAGACGCGATAGGTGATGGGCGGAGGCGCAGTCGGTCGCGTTGCCCCGCTTAGGCGTGAAGGTGAGTGCTAACCGCATGATGAGGACCTCAACGGCAGCCGCACCTACGCGGAGCGCCTGGGCGTGCCGCCTCCCAGTTCTCGTACCACGCGACCTGGGTTGCCAACCACCACCACGTTCGGCGGCACGTCCTTGGTTACTACTGCTCCGGCGCCCACCACCGCGTTCTCCCCGATGGTCACGCCGGCCAGTACGATGGCGCCGCCACCTATCCAGACGTTGTTATTGATGACGATCGGTTTGCCTGCCTCCCACTTGGCTTGCCTCGTGTCGGGGTCCAGCGGGTGCGTGGGGGTGAGCAGCTGCACGTTCGGCCCGAACTGCACGTCGTCGCCGATGGTTATAGGAAGCACGTCGAGCGCCACGAGCCCGTAGTTGGCGAAGCTGCGAGCGCCGATGCGGAGGTTGCTGCCGTAATCCACGTAGAGCGGCGGCTTCAGGACCGTATCGTCACCCAAGGCGCCCAAGAGCTCGCGCAGCACGGCCCTGGCCGCCTCGAGGTCGTTAGGCCAGAGTTGCGCGTAGCGCTTCTGCAGTTCAGCGGCGCGCCGGGCCGCCGCCACTAGCTGCGGATCGTCGGCCATGTAGAGGTCGCCTGCCAGCATCCGTTCGCGCTGACTACGTGGATCGCCGGGGCCGAGTGGGTCGTTCGGGTAGCGCCTGTGTGGCGGTTCAGGACACATGCTGTGCCCAGCTTAGTCCTGGCTAGCCGATCCGCGCCCTCAGCCGCCGCGCCCACACCACGCGTCGTTGCCGACGGGCGTCCATTGCACGTTCACGCCGCGAGCCTGGATCTCCATCATGTGCTGGGTTTGCGGTGGGACGAGCACGGGCGTGTCGGTAGGGGAGATGCAGTTGCCCACGATGATGAACCTATCACCAGCGGCTATGCCGAGGTTAGCTGCGATGGGGGCGATATCGGTGATCTTGTTGCCGCTGACCGAGAACTCGTTCAGCCCCGTCATCGCGGCGGCGGCACTGATCGAGGCGAGCCGGTTGGAGTCGAGGTTCACGTACGTGAGGCCAGCCACGCCACCGATGTCGCTCAACTCGCTGCCACCGACGCGCAAGTAGGTCAAGGCGCTCATTCCCGAGAGGTCGGGCACTCTCGTGTACGAGTTGCCGTAGACGTCGACGTGCGCGAGGTTGGGGACGCTCGCCAACGGCGCCAATGACGCGATCTGGTTGTCGTAAGCGCGCAGGTATGTCAGCGTCTGGTGGTTCGCTTGCGGTGCCAGGTTGGCGGTCTGGTTGCCGTAGATGTTCAGCTCCCTAAGGGCAGTCATGCCGGCCATGGGCGACAAGTCCGAGACGGCGTTCTCGTTGAGCCCCGAGCGGAAGACGCCGGTTAGGTGCTCCACGCTCGCCAACGTAGTCACGCCTTTATCGTTGACGTTCAATTGCGTTATCTGCCCAACGTTCGCGCAGATCAGGCGGCTGTCGTCGATGCTGGCGAGGCGCGCCTCGCCGAACGCGAGGATGGCTGGGTCGGCGAAAGTCACGATCTCGTCCGGCGCGGAGCAACTCGCAACCGGTTCGGTGACGGTCAGGGAGAACTCGGAGCGGTCCTCCGCTCGGTTGGAGAGGTTGACGGCCTTGGCAGGGTTGATCTCGAGGACGAGTTGGTACTTGCCTGGCGCGACGCTAGGCGGCAGCGTTGCCGTGCGGCTAACTGCGTTCTCCGCACTCGCCGCCAGCGGAGGCATGAGGATGTCGGCTAGGGTCGTGGTTGCTCCGCCGCCAGAACGGGTCACGGATGCGCGGAGCCCGAACGCAGTAGACCCGACGGAGGACTCGTTCGTGCCCGTGAGAGCCACGGCAACTGCGCCGCCTTGCGGCACCGCCGCGGCCAGCAACTTCGCGTCGTGCAGCGAGAGGTCCACTTGTTGGCTCGGGGCGCCTTCGTTGCACGCCGCCAACAACGCTGCGAGGAGGGCAAGTGGCAAAGCGGCGCGTAGGACGCGGTCGAACGTGCGTGCGGTCATGAGCAGCTGGTAGGAACTGCAGGGTTAGACCGGACTCAAACGCGCTGTGCCCTCGCGCAAGCACTTTGCAGCAGCTGGCGCACGACGACATCCTCGACCACGCCGAGCCGCATGCGCAGCTCGACACGCCCATCTGCCTCGACGAGCCGATCCACTCCCCAGAGGACGCTCGCAAGGCCCTGAGCGTCGGGGCGCGCCACCAACGTCCATCTCTCGTCGTTGCCCCACTTCAGGCTGCCCGGCGACTCCCAGACGACCGTCACGTTGTGGGCAACCGCTAGGACCTACGCTTGGGCCATCCGCGATGTGAGACGGAGGGATCGAGCGTGAGTGAGGATCCGGGAGCGGTGATGGTCGCCGCGGGTGATGACAGGTTCGGGCGGCAACGGAGCGTGTTCGGCGTCATGCCGTTCACGGTCAAGGTCTCGGCCCAAGACAGTGGTGGCGCCTGCCTGGTGATCGAACAGGCCAACGCCTTCCGGGGTGGGCCTCCGCGCCACGTGCACCACGCTCAGGAGGAGTGGTTCTACGTGGTGGAGGGGCAGTACGTCATCAGCGTGGGTGACACGACCCACCACCTTGGCGCTGGCGATTCGTTGCTGGCGCCACGCGGGGTGCCGCATACCTGGGCCCTCGAGGGGCGCTCGCCTGGTCGCCTGGTCATCGCGTTCTACCCCGCTGGCAAGATGGAGGAGTTCTTCGACGAGGCCGTGACGCTAGAAACTCAGCCTGCCCTTGCCGCGGCGCGGCCGTTGTTCGCGGCTTACGACATGGAGGTTACCGGACCACCTATCGACGTGGGCTAGTAAGCGCTGCGTCGCTTCGCCCGTAGCGCATGTCCCCACGTGCGTGTCTGGACTCACAGCACCTCCTCCCAGTGCGAGGCTGGTCGAAAGTCTCGATGAGGCGCGCGTGAGGGTGTAATGTGAAGAATAGCGCAGCAGAGAACCGCCAGAAGAGAATCGAAGTAGTTGGTCGATGGAAGGGGCTGTCGGTTCCGGGTCAGGTACGGGCCCGAGGGGGCATCTCTGCGCCATGACCCGTCGCGCCATCGAGGCGCTGGGCATAGGGAGGAAACACCATGAGGTTCCGTTCCAGAGTCCGCTTCTTGCCGCTAGTTACACTGGCGCTATTCGGCCTTCTACTGGCGGCCTGCAGCGATCAAACCGCTACCGTGCAAGCCGTCCCCCTCGAAAGTGCCGCCGTGAGAGGCGCGCAGTCTGACTACCTCATAGTCGCTAAGGGCAACTTGAAGAAGGGCCTCGAAGCCGTGGCGGCCGCCAACGGTGACTCGCTGCGGGTCATCTCGCAGGGTGCTGGCCTGGCAGCAGTCACTACCGCCAACCCCGATGCCTACGCTAAGTTCGGCAGCGTCGTACGCGACGTGCGCGTGCAGTGGCTCGAGCCGGTAGAGAACGTCGCCCTCGAGATCGACGCCGGCAGCCCGCCGTTCAGCGATTCCACTGACGTCTACTTCAACCTGCAGTGGGGCCACACGGCCGTCGGCGCAGTAGAGGCCTGGGAGGCTGGCGTGCGCGGCGGCGGCGTAACGGTGGCGATTCTCGACACCGGCTTCGACCTCGATCACCCGGACTTGGCCCCCAACATCTCACCGTTGAGCGTTGACTTCACCGGAGAGGGTCTCGCTTACACGCTTCCAGACACGTTCAGCCACGGCACTCATACCGCGGGTACCGTGGGCGCGGCACAGAACGGCCGCGGGACCATCGGTATCGCGCCCGACGCAAGCCTCATGCTCGTCAAGGTGCTGGGCGACGCTGGCAGCGGCAGCTTCGAGGCCGTCATGAGCGGCATCATCTACGCCGCAGATAACGGTGCTGACATCATCAACATGAGCCTGGGCGCGCTGTTCTACAAGGCGGGGTTCTGGGACGACATGGGCACCGAAGATCCGGCCGACGACGAGTGGGTGAGTGCCCGCGACGTCGCCGAGCTCAAGAACGCCATGGCTGCGGCCATCAGGTACGCTACTCAGAAAGGCGTTCTAGTGGTGGCTTCAGCTGGCAACAGCGCCATCAACTTCGATGGCGCTGGCGCCCTCATCACGCTGCCTGGCAGCGCTCCAGGTGTGATCACGGTTGGCGCTAGTGCGCCCACCGGCTGGATCCCGCAACTCATCGCTGGTCAGGAGCCGAAGTTCGACGTTCTGGCTTCGTACTCGAACTTCGGGCGCTCGCACCTCGACTTCACCGCCCCCGGTGGCGATACCGCCTACCCCGGTAACGAGCTGTGCCGCGTAGTCGTTACCCAGTACTGCTACGTGCTTGACCTCGTCTTCTCCACCGGCAATGGCGGCTACTATTGGTCCGGCGGCACCAGCATGGCTGCTCCGCACGTGGCTGGGGTGGCCGCCCTGATCCTGTCCGAGTACGGCGGTTCCGGTAGCCTCAAGCTCGCTCAGCTCGAGGCGCAACTCCGGTCGCGTGCCGTCGACGTTGGCCAGCCTGGCAACGACGCCGAGTTCGGTATGGGGATGATCCACACCGGTTACTGAGTAGGTGCGCGTGTGTCCGGCATTACGTATGCCTGACGCCGAGCGTTGGATGGGGCCAGGGTCGTGTCAAGCAACCCTGGCCCTCTTGTTTTGGGGCAGAGTCAACCAGAGGGCAGCCGAACGAGTTCACTTCTTCCGTGAGGATCCAAGATGCCGCTTGGGCGCCGCTTGCGCCTCGTCCAGCAGCAGCTTGGCGGCCTCGGCCGCTTTCTCCAGGCCGCTTGGCAGAACTCGTCCGTCGCGCTTCAGGGCCGCGGCCGCTGGTCCGCCGAAAGCGACCTGCACCACGCTCGACGCCGCCCTCAGGGCCTTGGCCACGGTGGCGGCCGCAGCGATATC
>JACDJB010002760.1_pt1 | contig 12175 bp, 6 predicted proteins | sample 7454121 | NCBI WGS metagenome assembly JACDJB01 (sample SAMN14253290, study PRJNA609438) | sludge metagenome | isolation source: sludge after 25d culture with pyrite | collected 2018-12-20 | reverse complement strand
CAGCAGACCGGTTGAACCGGTTCTTCAGATTGAAGATATAGCAGCCTACAACGAGCAGGAAAGTCTGGCGCTGAGCGACGAAGAGATTGAGTACCTGAATTGGGTTTCAAAAGAGATTGGGCGCCCGCTAACCGACAGTGAAGTTTACGGTTTTGCGCAGGTAAACTCGGAACATTGCCGCCACAAAATTTTTAACGGAACTTTTATTATTGACGGAAAAGAGATGGAATCATCTCTGTTTCAGATGATAAAAAAAACATCTGCCGTGAATCCAAATAAAATTGTTTCGGCATATAAAGATAATTGCTCGTTTGTTGAAGGTCCGGTTATTCAGCAATTTTCTCCCGAGTTTATGGATAAATCTGGTTTTTTCAGGGAAAAAACCATTAAAACCGCTCTTTCATTAAAAGCCGAAACACACAATTTTCCCACCACCGTTGAGCCATTTAACGGCGCTTCCACCGGAAGTGGAGGCGAAATCCGCGACCGCATGGCGGGCGGGCAAGGGAGTATTCCCATCGCCGGCATGGCTGTTTACATGACTTCCTATCCCCGCATGGAAGCCGGGCGCTCGTGGGAGCAGGCAACCGAAGCGCGCGACTGGCTCTATCAGTCGCCCGAAGAGATTTTAATTAAAGCATCGGATGGAGCTTCCGATTTTGGAAACAAATTCGGACAACCGCTCATAACCGGCTCTGTGCTCACTTTTGAACATTTTGAAAATTTCAAAAAGTACGGCTACGACAAGGTGATTATGCAGGGTGGCGGAATCGGTTTTACCAACAAAAATTACAGTCTGAAAGGCACACCTGAAAAAGGTGATAAAGTGGTGATGCTTGGCGGCGACAACTACCGTATCGGTATGGGCGGCGGAGCCGTTTCTTCGGTGGCAACCGGAGAGTTTGAAGACCACGTGGAATTAAACGCCGTGCAACGCGCCAATCCTGAGTTGCAAAAACGGGTGTTTAATGCCATTCGCGCCCTCTCCGAATCGGATGAAAATCCGGTTATCTCTATTCACGACCACGGCGCAGGCGGGCATCTGAACTGCCTGTCAGAGTTGGTTGAATCTACCGGCGGAAAAATTGATACGGCGAAATTGCCTGTGGGCGATTCCACATTGTCGCAAAAAGAAGTTATCGGGAATGAGTCGCAGGAGCGGATGGGGTTGGTCGTAAAACCAAAAGATGTGGAGCTACTCAAACGAATTGCAGCGCGCGAGCGCGCCCCGATTTATGAAATCGGGGAAGCTACAGGCGACATTCAGTTCACTTTTGAAAACTCCGAAACCGGCGAAAAACCCATTGATTTGCAGTTGGGATATATGTTTGGCAGCACTCCGGAAACTGCTCTGGAAGACAGCACTTTAAGAACTGAATTTGCCGAGCCGGACTATTCCCGCGAAAGCCCGAATACGCTTATTGAAGCTGTTTTGCAGTTGGAATCTGTGGCTTGCAAAGACTGGCTTACCAATAAGGTTGACCGCTCGGCAAGCGGATTAGTTGCCAAACAACAGTGTGCCGGCGAACTGCAGCTTCCATTGAATAATGTCGGGGTTATGGCACTGGATTACAGAGGAAAAGCGGGAATTGCCGCATCCATCGGACATGCTCCGGTTGCTGCACTGATTGATTCTGAAAAGGGTTCTGTGCTGGCTATTGCAGAAGCGCTGACAAATATTGTATGGGCGCCGCTGACCGACAAAATCCGAAGTGTTTCACTGAGCGCCAACTGGATGTGGCCCGCAAAAAATCCGGGCGAAAATGCGCGTCTCTATCAGGCAGTGAATGCGGCAAGCGATTTTGCATGTGCGTTGGGAATTAATATTCCCACCGGAAAAGACTCCCTGTCAATGACCCAAAAATATCCGGACGATGTGGTTTATGCACCCGGAACGGTAATTATTTCTGCATCAGCCGAAGTTTCTGATGTTCGCAAAATTGTGGAGCCGGTGTTGGTAAACGACCAATCCAAGGAGATTTTATTTGTCGATTTTTCGTTTTCTGAAAGAGCGCTCGGCGGGAGTGCGCTTGCGCAGTCGCTCAACCGGATTGGAAAAAATGCCCCGACAGTTGCCGATACCGAAAAGTTTGTTCAGGCATTTAATACTGTCCAAAAACTGATTGAACAGGATTTGATTATAGCAGGACACGACATTGGCTCAGGCGGATTGATTGTTACCTTGCTCGAAATGTGTTTCAGCAATAAAAATGGCGGTTTGAAAGCTGATTTGACCGGTATCGGTGAAAAAGATATGGTGAAAGCTCTTTTCAGTGAAAATCCAGGAATTGTTATTCAGTGCGCAGACAGTGAGCAGGTTAAGAAACAGTTGAAAGAAAGCCGAGTTGAGTATGTTTCTTTAGGTTTTCCTTCCGTACAACGGAAAGTTACCATTACAAACTTTGAAAAAACAATTGATTTTGATATTGATTCATTAAGGGATTTATGGTTCAAAACTTCCTATCTTTTTGAGCGGAAGCAAAATGATAAGGAGCTGGCTTTGCAGCGTTACAAAAACTATAAAAACTTCGGATTAGAGTACGATTTCGGAGAATTTACGGGCAAATCTGCCGATTACGGTATAGACATCGAACGGCGGAAATCTTCCGGAATAAAAGCGGCAATTATTCGTGAAAAAGGGAGCAACGGCGATCGCGAAATGGCTTATGCCCTTTATCTTGCCGGCATGGAAGTCAGGGATGTGCACATGACCGACCTGATTTTGGGACGTGAAACGCTGGAAGATGTGAATATGATTGTTTTTGCCGGTGGGTCAACTAACTCCGATGTGTTTGGCGCTGCCAAAGGGTGGGCAGGAGCTTTTCGCTATAACGAAAAAGCCCGGATTGCCCTTGAGAATTTTTACCGGCGAAAAGATACGCTATCGCTTGGTGTGGGCAACGGCTGCCAGCTGATGACGGAACTGAATCTGATCTGCTCCGAGCATGATGTTCAGCCCAAAATGAGCCGGAATGATTCCGGAAAGTTTGAGTCTGCATTTCTGAATGTGGATATTCTTGAAAGCTCATCAGTGATGCTGCAAAATATGCGGGGAATGAAACTCGGGGCATGGATAGCATACGGCGAAGGAAAATTCAGCCTTCCGCAGGATGAACGGGAATATGTTATTCCCATAAAATACAGCCATGATGAATATCCGGCAAATCCCGGTGGCTCCGACTTTTCGGCTGCTGCGCTCTGCTCTGCCGACGGCAGGCATCTGGCGATGATGTTGCATCCCGAAAGAAGTTTTGCCCCATGGCAGTGGGCAAATTATCCGGCAGCGAGAGCAAACGATGAACTTTCACCATGGATTTTGGTGTTTGTAAATGCTCGCAATTGGATTGCGGAGCAGATTCGGGAATAAGAGTTAATTTTGTTGAAAATTCAATTTTTACACAGATTTCAGAAATTCAGGAAAATGAAGAAAGCAAAAATTTTTGCCGTGATTCCGGCACTGTTAATGCTGATGTTCAATCATCAGATTTCCAACGGTTGCACAAATTTTTTAATTACAAGGGGCGCATCGGTTGACGGCTCCACAATGGTAACCTATTCTGCCGATTCGCACAATCTTTATGGCGAACTCTACTTTCAGCCGGCACAGGATCATCCGGAAGGCGCCATGCGCGATATTTATGAATGGGACACGGGAAAGTTTTTAGGGAAAATTCCGCAGCCCCGCCACACTTACAGTGTTGTCGGAAACATGAACCAGTTTCAGCTTGCCATTGGCGAAACCACTTTTGGAGGCAGGGAAGAACTTGCAACCCAGGAAGGTGCAATTATGGATTACGGAAGTCTGATCTATGTAACTTTGCAACGTGCAAAAACCGCCCGCGAAGCCATTCAGGTTATTGCGGATTTGGTTGAAAAATACGGCTATTACAGCTCCGGCGAATCGTTTTCCATTGCCGACCCCAACGAAGTGTGGCTCATGGAGTTAATCGGAAAAGGAAAAGATGAGAAGGGCGCAGTGTGGGTAGCGCTGAAAATTCCTGACGGATATATCAGCGGACATGCCAATCAGGCGCGCATAACAACTTTCCCGAAAAATGACCCGGAGAACTGCATCTATACTCCCGATGTCATCTCTTTTGCCAAAAAAAAAGGGTGGTTCAACGGAACAGATGAAGAGTTCAGCTTTTCGGACGTGTATGCTCCGGTTGATTTTGGTGGCGCCCGTTTTTGCGAAGCGCGTGTCTGGTCGGGCTTCAATCAGGTGGCTTCGGGAATGGAAAAATATGTCGATTATGCAAAAGGATTGATTCAGCACGATGAAAAAACGAATTTTGCGGTCAATCGTATGCCGTTGTGGATAAAACCGGATAAAAAGCTGAGTGTTCGCGATGTGCAAAATATGATGCGCGATCATTACGAAGGAACCGAGCTTGATATGAGCACCGGTTTTGGCGCCGGAACATTTGAACTGCCCTACCGTTTTGGCAGGCTGACCTGGCAGATTGATTCCGTGGAATATTGTAACGAAAGACCGATTTCTACCCGGCAGACAGGCTTTTCATTTGTGAGCCAAAGTCGCAACTGGCTTCCCGACCCGGTGGGCGGAATTCTCTGGTTTGGCGTGGATGATACGTATGTTACCTGTTATGTGCCAATGTATTGTGGCATTACCGAAATTCCGGAATGTTTTGTCGAAGGAAACGGCGACCTGCTCACTTACAGTCCGACATCTGCTTTCTGGACGTTCAACAAGGTTTCAAATTTTGCATATCTGCGTTATAATGAGATAATCCCGGATATTCAGAAGATTCAGAATGAACTGGAAAACAATTTTGAGAAATTTGTTCCCATTATTGACGAATCAGCCAAAAATATTTACCAGTTAAACGGAGCTGAGGAAGCCGGCAGGTTTTTAACCAAATATTCTGTAAATGAAGCCGGTTATGTGACCAAACGCTGGGAAAAACTCTGGGAATATTTGTTAGTGAAGTTTTTAGACGGAAACATAAAACGGGAGAAAGACGGAGAGTTTGAACGCACGGAAACCGGCGTGCCGCCCTATCCGCATTTCCCGGAATACCCGGATTGGTGGTACAGGGAGCTGGTTAAACAGACCGGCGATCACTTCAAAGTTATTGAATAACCAGATGAAAATTAAAATCAGGGATTCAGAGGCAGAGGATTTGGATTTTCTTGAGGGGCTTGAAAAGAGCTGTTTTCCCGATTTTCAGCAAAGCACCCGTCGCGCCATCCGCTACAGCATGACAAGTCCGCTGCAAAAAGTGATTGTTGCGGAAATTCAAAACGGAAAAGAAAAGGTTGCAGTCGGTTCAGCTACCTTATATATTTATGCGAAAACGCTGCGCATCTTTTCCATCGCTATTCTTCCCGAGTATCAGGGAGCGGGAGCCGGCAGACAATTATTGGAATATATCCTGAATTTTGCACATTCCAGAAAAGTCAGCCGCATATCGCTTGAGGCTTTGAAATCGGATGAAAGATTGGTTCGGCTATACACAAATGCGGGATTTAATATCACGGAAGAACTGCCTGATTACTATAAAAAAGACGAGCACGGTTTGCGGATGGTTTTACAGGTTGATGAGGCTGGCGAGAAGCAAAGCATCACCAACATCATTATTGTGAGAAACCCGAAAAACTGGAGCCTTGACATTGAGGATGTGAGAGTTATATCTTCCCGGGAATATATCACCGACCCTGAATTTCAGTCGCTGAAACATGTACGGATTTTTAATCTGAGCAACTCTTATCAGTATCAGAAAATGGGATATTATGTGTCGCTGCTGGCTTCTGCCCGCGACCACCGCGTGATTCCCAATGTTACAACGCTGCGCGATTTCAGCCGTCAGTCGCTGGTGCGTTCCCTTTCTAATTATATTGACGATGACATTCAAAAAACGCTGAAACATGTTGACGGAAACAAGGTAAGCGTCTCTGTATATTTCGGAAAGTCAGTGAATCCCAAATATATGTATCTGGCTCAGAAGCTCTATCATCTGTTTGAAGCGCCTATGTTGCAGATAGATTTTGTAAAATCGGATAAGTGGCTGATTCAGAAGGTTACTCCGCTAAGTTTAAAAAAGGTGAAGCCGGAGGATTTGGAGAAAGTTCAGGAGTTTGCCCGGGACTATTTCTCCAAAAAGAGGTTCACCCGCCCCCGGTTTAAAAATTACAAATATGATCTGGCAATTTTGGTAAATCCTAACGAGGAGAATCCGCCGTCATGCCCGGATGCTTTGCAGAATTTCAAGAAAGCCGCTGAAAAAATCGGATTTGCCACCGAGTTTATCACAAAAGATGATTTCAGCCAGCTTTCTGAATACGATGCCCTGTTTATCCGGGAAACCACAAGTGTGAACAATCACACCTACCACTTTTCGCGTGCGGCTTATGCTGACGGGTTGGTGGTAATTGACGATCCCTGGTCTATTTTGCGCTGTTCCAACAAGATTTTTCAGAATGAACGGCTGAAACAAAACAAAATTAAAACCCCGGAAACTGTTGTTTTGTCGAAATCGAACTACCGCAAATTTCAAACTTCGCATCTCAGTTTTCCAATGGTGCTCAAACAGCCCGACAGCGCTTTTTCTTTGGGCGTTGAAAAGGTGAACAATCCGGAAGAGCTTGAAGATTCATTGGGGAAATTGTTCAAATTGTCTGATTTGGTGATTGTTCAGGAGTTTATGCCGTCCGAATTCGACTGGCGGATTGGCGTGCTTGATCAGGCGCCGCTTTTTGCATGCAAATACTTTATGGTGAAAGGACACTGGCAGATTTACGACTGGAAAAGCGGTAACAGCAACAACTGGGGAAATGTGGAGACCGTAGCTTTGGATGAAGTTCCGCCGGAAGTTGTAAAAACAGCGGTAAAAGCGGCTTCGCTCATTGGAGACGGACTTTACGGGGTTGACCTGAAAATTGTGAACGGAGAGGTGTTTGTCATCGAAATCAATGACAATCCGAACATTGATGCAGGAGTTGAAGACCTGGTGCTGAAAGATGAGCTTTATGTCAAAGTGATGCGTTCCCTGTTCAACCGGATAGAAATTAACCGCAATATTGCACAGTTTGTAACGGTCTGATACCTATTCTAAAACAGGTAGTTCAGTCCGATGTACAGCCCGGAGTCACCATCGCGTTTGTCGGCTGCCATACCGTAATCCACGGCAATCACAAAGTTTTGATTCATAACAATTCGTAAACCTGCGCCATAGGAGATGTGCATTTTTTCTGCATCGTTTTCAAAGAAGTCTGCTCCGGGTGTGAATCCGCTGCCCGGTTTAACGGCAATTTTTTGGGTTACCCGCCCGAAATCCGTAAATCCGTTCAGTCCCAAATAGAAATTGTTGTTTATAAAGTGAAAACGAACAAATTTCCAGCGTGCTTCGATGTTTCCGTAAAAAATTCCGTCTCCAACAATGCGGTTCCGCAGGATGCCGCGCATTGTTTTTGCACCGCCAAGACCTTCAGAAGTTGCTCCTTTCAGCTCGGAAACAATAACCTGAGTCTGATAATAAAAAGGAGCATGACCGGATAAGGTTGTCTGATATGCCAGACGGTATGCCAATGATAAATCATTGGGAATGAGTGTGAAATACTGACGGTGGGTGAGGCTGAGTTTTGTAAAACTACTTTCGGCTCCCAAAAAGGAGGGAGCGCCAACCAATACTGCTTCCGTCCAGATTCCCTTCATCGGATTGGGGCGGTTGTCGCGTGTGTCAAAAACCAGCCCTGCCTTGAGTTCAGGAATAAAGCCGCCGTCGGCTTCTTCCGCAGAAATAATGCCCCACTCCTGATATTTTTCAAAAAGTCCGTCAACAGCCGGCAAAACATCATCTCCCTTTTTCCCTTTGTTCAGTTTTTCTAAATTTACCGAACCCAACTTGAAATTCAGCAGATTTACACCGGCAGCCCACTTCAGCTTTTCACCTGAAAATTTTCCCTGTAAATCCACTTTAAGCCGGAACATATTGCGGTCATATTTATAGAACATCCGTGTGATATAATCGCTGCTCACATCATCGAACCAATTCTTGTTGACTACGGCATCAAAACCGTTGAATCCAAAGAAGTCGTATGCCTGATCGGAGAGATAGCTGATATCTAATGAAGTTTGCAACCCCCTGATTAGCTGGTCTGAATCGTAGTAAAAACGGTTAATTCCGCTCCCTTTTGTGAAGCGGGAAACCTCAAAATAGAGAGAGTGTTCATAATTCGGATAGCGGCTGCCGTCGCCGTAGTTGTATAAATTGACTAACGCACCATACTGAAAACCTAAATCGGTATCAAAAGTGATGGTGGGCAATGCGCCAAAATTCCAGCCTGTTTTGGTAACTTCATCCTGAGCGGAAAGCGCCAGAACCAAAAAAGAGATAAAAATGAGTGAATAAAGTTTTTTCATTGCTGTAAAGTTTGCGGAACATCCGGCTCCGGTTTTTGTGAACTAAGATAGATAAAAAAGTGAACAGTAAAATTTTTTTCAAAAAAAATGGAAAATAGCCGATTAATTTATATTTTTAAACTTTTCAACATAATGTATCACACTTTTTAAATAAATTAAAATCATAATCCATATTTAAAATGAAAACAAACAGAAGGAGATTTTTTCAGATTGCCGGAGTTGCCGGAGCAGGCGTTCTCTCAGGCGGTTTAACTTCATGTGCCCGGCAGGGCGGAGATGGCGGGGAATCAGCATTGGCTGCTATTAAAGATGCGGCATCGGCAAGGCATCCGCAGCAGTTTAACATGAGTGGCTATGCAGCGCCCAAAATTGAGACTGTGCGTATTGGCTTTATCGGATTGGGAAGTCGCGGACCGGGAGCAGTTTCGCGGATTTCAAATATTGACGGCGTGGAAATCGTGGCGCTGTGCGATAAAAATCCGGCAGGAGTGGCACGCGGACAAAAAATTCTTGAAAGACAGGGATTGCCGAAAGCAAAGGAATACAGCGGCAGTGAAGATGTATGGAAAGAGCTGTGCGAAAGCCCTGACATTGATTTAGTCTATATCTGCACACCCTGGAAACTGCACACACCTATGTGCGTTTATGCGATGGAAAACGGAAAACATGCGGCAACGGAAGTTCCGGCGGCAGTAACCGTGGATGAAGCCTGGCAGTTGGTGGAGACGTCAGAGCGGACAAAAAAGCACTGCATGATGTTAGAAAACTGCTGCTATGACTTTTTTGAACTGCTTACCCTGAATATGGCAAGGCAAGGCTTTTTTGGTGAAATCGTTCACGTGGAAGGGGCTTATATCCACGATTTGCTCAGCAGCAATTTCGGCAAAGATTCCTATTCGGATATGTGGCGTTTAAGGGAAAACATGACCCGTAACGGCGACCTTTACCCGACACACGGATTAGGTCCGGTTTGTCAGGTACTGAATGTGAATCGCGGAGACAAAATGGATTATCTCACTTCCATGTCAACCAACGATTTTATGATGGGTAAACGGGCAAGGGAATTAGCTGCCGAAGACGGCTTTTTTGAGCAGTTTGCAACCGACAGCTACCGGGGAAACATGAACTCTACGCTGATTCGCACCCATAAAGGCAAAACCATTATGATTCAGCATGATGTAACCAGTCCGCGCCCCTATTCGCGCATTCATCTGGTGAGCGGAACCGATGGTTTTGCAAGAAAATATCCACTTCCCGGAAAAATTGCAAAAGGACACAGCTTTTTTGATGAAGATGAGATGAAAGTTCTGGAAGAGCAATACACTCCGCCAATTATTAAACTGGTGGGTGAGATGGCTAAAAAAATCGGCGGACACGGCGGCATGGACTTTATGATGGACTGGCGCCTGATTGACTGCCTGCGCAATGGTATTCCGTTAGATCAGGATGTGTATGATGCAGCGCTGTGGAGCGTGGTCGGTCCGCTGAGCGAATGGTCGATTGCCAACCGTTCCAACTCCATTGACGTGCCCGATTTTACCAATGGCGCATGGCAAACCAACACCCCGGTTGATGTTACCCTTTCAAAGGGCGGAACAACGGGAGTGAAAGTGAAAGCAAAAGCTGAAGGTCAGCTGAGCGTCTCTTAAAACACACTATTTCCTCCTACTCCGTAAGGAGTAAAATATTGATAACCCCGGATAAGCCACAGGCGCAATCCGGGGTAACGAAATCCGCTGCACCGGAACTCTGTAAGAGTTCAACCCTTGCAGGATTTGATTGCGAATTTGTCTTTTAAATGCAGACAGATTTAGCATTTCAACGCTGACAGATCTGCGATGCTGTCAGGTTTCATTTGCTTGTTTTGTAGTTGTTTTTAAATCTTCGGGCTGAAAGCCCTGCTTATTTTAGCCCAATGGCAGCGCCTTGGGTTATTGATGTAGTTGACGTTACGCCCTGAAAGGGCAGGTTAAGAAGAAGGTCAGCCCCCTCTAAGTCCCCCTAAGCCTACCTGTCCGGCAGACAGGGGGGAGGCTATTCTCTACTACTCCGCAAGGAGTAAAATATTGATAACCCCGGATAAGCCACAGGCGCAATCCGGGGTAACGAAATCCGCTGCACCAGAACTCTGTAAGAGTTCAATGTGAGAAACCCTTTCACTGACGTAAAGCCTTGCTTTATGTCTAAGTCAACAGACCAGAAGACAACTTTATTTTTACTGTTCTGCAAGGCTATTTTTTTGCTTTTTTGCTTTTGCAAAGCAAAGCAAGGCACGGTTTACAAAACCGCGCCAGCGAGGGGAAACCGAAAAAAAGAAGAGAAGAATTGTAGTGATAAAGTGCTTGTTCATGGCTAAATATTTAATGTTTTCAGTATTTGAATGACTGTTATTTTTTTACAGTAGTGTACATCCCGTGTTTTGATATTACTGAAAGATTTTTCTCTTCCAATACAAAAATATGATAATTCACACCTCCGGAATAAACCCGAACAACAATATGTCCCTGAGAACTGGCTGCTTTTTTAATGTTTGATTCTAAAAATGATGTTTTCTCTTGTCCATACAGATTGATCATATTGGCTTTTCGCCCCTCCCATAGTCCGTTTAAAAGAAAAATATCACGAGGTCCGGGATAAATCTTTTCTGAGAGCATGCGCTGCATCACGTCAGGACTTGGCTGACTGGAAGCGTAGTCTGAAATGATATGCACCCGTGGTTGCAAAACACTTAAGAAGAATGAATTTGTATTTAATCCGTGATGATCAGAAACATGAATATCAACAGGTCCAACAAGCCATGCCAATGCTGATTCCACATCGCGCCATTCGGGAGCATTTGGTGAAATTGCTCCTTCCAGATCGCCGCCGGTATAGTAAGTAAAATTTCCATAATTTATGCGGAAGGCAATGCTGCTGCTATTTTCATTAGGAAATTCATTTTCGGGGAACCGATTTCGGATTTCAGTAGAGAATCCCGTCCAGATTTTTCCATTCACAGCGAGATTCTGCAAAGTAAAATCCTGATATTTTGCCGGAGCATGGATTGGCTTAATCTGATCTTTACGCCCGGGTACAAACTGCTGAACTTCCATTTCATTCTTTAAAATCTGATACCTGATAAAATTCCGGTAATTTTCTATATCTTTATTATTATCCAGCGGTTTTGGACAATTATAATCAGGCCATGCACGATCTATCATCTTTTGAATTTGAATATCTGTGCCGACATCCGAAATGCCTGTTAACCGATAGGCACCTGATTCCGAAACAGGTGAAGTGTCATTCACTGAGCCGATATGATCTGCATGAAAATGTGTAATCACTCCATAATCAAGAATTCCTTTTTCTCCTTTTGGATGAAAAGCTTGAATATATCTTGCAATCCATTGTCCCGGTCGGCGTGAATTATCAGGAATCTGGGGTGAATCGTAATTTTCCGGTCTTTCGCGAACCAATGCGCCTGCATCAAGCAACATGGTTGTGCCGTCGGGGAAAACAAAAAGCGTGGAATCTCCTGCTCCGGTATTAATATGGTGAATGTCTAAAAAACCTTCCTGCCATGGAGATAATCTGTCATTTTTTTGCTGTGTAAATGTGTTTGAAAAAGTAAAGACCGGCATCCCCAGCGCTCCCATTGTACCAATGGAAAACGTTGATAAAAAATCTCTGCGTTTTTGTTTGTTGTTGCTCATTATATGAATGATGATTCAAGTTATTAACTCCAAACTTTTTGTTTATAAGCAGTCAAATATAGAATTGATTTCCCTATTCCGGTTTGGGAAAATCCCGTAT
>JACDJB010002757.1_pt1 | contig 12183 bp, 11 predicted proteins | sample 7454121 | NCBI WGS metagenome assembly JACDJB01 (sample SAMN14253290, study PRJNA609438) | sludge metagenome | isolation source: sludge after 25d culture with pyrite | collected 2018-12-20 | reverse complement strand
TCAGATCAAGATCATAATAAATAAGATACAAACCAGATGGCAATAAATTGAATTGAGAATCAATTTTTAAATAAGGTGTCGGTTTTGTCGTCGGTTGTGCGGTAATCGTATTTTCGACATTTTCAGTCGGGTTGAAAACAACCTGAGATGGCGATACCGTTTCTATTAGTAAAGGTGCATCAGGAGTAGATAACGCTGCAGTTTTTTCAGTAGTTTCATTCAGGTCGGTTTGGGTACACCCCACTAACAACACAAGCAGAAACAATAATATTGTTTTTCTGACTTTTGCCATCATCCACCTGAAGAAAAACCTTTCGTTTAATTTATCATGACACTTTTTCTAAAATTTTCAATACCAAAACAGCTTTTTCTAACCTTATTGAAAAAAATTTGGTACATTAATGTCCTAAAACAATTTCCATTTCTTTCAGTTGATTGGTGGTGATGTAATCCACTCCCTGATCAACCATGTTTTTAGCTAACTGGACCCGATCTAAATCCAAGGTCCATGCATTAACGGTGTTCCCGCTTTTCTGCAAAAAATGAACCCAATCAAAGCCTGCCATACTAGCTTCCTCCAGAAGTTGAGCGTTTATAAACCAGGTGATCCCACTCGGCACTTGTTGGATTAATGCTTCCGCACGCGCTTCAAAATAATCCTTTAATGCACCCCAGCGTTGAGCGGCCAATGGATGTTCATCCAAGTAACCGAAAGCCCCAACCCGGAAAGGTGGCACGCCTTCTTCACGCGGTTCATCTTCCACCAGATCCAGGTACAACAAGGGGTCAAAGCCTAATTTCAAAGAAGGGGATAAGCGTTTCAACAATCGAATGCCCCAATCAGCAACCGAACTAACCATCACCTTTTCCTGAATAGGTTCGATTAAGCTAACCAAATCACTCATACTGGTGAGCGTTAAAGGTGCAAATGGTTTGAGATCTAATTGGAAAAAACCATCCAATGGATATTCTTGTATTAATTCCACTGCCTGTCGGAGGGTGCCTAATCTATGGACAGAATCGTTGTATGTAAAAGATTGAATCTCTTTTGATGAATAATCAGTGACATCACCGGTAGCATTGCAGATTTGCTCCAACTTAGGATCATGCAGCAAGGCAAAATCTCCATCTTTCAAAGGAATTATATCCACTTCAATGCGACTTACCTTAGCTTTGAGACTCTCTTCTAAAGCAATTAGTGATCCGGCAGGGTGGTTGTGATTTATATTTGCTGAATGCAATATCAACTTTGTCATGCCGGTTTTTTCCTCCTATCCAACAAAATAATACCAGTAACGATCACCAATAGCAGGACGCCAACACTCACAAAGAATATTTGAATAAGACTGATCAATGCCAGATAATGCAACATTAAATCTGGCAACATCCAGGTAGCAAACAAACCATTCCACAAAATATGAGCTATCAGCGGAAGCGAAGTGATCAGAATGATAAATAAAGCAATATCGGCAGCTTTACTGAGATTCTGTTTAATATCCAATGTAATCCAATTTTGAAAAGTAAATAAAAGCCATGCAATGATCAGAGCTATAAAAGCAAAAATGCCATTAATTACCACCAACTGGGTGGGGCTAACTACTGAACTGTAAGAATACACTTTGGGTCCAAATGTGACATATGAAAAATGGTATATCGCAGTGTAAAGAAGTGCAGCCAACAGTAAATTCATCAACCCTTTAGGTTTCTTTTTCCAAATAAAAACAAGTACTGCCAGCAGTAGTACTGCTGCTATCGCGATACGCAACATGCGTTCACGATTCAAACGTGACTGCTGAACGCCTTCCAAAGCTTGCTGATATTGTTGTACAGTAATATTTGCACTTGCATTGGTTGCTTCCGCCGGTAAGGACTGACCAATCGCATTTGCATAAGCGGCTACAAGTTGAGATTGTTGCCTGGCCGTTTCACTTTTGAGGTTAGTAATCGTATTAGAAGGCATAAACATCATGTCTGTAAGGACTCGCCCCTGGGTACTCGCTGGCAAATTGATTCCAATGAGTGCAGCCAAAGTCGGCGCTACATCCACCATCAATATATCCTCATATACGCCAGATTTGATCCCCTTACCAACCATAATAAACGGTTCCTCTAAGGTAATAGCATCATGACCGCCATGCCCACCCTGATCAATTTGACCATGATCTGAACAAATGACCAACACATCCTCAGAGAGATCCATTTCCGATACGATCTCTGCCAATAAGGCATCCACCCGACTGGCTGCCTGTTCCCAACCTTCTCCTTGTGGCCCACCCTCATGATGTCCTGCATAATCTACCTGGTCCAGATGGATCAGAATCAAATCATACTCACGGGATTCCATCCAGGGAATGGCTGCATCAACCACTGCCCTGTCCGCTTGATGGTCCTCTTCCGACGTAAAATAGCCAATATCCAATGCATCTTTAGGGATTAATTGTTCAAACCAGTAATACCCTGATGCAGCAGTTCGCAAACCATGACGTTTCGCGGAACTAAACACATTGTCCTGCGTGAAAGGATAAATATTCTCATAATCTAAATTGAAAGCTGGGGCATCACTCAGATATGGCCATGCACCCGTTAGTAAAACACCATAACCTGGAGAAGAATACGAGGGTGTTTGTGAATGCATTTTTGCGCTGGCTCCCTGATTTCTCAGTTGGTTCAGAGTCGGCATCACCTCTGGTTTGAGGGAAGTGTCATACCGTAGTGCATCGATTAGAACAAAAACAACTTGTTCACCAAATGGTTCCCCAAAAGAACGACCAGGAACTGGTGGTTTTTCTGCCAAAGGAGAGCGATAAGAGTAAAGATTGTCCATTAATTCCAGGGCAAGAAAAATTGCACCAACCCCTAAGGCAATAATCACAATCAAACGAGCAATCAATTTCAAATTATTTTTCATAATTTTTTATTCCAATTCAAATGAGGTGATGCTCTTAAATTTAACACATCCTTGAGAAGCTTACAAATTAATTGACTATCATTATTTACCTTATCATTACAAGTCTTTATAATAAAATAGAATTCTAAGTCAATTCGACAATATTATTATTCATGTAAAGATGGAAGATGTCCAAAAAAAACGTTCTCGTCATTTTAAACCCAACAGCAGGATCAAAGAATCCTCCCTTACGGTTATTTAATAATCTCTTTCACAAATCCAACTTCGAATGGGATTTGGCGATCACCAAAGAGCGCTGTGATGGAATTTGTCTTGCTGAGAAGGCAATCAAAGATGGGGCCGATATTGTTGCTGCCTATGGCGGAGATGGTACGGTAATGGAAGTTGCCAGTGGATTGAAAGATGTCGATATACCCATGGCGATTCTGCCTGGAGGTACCGGAAATATCCTATCCATAGAGTTAGGTATTCCGCAAAATCTCGAAGAAGCCTGTAAATTAATCACCCAACCAGAAAAATCAAAGATTCGAGCGATTGATTTAGGTATAACCAATGATGAAAAAGTACCTGCTTTTGCTTTACGAGCTGGTGTTGGATTGGAAGCAGCCATGTTGAAAGGTACAGATCGTGAGTTAAAAGAGCGGTATGGGATTTTTGCGTATATCATGGGAGCAACCCAGGCCTTGCATAACATCAAAGAAGCACATTACAACCTGGTATTGGATGGAGAACCGGTAGAATGTTCAGGATTAACCTGTCTGATTGCCAACGCGGGTTATTTTGGCGTACCTGGCTTGGTTCTCGATCCAAAAGTAAAAATTGACGATGGATTACTGGATGTCTTTGTCCTTCGGAAAATGGACCTGGTACAGTTGTTTTCATTGGCTGCTACAATCGTTGGTAAAAATGAGCTGAAGGATCAAGCCTTTCATCGACAGGTAAAATCTGTCACCATCGAATCAGATCCGGTGCAATCTACCCAAGCTGACGGAGAAATGTGGGGAATTTCCCCCATTGAAATAAAAGTCGAAAAAGGTGGCCTTAAAGTTATTGTTCCAAAATAAGTTTTTTTTATTGAAATGTTTGCACAATAAATACCTTTTTACCCATCCATAACTTTGATATATATTTCACAAGTTTTTGATTCAATAATCTTAATTGTTTGAAAATAGAAACTCTCAAACAATTTTGCAACTTTCAAAACCAAGTTTATCAATACTTACCAATATAAGAACTTCAAAAAATGTAAACCATTCTTAATTCGATAAATTTGTTTTGAAACCTCATCAACAAACAATTAGAATTGGATTCAACATGAATAACCATCAACCTTATAGAATATTACATAAAATGACCTGAATGGAGGGGAGGACCTTGAAAAAAAGGGAATATTATTTACAATAAGAGATGGGCGGTAAGTTTTTTGTTAAATGAGATTTTTAGGTATGAATTGGAAAACTTTCCAAGTGAAAACATTTATTTCCGGTGGAACAAACCTGGAATGTATTGGCATTGCGCGTGGTCTGAAATTTATTAATCCTAAAAGGATGATGTGAGCTTACCGCCCTTAGTCACATGATTAAAATCCCAAGGAGAATAAAATAAATATCAAAAAAAATAAATTCCTGTTTTGGTTGTTATGGATACTAAGCTTTGGAATACCATTCACTATCATTATTTTCCCCTTTTATGAGAAAAATATTGGACCGATCATTGCATGGGGAGATATTTTGGATGTAGTGTATCCCATGATTATACCTTCTTGTCTTTTAGGATTTCTCTTATCAGTTTTCCAGTATTTCCTGGTTAAATTTAAATTTAATGGTACACAACGATGGTTTTTTTTCACTCTTATCGGCTATTCTTTTGCTCCAATTTTTAGCGTTATTTTGATTATTTGTATTAATGGTATTTTGTATCCAGATACTTTAACCACCGGTGGTGAAAGCTTTCAATTTTTTCCAAGGCCTTTATCTATGATATTAACTGGGTTCCTAACGGGAGTTGTTCAGAAACGTGAGATCCAAAATATCTTTACGGGAAAATCTCAAAAAAATATTGGCCTTTTGTGGATATTATTGTCAGCATTAGCATGGTCATTGTCTTTTGTTGTATCCACAATGTTTATTGGCGAACTGAGATTGCAAAGTATGTTTACCGGTTTAACTATCGGTTTCGTTTCAGGTATTCTTTTCATAATTGCTGACAAATAATAAATTACTGCTCATTAATAGAAGAAACTCATTGTCTGAGATGCCCTCGCGGCACCATCAACAGAGCATCATAATTAATGGTGCTCTGCTTTGTTTTTCTGGCGAATTTCCTCTAATGAAACCGGTTTCCGAAAACCATCGAAGAGGTGCAAAATTGCGAGCCAGGGGTGCCTAAACAACATGCGTGGCCCAGCATAACGCATTACCATCCGAATTTTCTCACGCATTGTTTTTTGATAACAATGCGTTGGGCAATTCGCACAGGTAGTTTTGTGTTCCTGATAGGGGCACTTTTCCAACCTTAAATGAGAGTACTCTTTGAGTGCAGCACACTCTTCACACAATTCGCCTTTCGTACCATGGTTATCTCGACAGTATAAATCAATCATAATGTCAATGGTTTTTTGTTCTCTTTTTAGCCTTGGATGCATTATTATTCCTTAAACCTTTTCAAATTTCCAGGAGCCTTTTCCCTTAGAAATTGATTGTTCTGCCTTCAAAAATAATTTAATATCCTCCAAATTGGAGAACACCTTATTTGCTTGCATGAGCACTTCCCTGGTATTCGTTGTTGCTACTGCCAAGCAAAACAAACCTGCTGCTACAGCAGATTCAATTCCCAATGGTGCATTTTCAATTACAATCGCACCTTTTGCATTTCCATCTAATTGACTTAATAATTTTTGATAAGGTTGCGAATGTGGTTTGCTGAATTGGACATCTTCTGAGGTAACCAACGTTGAAAAATACGAACGAATACCTGTCTTCGTGAGAACATCTTCAGCAACAAGACGGGTACTACCCGTTGCAACACCCAGGCGATATTCGAATTTATTTAACATCGATACCAATTCTTTGGCACCATTCATTAACTGTGGTTGGAATTCTTTGAGGAAAAGTTCATCCCGATAATCACTTACTTTTTTCCAGGTGTTCTCGTCTGATTTAATTTGGTATCTTTCGATCAACTCCACCAAAATATCTTTGGAATTTTTACCTTCATTGATAAGAAAATATTGTTCCGGTAAATTAATTCCTAACTGATTCTTTATAGCCTGCTGCCATACATATGCATGGCACCCCATGGAGTCAATTAATACTCCATCCAAATCAAATAAAATAACTCTTCTCAAAATTTTCCTCTTAACATCGGTCGATTATAACCGCATTTTTTAAAAAAATAAGATGGATTTCCTTCTCGATAAATGAGCACTAAATTTTACAGAATCAGACTAGATATCAAGATGGGAAGTTATTTTCTTTAAAGCATCGCTGTTTGGTTCAATTGCCATTTTCCAGAACGCAACTTGTGCCGAAGTGGAAGGCAAACGTCGGTGCTGGCCAATATAAATATCCTGACTGAGTTCTAAATCTTCAATTTTTACAACAGAAACCTGGTTCTTAACAATTTTTTGAGCGACCAACATGGATACAAAACCAACACCAACCCCTTCTTTCACGGCAAATGCAATCGCTTCAGAGTTCCCTAGTGTCAACACCTTCCGAAGATCGCCAATATCAAACCCTTTTCCCGCGAGGCCATCTCGTAAAACCATATAAGCACCAGCTGATGGTTCACGCAATATCATATTTACTTTTCTTAATTCATCCAGGTTGACACTTTCCCGCTTTGTCCAGGGGTGATTATTGGGAACAATCAATACCAATGGTTCTGTCATAAATTTATGCAATTCAATATCCGGATGATAATTGAAAACACTGGTAACAATAATGTGTGCTTTCCCTTCATTTAGATAATGCATGGCATCATGCCAATTTGTAACGGATATTGTTGCTTCTACTTTTGGATGACGCTTTAAGAATTCTGCCATCAAAGATGGTAATATATATTTCCCGGGAGTGGTTGTGCAAGCAATCCATAAATTTCCATGCACTTCCTCTTTTAAAGTGTCCATCATTTCATCAGCACGAATCGCAGAAAGCACCAAATCTCTTGCCATAGGTAAAAGTGTCACACCGGCTTCTGTCAGGCTCAATTTTCTTCCAGCCCGTACAAACAACTGCATTTCAAAATGCGTTTCTAAATTACGAATATGTTGTGTGACACTGGGTTGGGACATGTGTAACCGTTTGGCTGCTTGCGAAAAATTAAGCGTCTCTGCCGCTGCTAAAAAAACTCTTAATTGATGCGTATCTAACATTATGATTACTCCATAAAAATATGGATTGATTTTATCATATTTGTTTTATTGATAAGCAAAACTTATCGTTTTTCTAAAAACAATCAAATATTTCTTTGTGATATATGTCACTAACAGATTAAATATTTCTTAATTATCATTGTTCTTGTATAATTTTCTTAATAACGTAAGGTTAAAAACAGACAAGTGCCAAAAATTATTCAGACTCCAAAATCAACCTACAAAATAAGAAAGTTAGAAGGAACCTCATGAGAAAATTATTAACGTTTCTAATCTTGTGTTTTTCATTGCTATTACTAGGTGCTTGTACAGCAAAAAGCCCAACTACAACAGTCCCGGATGAGACTGATGTAGCCATTAGTGAAGCAACCCCAGCTACTATTGTACCGATATCACTCGAGCCTCCTGTAGACTATTGTATAGAGTGCCATACAGATAAAGAGATGTTAATCGAAACAGCTGCAACCGAAGAAGAAGATGGCCACGGAGAAGAATCCGAAGGTGTTGGCTGAGGTGGCGAGGTGGCTCCGTTGGAGCCTTGGGAAAAAGTTATTGTTAGTGAAGGTTTCTTCACCAATGTACATGGCCAGACTACCTGTTCAGCATGCCATGCCGGTGACTCATCCACACTTGATAAAGAAGTTGCTCATGAAGGCATGATTGCTGCACCAGATGCTGATCCAAAACGAACATGTGGAAATTGCCATAATGAAATTGTATCCACTAGTGCAGACAGCCTACACGTTTCTCAAAACGGCTATTACCAGGCAATGTACTCCCGTAGTCTGCCTGAAAATCATGAAACATTAGACGAGATGTTTGGAAACCATTGCCAATCTTGTCACACCACCTGTGGTGATTGCCATATTGCTCAACCTGATAGCGTTGGTGGTGGATTACTGAATGGTCATGAATATGTGAAAACTCCACCGATGACCCGCACCTGTACTGCCTGTCATGGCTCGCGCGTTGGCAATGAATACATGGGCAAAAACGAAGGTGTTCCCGGTGATGTGCATTTCCGTCAGGGACGTATGAATTGTATAGCCTGCCACGACGCTGCCAACATGCATGATTCTGAAGGCGCTAACCACCGCTATGAAGGCGAACAAGGTCCTAGCTGCGAAAGTTGCCACGATCAGGTTGGAAAAACAAGTGATACGATTGTGCAGCATCAAATCCACCAGGATACACTCTCCTGCCAGGTATGTCACTCCGTAAGCTACACCAGTTGCGACAGTTGCCATGTCGCGCTGAGCGAAACCACAGGCAACGCATTCTTCAAAACTGCAGCAACTTACTCAACATTCTTCATTGGTCGCAATACCCGCCAAAGTGAAGAGCGACCATACGAATATGTACCTGTTAGACATGTACCTGTTGACCCAGAAAGTTTTGCTTATTATGGAGAGGATCTACTTCCAAACTTCAACTTACTACCAAATTGGGCATATGCAACCCCACATAACATTCAACGTAACACACCGCAAACTGAAACCTGTAACTCTTGTCACGGCAATGAGGAAATCTTCCTCACCGTCGATAAAGTTAAACCCGAAGAATTGGAAGCAAACCGTGATGTAATCGTTGAGAATGTGCCTGGTCTAATCCCAGAACAATAAAAAGTAATTTTCAACTGATTTCCAAGTATCAGTTTATTAGAAAATTTAATTGAGGATTGAGAAGAATATTATGTCGAGAAAAATTCATTTACCCATCATATTTGTTGTGCTGTTCACAATGTTGCTAGGTGCTTGTGCACCTGCACTTGAACAAGCACCAACTACTGAACCAGTCATTGAGGAGCCAGGTGTGGAAGGACCAGTTGAAGTTGAGGTTGAGGAACCAACTGATGAGCTAATGGCGGAAGAACTTGTAGTTGTCGAAACACTAGATTTCCAGTCAATCCTCGCTGAAGTTATCGCCAAAAATGGCAAAAATGTTGGCTATGGACTTCTGGCACCTCATGACTTCATTATCGAATTGATCGAAGACCCTGATTTATTTGTGATTGATGTGCGCGAACTTTCGGAATTAGAAGACAATGGTCACATCCCGGGTGCAGTCAATATACCGGTCAAAACTCTGGTTGATAATCCAGCTTTGTTACCTGCCGACCTCGATACCCCCATCGTTGTCTACTGCAAGGATGGCATACGGTCCACCTGGGCTTGGATGATATTAAGTGCATTAGGGTACAACAATGTTCGTAATATGGCAAGCGGTATGGATGGATGGTTAGCCGCTGATTTCGGCACTGATGAAGGTGTTGCTCCTGCTGAAGAGATCAGCACTGCAATTATCGCAGATGAAGCGCGTTACATGGCTGTCAAAGATTTTGCCAACAATGCTCCTGAAGATTGGGCAAATGTAAAACCCACTGACGTTAACAAAATGTTTATCAATGGTGAAGAATTTATTCTGATTGATGTCCGTCGTCCAGATGAGTATGCTGGTGGGTACATTGACCAAGCCATCAACATTCCGTTGGAAGAGATTGCCAATCGCATGGGCGAACTTGATCCCAATGCAGAAATTATCGTTTACTGCAAGAGTGGAACCCGTGGTTTGATCAGTACATTAGCCTTACGTTTGAATGGTTACGAAAATGTCTTGAACATAAGTGGTGGTTACCTTGGCTGGCAATCAGCAGAGCTCCTAGTCGCTGCTACAGCTGATTTTAAAATCATTTACGCTGGAATCATTGCTAACAATGGACAGGACAAAGGCTACAGTTTTATCGCCCCAGACGCCCTTAATACTGAATTAATCGAAAACCCTGAACTCTTCGTGATCGATGTTCGTGAACCATCAGAACTCGAAGAAAATGGACATATCCCCGGTGCAGTTAACATCCCCGTAAAAACTTTAGCTGATAATCCTGCTTTATTGCCTGCTGATCTGGACACCCCAATCGTTGTTTACTGCAAGAGCGGTACACGCTCCACTTATGCCTGGAATATATTACAAATGTTGGGTTACACCAATGTTCGTAATATGAATGCTGGTATGGATGGTTGGTTAGGCGCACAATTGGGCGCTGAGGAAGGTCTTGCTCCTGCAGAAGAAATCAGCACCGCAATCATCGCAGACGAAGCTCGTTACATGGCAGTCAAGAATTTTGCCAACAACCCCCCTGAAGGTTGGGCAACCATTACCAATGTTGATGTCCAGGAGAAAATGATCAACGGTGATGAGTTTGTTTTGCTCGACGTTCGTCGGGCAGATGAATTTGCTGAAGGTTACATTGATCCTGCTATCAATATTCCGTTGGAAGAAATCGCTACCCGCATGGGCGAACTTGACCCCAATGCAGAAATTATCGTTTATTGCAAGAGTGGTGGACGTGGCTTGACCGCAACAATTGCCTTGCTCATGAATGGTTTCACCAATGTACACAATATGGCCGGTGGCGTACTTGGTTGGGAAGCTGCTGAACTCCCATTGGTTACTCCATAATATAAAATTTCTAATTTCCAATAAAAACAGCCCGATGAATTACCGGGTTGTTTTTTGTATCTTACTGCTTTCTTCTTCGGGGATCATACCACGCCGACCTAAAACAACTTGCAAGCAATAAATAATTATGAACATACTCAAACTTACAGAAAAAAGGAAGATGGGAAACACAATTACAAAACTCAACACAAAAAACACGACCAAAAAGAAGGAAACTAGCCAGTATAGCCCAGGTTTTTGATATAACAAACGCACACTATTCAATAAAGCTTTTCTCAATACAGGTTTTTGCTCCTCCACCAAATAAGGGATCACAAAAGTCTGAATAAAAAACCAGATAACGAACAAAACAATATTGGCTGCCTGCACGAAAATACTTAATGCATAACTTTCTATGGCAAAGAAAAGAATGTTATAGATAAATATCAATGGCAAGATCAAATTTGGCAAAAACCAGCGCCAACCAGAGAAGAAATAACGTTTCATCCCCTCAAAAAACAAACTCCAGGAAAAGTTTGTCTCATCAATCACCATTACCCTGATGGTGCTTGCTAAAGACAAGGTAGCTGCAGGGATTGTAATAATTGGCAAACAAAAGATTATCCACAAAGCATTTAATAAAATTAATCTGGTTAACTGGTAAAAACCTTCTTTTATCCCCCACCAAAGTGTTTGAGACGCATATTTCATCCTACCTCCAGAATGAATATTGTACCGCAAAAGCTAGTCGCGCCGATGCGGGCCACGCAAAATGATATACCATGATGCCAGGTAGCCCAGCTAAACGGAGCATTGATACACCTCCATTCTACTCGATTATCAATCTTCATTGAAACTCTTCAAGATTTCTCCAGTAGCAGGATCGATGAGACGATTGTTGACTAGAACTGGTTTAGTTTCCTCAATTTCAGGTTGATCATACTTATATCCATACGGTTTATTTTTCACCATGACCCACCATAATCCTTCGGCAATTCGCCGCGCCAATGCTGAAGTTGCTTTATAGTAGTGGACTCTACTACGATATTGATCAAACCAAGCTTTGAGAGGACCCTTACCGTGTATGGCAAATGCCTTGGACGCTGAAAGGAGATGAAACTTGACTCGAGCATTTCCATGGGATGAACGACGTTTCAACAACTTCCCCCCAGAAACCTCATTGGCCGGCACAACCCCGATCGCTTTTGAAAAAGCTTCGGCAGTGCTGTAACGCTGATGATAATTTGACCCCAATTCAGCGATTATACGTAATGCAAGCATCGAAGTTACACCCGGTACAGTCGTCATCAATTCCACTTGCTTTTCCAAATTGCATGAATTGATTTTGTCTAAAACCTCATATTCAGCTTGCTTGATGCGATCATTCAACATATTTACATCACCCAGTACTTCCTCAAGGTAAGGAAGAATGTAACCGGGGAGTGGAACAGCTGCACATTTT
>JACDJB010002751.1_pt1 | contig 12195 bp, 10 predicted proteins | sample 7454121 | NCBI WGS metagenome assembly JACDJB01 (sample SAMN14253290, study PRJNA609438) | sludge metagenome | isolation source: sludge after 25d culture with pyrite | collected 2018-12-20 | reverse complement strand
GATGATCAGCGAATCGGGAAAGTTGACGCCGGCCGCATGCACGTCGATCAGAACTTCACCGGCTGCCGGCACCGGCGACGCGACTTCCTCGACGACCAGCGACTCGGGCGGGCCCCATTGCCTGCAGACGACGGCTTTCATTCGATGCCCCTCACGCGGATCCGGTCGCTGCGGCGCCCGGGCGACTCGGTCGATTCTAGTGCGCCGACCCGGAGAAATCGCAACAAAATGCAGCGATGGACCAGGCTCGGGATTCCGATGGCTATACTCGGTCGCCGGTGGGTTGGCCGAGCGGTCGAAGGCACTAGTCTTGAAAACTAGCAAGGGGGAAACCCCTTCCAGGGTTCGAATCCCTGACCCACCGCCACCGAGCGTCTCCGGCGCGGCCCTCCCGAACGAGCAGGCCGGAGCGGCCTCGAGCACCACCGTACGGCCCCACCGAGCCACTGTCCGATCTGCGCCGGCTGAAATGGCGCAGCGATAACTACATAGGCGCCGCACCATTAGCGGTCGACGCGCTGCTCGTCATCGAAGTCCCCGATTTGACGCTGCGCTTCGATGCGCGAAGCGGCGTGCCGGACGTCTGGACCGTCAACCCGCGCCCCCGCAGGCTGCTCGATCATCGCGAGCCGGCCGACAACGTCTATCGCAGCTCCAGACGCTCACCGCTTCGGCTGAGGTAATTCTGGCCATAGGCGTCAGCGATCGCTGCGCGGTCGCTTGCCTGCGGGCAGCATCGCCGCTCGTTCACTAAACGAACGATTGTTTGCTTTAAAGTGAATACTGCGGTAACGTGCCCATCGATGATCAGCACACCCCGCCAATGACGCCCGCATCCGAGCCTGCTGCCGTCGTGCCCGTCGCAGCGAAACGCGGTCTCAAGCGGATGAACAGCCGCCTGCCGCAACTGCTCGACCGCGCCGCGGCCGTGTTCGCCGAGCGCGGCTTCGCCGGCGCGTCGGTGCGCGAGATCGTCGGTCCGATCGGGATGCTGCCCGGATCGCTCTACAGCCACTTCCCGACCAAGGAGAGGCTGCTTGTCGCGGTGTACCGTGAAGGAGTCGACCGGATCTCGAGAGTCGTCGATGAAGCGATCGATAAGGAAAGCGACCCGTGGGCGCGCCTGGAGGCCGCCTGCGTTGCGCACCTGAACTCGCTGCTCGACAAGACCAACTATTCGCAGGTCGTCATCCGCGTGCGCCCGTCCGACGCTCCGTCGGCGGCCGAGGAACTAATCACGCTGCGCAACGACTACGAGTCGCGCTTCGCGGCGCTCGTGGATGCACTCGAACTGCCGCGCAGCGTCGATCGGCGCGACTTCCGGCTGCTGCTCGTCGGTGCATTGAACTGGAGCCAGACCTGGTACCGCCCTTCCGGGAACCGCAAGCCAGGGGACATCGCGAGGCGATTCGTGCGGATTCTGCGGACCGGCAGTGTCGACCATTGAAGGAACGAAGCATGGAGAAGAGCGCAATGCGCCCCCGCGTGCTGATCACAAAGATCGGCTTGGATGGCCACGACCGCGGCAGCAGGCTCGTTGCGGCCGCCTGCCGCGACGCGGGGATGGAAGTCATCTACACGCCGCCGTGGCAGACGATCGCTGCGGTCGTGAAGATCGCCTCCGAAGAGGACGTCGACGTGATCGGCATCTCTTCGCTAGCGACCGATCACCTGATCGTGCCGCAACTGATGTCGACGCTCGTCGAGGCCGGGCTCTCGCACATCACCGTCGTTGTCGGAGGCATCGTGCCCGACAACGAGGAGGAAGCGCTGCTCGCATCGGGCGTGCGAGAAGTTTTCCATCCGGGAACCCCGCTCGAGGCGATCACCGAGCGCATTCGCCGGTATGCGATCGAAACACGCGCCCAGAGCGCCGCATCCGAATAACGAGGAACAAGCCATGGGAAGTACCGCACCCTCGACCCCCGCTCCCGGGAAGACCGACAGTGCCGAAGCACGAAGGCTCTGGGAAAAGGACTACGCCGACTCCGTGCCCATCGACCGCCTCGTGCACAACGTATCGGGCATCCCGATCAAGTCGCTGTACACCGAGCGCGACTGGCACGCTTATGGCACGGATAACCCGCTCGGCTATCCGGGGCAGGCGGACTTCACTCGCGGCATCTACGCTTCGATGCACCGCGGCCGGACGTGGACGCAGCGCCAACTGATCGGCCTGGGCACGCCGCAGGAATACAACCGGCGGCTGCTCACGATTATCGAACAGGGCGCGACCGCGGTATCGCTGATTCCCTGCAATTCGGTTTACCGCGGCTACGACATGACGTCGGTCGAACCGCAACTGCTCGGCACCTGCGGCGTGGTGATCAACAACGTCGACCACATGACGGAGAGTCTCGAGGGCGTCGACATCGGCGCAATGTCGTGCTCGCTGAACGATCCCTCGCCGTTCACGCTGCTCGCGTTCATGCTCATCGTGGCCGAACGCCGGGGAATCGACTGGCGCAAGATCTCGGGAACGTCGAACCAGAGCGACTACATCTCGCATTTCGTCGCGAATCACATGTTCTACCGGCTCTCGCTGACCGGCGCGCGCCGGATGCTGATCGACCACATCGCGTACTGCCGCGAACGCGTTCCTCGCTGGAACCCGATGTCGGTCGTCGGCCAGCACATGCAGCAGGCCGGAGCAACGCCTGCGGAGGTAATCGCCTTTACGCTGTCCACCGCGATCCAGAACGCCGAAGACTGCATCGCGCGTGGCATGGATCCCGACGAGTTCCTGCCCCGCTTCACTTTCTTCTTCGACATCTCGCTGAGCTTCTTCGAGGAGGTCGCCAAGTTCCGCGCGGCGCGCCGTATCTGGTCGCGCATCGCGCGCGAGCGGCTCGGCGCGCGCGATCCGAAGTCGTGGCGCTTCAAGTTCCACGGTCAGACTTCCGGCGTCGATCTCACGCGCCAGCAGCCGCTGAACAACATCGCGCGCGTGACGGTGCAGGCGATGGCTGGAATTTTCGGCGGTCTGCAGTCGCTGCACACCGATTCGTACGACGAGGCGCTCGCCTGCCCCAGCGAGTTTGGCGCACGCATCGCCGTCTCCACGCAGAACATCCTGCGCGAGGAGGCGCATCTCACCGACGTCATTGATCCATTGGGCGGATCGTTCTACGTCGAGGCGCTCACCGACCAGATGGAAGTGCAGATCGTCTCGATTATGGACACGATCGAAACGGCCGGAGGCATGCTCAAGGCTGTCGAGGACGGGGTGGTTCAGCGCATGATCGGCGCATCGGCGCAGCGCCAGCAGCGCCGCATCGACAGCGGCGAGCAGCGCATCGTCGGCGTGAACGCGTATCAGGTCGAGGAGGATCCGGGCACGCGACCGTTCATCGATCGCCCCGACCCGAAGGTGATGCGCGAGCACGTCGAGCGCTTCGACGCATGGCGAAACGCCCGCTCGCACGTCGAAGTCGGGAAAGCGCTCGACGCTCTGTCGCGCGCAGCCGAATCGGAGAAGGAGAACCTGTTCGGCGCCGTCGTCGGCGCTGCGCGCGCGGGGCTGACCAACGAGGAAATCTGTTCCCGGCTGCGACGCGATCTCGGTTTCGGCACGCCGCTCGCGATCGTCTGAGATGGGCGCGAACGACCCCTGGCAGACGCTGATCTCGCGCGTTCTCGCGGGCGAACGGCGATCGATCGCGCGGCTGCTCTCGCGCCTGGACGACCAGGCGCCGGGTTTCGAGGTCGCGGCACGGCTGCTTGCCGAGCATGCGGGACGTGCGCACGTCGTCGGCATCACCGGCGTTCCGGGCGCAGGCAAGTCGACGCTCGTCAACGCGCTGCTCGGCGCCTGGCTCGCACAGGGCCGAAAGGTGGCCGTGATCGCCATAGATCCGTCGAGTCCGATCCATGGCGGCGCCGTGCTGGGCGACCGGGTGCGCATGGGTGAACACGGTGCGCATCCGAACGCCTACATCCGTTCGTTCTCAGCGCGGGGGGCGCTCGGCGGCCTGTCGCATGCCACGCGGGCGGCCGCCGACTGTTTGGACGCCGCCGGCTTCGACAAGGTTATCGTCGAGACGGTGGGCGCCGGGCAATCCGAAACCGACATCATGGCGCTCGCCGACACCCGCGTCGTCGTTTGCCCCCCCGGGCTGGGCGACGAGGTCCAGGCGATCAAGGCTGGCATCTTAGAGATCGCCGATCTCCTCGTGATCACGAAGAGCGATCTGCCGCCCGCACAGGCGACCGTGCGCGACCTGAAGGACATGCTCGCGCTGCGCCGCCGCTTCGCCCAGGGGGGCTGGAACACCCGCGTGATGCCCGTGCACGCGCCAGCAGCGAAGGGCATCTCAGAGCTCATCGCGGCAATCGAGGAGCATCGCTCGGTGAGCGGCTGCGGCAGGCGGTTGAACGCCGACACACGAACGAGCGCCGACGAAAGCCCCGCTGCGGCATCCGCCCCAGCGGTGGACGACTGGTTAAAGCGCCTGAAGGCGCTCGCGGCCCGGGACGGCACCTGCACCACGCTCGGCTTCGAGGTGATCGAAGGCGGCGCCGGATCGGCGACGGTGACCGTGACGCTGGACCACCGTCACATCAACTTCTTCGGCAGCTGCCACGGCGGCGTCGTGTTCGCGCTGGCCGATTCGGCTTTCGGGCTGGCATCGAACTCGTACGGACCGGTTGCGGCGGCGATCGACGCGCACATCACCTTCTCGTTGGCCGCCGGGAAGGGCGATCGGCTTGTCGCGCGTGCAAGCGAGCTGCGACGGGGACGAATCTTGGCCGTCTATCGCGTCGACGTCCACAAGATGTGTGACGACGACGGCGAGGAGATCGTCTCCACGTTCACCGGCACGGTGTTCATCCGCGGATCGAAGCCGGGCGCAACGGCGGAGACGGAGAGCAGATGAAGCGGTACCCGCAAGACGGCACGCTACCGGGCGGCGACACCTTTCCCGCGCTGCTGCTCGCGCAGGCCGAGCGACGGCCGCAAGCGCCGGCGATGCGCGAGAAGCGGTATGGCATCTGGCAGACGCTTTCCTGGCGAGAGATGTCAGAGCTCGTGCGCGCCCTCGCCTGCGGGCTGGCCGAGGCCGGGCTGGCGTCCGGCGAACACGTAGTTCTGATCGGCGAGAACCGGCCGCGCCTGTACGCCGCCATGCTCGCCGTGCAGTCGCTCGGCGCAGTGCCGGTGCCGCTTTACCAGGACGCGGTAGCCGCGGAGTTCGTCTTCCCGATCGAGAACGCTGAGGTCACCTTTGCCATCGTCGAGGATCAGGAGCAGGTCGACAAGCTCCTCGAGATTCGCGCACGCACGCCGCGGCTGGCGCGCATCTGGTACGACGAGCCGCGGGGGCTGCGCAACTACGCCGAGCCCGGACTCGAAAGCCTGCAGGCACTGATCGATGCCGGACTCAGCCGGCACGCCCGCGACCCGGGCTTCTTTCTGGAGCAGGCAGGACGGATCCGCTCCGGCGACGTTGCCGCGATCTTCTTCACGTCGGGCACCACCGCGGAGCCCAAGGGCGTCGTGCATACGCACGCGAGCCTGATCGATCGCGCGCGCGCCGGCGCCCGCTTCGACTCGCTCGACGAGCACGAAGAGGTGCTCGCCTACCTGCCGCTGGCATGGATCGGCCAGAACTGCTTCTCGTACGCGCAGTGGCTCGTCTGCGGCTACGTCGTCAACTGCCCCGAATCGGCCTCGACCGTGACGATCGACCTCAAGGAGATCGGGCCGACCTACTACTTCGCGCCGCCGCGCGTCTTCGAGGCGCTGCTCACCAACGTGACGATCCGCATGGAGGACGCGAGCCTGCCCAAGCGCTGGATGTTCGAGCGCTTCATGCGCATCGCGCGCAGAAGGGTCGACGCGCCGGCGCCGGCGAGGCCGAGCCCGCTCGAGCGCCTGCTGCTGGCGATCGGCGACGTGCTCGTCTACGGTCCGTTGCGCAACGCGCTGGGCATGAGCCGGATCCGCGTCGCCTACACCGCGGGCGAGGCGATCGGGCCCGACCTGTTCGCGTTCTACCGCTCGATCGGCATCAATCTGAAGCAGCTCTACGGCTCGACCGAGACCGCAGTCTTCGTCTGCGTGCAGCCCGACAACGACGTGCGCCCGGAAACGGTGGGCGTGGCGCTCGAGGGCGTGCAGCTGCGCATCGACGACCGCGGCGAGATCCTCATCAAGTCAGCGGGGCTGCTGAAGGAGTACTACAAGAACCCGCAGGCAAGCGCGGAAGTGTTGACACCCGACGGCTGGTACCGCTCGGGAGACGCCGGGTTCCTCGACGCGAGCGGCCAACTCCGCGTGATCGACCGCGCCAGGGACGTAGGCCGGCTGCGCGGCGGGCCGTGGGACGGCGCGATGTTCGCGCCGAAGTACATCGAGAACAAGCTGAAATTCTTCCCGCACATTAAGGAGGTGGTGGCTTTCGGCGACGAGCGCGACAAGGTCTGCGCTTTCGTCAACATCGACTTCGAGGCGATGGGCAACTGGGCCGAGAAGCACGACCTGAGCTACACCGGCTATACCGATCTGTCCGGCAAGCCGGAAGTGCAGGCTTTCGTCCTTCAGTGCGTGGAGAAGGTCAACGCCGATCTGGCGGCCGATCCGCAACTTGCAGGCAGCCAGATCTCCCGCTTCCTTGTTCTGCACAAGGAGCTCGACGCCGACGACGGCGAGCTCACGCGCACGCGCAAGGTGCGCCGCGGCTTCATCGCGCAGAAGTACGCACCGCTCGTCGAGGCGATGTACGAAGGCCGCGACGCGCAATACGTCGAGACGCAGGTGCGCTTCGAGGACGGACGCGCGGGAACGACGGCGGCGAACGTGCGCATCTTCGATGCGCGCACCTTCCCCGCGTTGAGGAACGCCGCATGAGCAGTGCCGCCTCCGCCACCCTGCCACGCGCCCGCGTCGATATGCCGAGCGACGAGGTTCGCAGCGCCGCCATCGCGCCGCCGGTCGGGGCGTCGGCCGAAAGCGCTCGGCGCCGCGCGGGAGCGCCGATCCTCGTGGTCGAGAACGTTTCGTTGCGCTTCGGAGGCGTGCAGGCGCTGCAGGACATCAGCTTCGAGGTGTGCGAGCACGAGATCCTGTCGATCATCGGCCCGAACGGCGCCGGCAAGAGTTCGATGCTGAACTGCATCAACGGCGTCTACGCGCCGCAGCAGGGCTCGATCACGCTGTGCGGCGAAGCGCTGCGGCAGCCGAACCCCCACAAGGTTGCGCGCAAGGGCGTGGGACGCACGTTCCAGAACCTGGCGCTGTTCGGCGGCATGACGGTCCTGCAGAACATCATGGCCGGGCGCAACTCCCGGATGAAGTGTGGCATCGCGCTGCAGGCGCTGCGCCTCGGCCCGGCAAACCGCGAGGAGGTTGCGCACCGCGAGATCGTCGAGCGGATCATCGATTTCCTCGAGATCCAGCCGTGGCGGCACACGACCGTCGACCGGTTGCCCTACGGCTTGCAGAAACGCGTCGACCTCGGCCGGGCGCTCGCGATGGAGCCGCGGCTGCTGCTGCTCGACGAGCCGATGGCCGGGATGAACGTCGAGGAGAAGCAGGACATGTGCCGCTTCGTGCTCGACGTCAACGACGAGTTCGGCACGACGGTGGTGCTCATCGAGCACGACATGGGCGTCGTCATGGACATCTCCGATCGCGTGGTGGTGCTCGACTACGGCCGCAAGATCGCCGACGGCCCCCCGCAGGATGTTCGCGGCAACCAAGAGGTCCTGCGCGCCTATCTCGGCGGCGCCGCAGCCGCGCGAGGCGACTGATCCATGGGCTTCTTCCTCGAAACCCTGATCGGCGGCCTGATGGCCGGCGTACTGTATTCGCTGGTCGCGCTCGGATTCGTGCTCATCTTCAAGGCGAGCGGCGTCTTCAACTTCGCGCAGGGAGCAATGGTGCTGTTCGCCGCCCTCGCGATGGCCCGCTTCGCCGAGTGGCTTCCGCAATGGCTCGGCTTCGAGAGCGCGCTGCTGGCCAACGTCGGCGGCTTTCTCGTCGCGCTGGCGCTGATGATCGTCGTCGCGTGGTCCGTCGAGCGTTTCGTGCTGTCGGGGCTGGTTAACCAGAGCAGCGTCGCGCTGCTGATGGCCACGCTCGGCGTCGCGTACTTCCTCGACGGTTTCGGACAGACGCTGTTCGGCAGCGAGATCTATCGCCTCGACATCGGCATTCCGAAGGATCCGCTCATTCTCGCCGAGCGCTGGTTCGAGGGAGGTCTGCTGGTCAGCCGCGACGACGTCTTCGCGGCGTCCATCGCCGGCGCGCTCGTCGTCGCGCTCACGGTGTTCTTTCATTTTACTGCCGTGGGCCGCGCGTTACGCGGAGTCGCCGACGATCACCAGGCGGCGCAGTCCATCGGAATCCCGCTGGGCAGGATCTGGGTGATCGTCTGGTCGATCGCGGGCTTCGTCGCGCTGGTCGCCGGGATGATCTGGGGCAGCAAGCTCGGCGTGCAGTTCTCGCTGTCGCTCGTCGCGCTGAAGGCGTTCCCGGTGGTGATCCTCGGCGGCCTGACGTCTATTCCGGGAGCGATCGTCGGTGGACTGATCATTGGTATGGGAGAGAAGCTCTCGGAGGTGTACCTGGGGCCGCTGCTGGGCGGCGGCATCGAGATCTGGTTCGCCTACGTGCTCGCGCTGCTGTTCCTGCTGGTGCGCCCGCAGGGACTGTTCGGCGAAAAGATCATCGACCGCGTCTGATCGACCACCCTCCGGGATGCCCGCATGATCTATCGCGAGAACGGCCAGTTCAGGACCAGCTACCTCGCCGATCAGCAGATGCTGCCGATCCGCCAGGACCGCGTGGCGATCGCGCTTCTGCTCTTCGTCGCCGCGGTGGTCGTGCCGCTGACCGCGAGCGAGTACCTGTTCAGCGCGATCCTCGTCCCCTTCCTGATCCTGTCGCTGGCCGCCCTCGGGCTGAACGTCCTCGTCGGCTACTGTGGGCAGATCTCACTGGGCACCGGCGCTTTCATGGCGATCGGCGCGTACGCGGCGTTCAACTTCCACACGCGCATCGACGGCCTGCCGCTAATCCTCTCGCTGCTGCTGGGCGGCGGCTGCGCCACAGTGTTCGGCGTTCTCTTCGGAATTCCATCGCTGCGCATCCGGGGCCTGTATCTCGCGGTGGCGACGCTGGCGGCGCAGTTCTTCGCCGACTGGGCGTTCCTGCGCATTTCATGGCTCACCAACCATTCGAGCTCCGGATCGGTGAGCGTCGGGCGCCTGGAACTGCTCGGCGTTGCAATCGACACCCCGGCGCGGCGCTACCTGTTGTGTCTGGCGTTCGTCGTCGCGTTCGCGGTGCTCGTGAAGAATCTCGTGCGCGGTGCGATCGGCCGCGAGTGGATGGCGATCCGCGACATGGATGTGGCCGCCGTGGTGATCGGGATACGTCCCACCTACGCGAAGCTCAGCGCCTTCGCCGTGAGCTCCTTCGTCGCCGGCGTCGCGGGGGCGTTGTGGGGCTTCGTGCATCTTGGCTCGTGGGAGCCGGCCGCATTCGGCATCGAGCGCTCGCTGCAGCTGCTGTTCATGGTCATCATCGGCGGACTCGGCTCGATCATGGGCGCGTTCTTCGGCGCGGCGTTCATCGTCGTCCTTCCGATCTTTCTCAGCCAGTTCCCGGCCTGGCTCGGCATACCGCTGTCGACCACCGCAGCCGCGCATCTCGAGGCAATGATCTTCGGGATGCTGATCGTCTTCTTCCTGATCGTCGAGCCGCACGGCCTGGCCCGCTTGTGGTCAACCGCCAGGGAGAAGCTTCGCCTGTGGCCGTTCCCGCACTGAAGGCCTCGGCCCCGCCTAGAACACGCTATCGACGTGCACACATCCCGAATGAGGAGACGACCTTGAAATTCAGATCCTTTGCGGCCTCGGCCGCGGTTTTCGCCGCTGCCGCGGCCACCACCCTTCCCGCCCCCGCCGTACACGCGCAACCCGCCGAGCAGTTCTTCCCGGTGCTCGTCTTCCGCACGGGGCCGTACGCGCCCAACGGCGCGCCGTGGGCGGACGGCTACATTGACTATCTCAAGCTCGTCAATGCGCGCGGCGGGATCAACGGCGTGAAGGTCGGCTTCGAGGAATGCGAAACGGCCTACGCCACCGACCGCGGCGTCGAGTGCTACGAGCGGCTCAAGGGCAAGAACGGCGGAGCGACCGTCTTTCAGCCGCTGTCGACGGGCATCACCTTCGCGCTTACCGAGAAGGCGCCGATCGACCGGATTCCGCTGATCACCGCCGGCTACGGGCTGAGCGAAGCGGCCGACGGCGGCGTCTTCGGCTGGAACTTTCCCATCACCGGCGTGCACTGGGCCTCAGCGGACATGCAGGTGCAGTACATCGCGCAGCGCGAAGGCGGCTTCGATCGCCTGAAGGGCAAGAAGATCACGCTCCTCTATCACGATAGCCCCTACGGCAAGGAGGCGATCCCGGTGCTCGAAGCGCGTGCAGGCATGCACGGCTTCCAGTTCAATGCGATTCCGGTGACCCACCCGGGCGTGGAGCAGAAGTCCGCGTGGCTGCAGATCCGGCAGAACCGCCCCGACTACGTTCTGCTGTGGGGCTGGGGCGTGATGAACCCGACGGCGCTGAAGGAAGCACAGGCCACCGGCTTCTCGCGCGAGAAGATCGTCGGGCACTGGCCGTCGGGCGGCGAGCCCGACATCGGCGACCTAGCCAACGCCGCGAAGGGATACAGCGCCGTCGTGCTGCAGCCGGCTGCCGCGCAGGGCTCGAAGGTCGTCGAGGAGATCCTCTCCGGGGTGCACGCGAAGGGCCTTGGAACCGGACCGCGGGAGTCGGTCGGCCAGATGCTCTACATGCGAGGCATCGTCTCGGCGATGCTCGGCGTCGAGGGCGTACGGCGGGCGCAGGAGCGCTTCGGCAAGGGCAAGGTCATGACCGGCGAGCAGGTGCGCTGGGGCCTGGAGAACCTCGCCCTCGACCAGGCGGCGCTCGACAGGCTCGGCTTCGCCGACGTCCTGCGCCCAATCCAGACGTCCTGCGTCGACCACATGGGCGGCGCCTGGGGCCGCGTGCAGACCTGGGACGGCGCGCGCTGGGTACCCAGCGGCACCTGGTTCCAGGCCGACGAGCAGCTGCTCAAGCCGATGATCCGCAGCGCTGCCGACAAGTACGCTGCGGCGAAGAAGATCGAGCGGCGCAGCGCCCAGGCGTGCCAGGACTGAACGCAACAGACGCCGGCGGGCGGGCGTGGCGACATCGTGCCGCCACACACTCGCCGGCGCGAGCGCGATGAGCAAATCGATCCTCACCGTCAACAACATCGAGGTGATCTACAACCGGGTCATCCTCGTCCTGAAGGGCGTCTCGCTGCAGGTGCCCGCGGGGCGGATCGTCGCGCTGCTGGGCGCGAACGGCGCCGGAAAGACGACCACCCTTCGCGCGATCAGCAATCTCCTCGCGAGCGAGCGCGGCGAGGTCACCAAGGGCGGCATCGAGCTGCGCGGCGAGCGCGTCGAGTCGCTGAATCCGTCCGAGCTCGTGCGCCGCGGCGTCGTCCAGGTGATGGAGGGCCGGCGCTGCTTCGCTCACCTGACAATCGAGGAGAACCTGCTGACCGGCGCCTACACGCGCACGGACGGCAAGGCGGCAATCGTTGAGACGCTCGAGAAGATCTACTCGTATTTTCCGCGCCTGAAGATGCGGCGTCGCTCGCAGGCGGCGTACACCTCCGGCGGCGAGCAGCAGATGTGCGCGATCGGCCGGGCGCTGATGTCGAAGCCTGCGATGGTGCTGCTCGACGAACCCTCGATGGGACTCGCCCCGCAGATCGTCGAGGAGGTCTTCGAGATCGTCCGCAACCTGAACGCGCGCGAAAACGTCGCTTTCCTACTGGCCGAGCAGAACGCGAACGTCGCGCTGCGGCATGCCGACCACGGATACGTGCTCGAGAACGGACGCATCGTGCTAGAGGGCGCGGCCCCCGCGCTGCTCGCAAACGACGACGTCAAGGAGTTCTACCTCGGCGCCACCGAGGGAAGCCGCCGCAGCTTCCGCGACGTCAAGAGCTATCGGCGCCGCAAGCGCTGGCTATCCTGAAGCCGGCGACCGCTCGAACTCCGGCCACGGCCACGCCCCGGAGAACATCCGCTCGAGCCAGAAGGTGGCGATCTGCGTCTTCACGTCGCTGAGGCGCCCGGCGCGCAGCTCGTCGACCAGCCAGCCGAAGGGAACGATCTCGATCTC
>JACDJB010002748.1_pt1 | contig 12211 bp, 27 predicted proteins | sample 7454121 | NCBI WGS metagenome assembly JACDJB01 (sample SAMN14253290, study PRJNA609438) | sludge metagenome | isolation source: sludge after 25d culture with pyrite | collected 2018-12-20 | reverse complement strand
TGTATTCCTGTTACCTGTATTCCTGTGACCTGTATTCCTGTGACCTGTATTCCAGTCACCTGCATTCCAGTCACCTGCATTCCAGTGACCTGTATTCCAGTCACCTGCATTCCAGTCACCTGCATTCATGTTACCTGCATTCCAGTCGCCTGTATTCCTGTGACCTGTATTCCTGTTACCTGTATTCATATATTCTCCTTTAAGTCATCACCAAAACCATATCCATAATTATTATGTCTGAATCTTTCAACACGCTCAATAACCTGCCTATCAGAATCATATCTGCCCTTTAACCTCACTATTTTGCGTTTGGCATCAGCCTTATCATATTTTGACTGTAACCATTGTTTAAACCCTAAAGTCTTAAACATCATCACAAAACCTAACAGTAAGGCTATTACGGCTGTTGGGTTATTTCCAAATAATTTATTCATTAAATTTTCTCTTCCCTTTTGTCGATCATACCTGAAAGTGTTTCCACTTTTTTCGCACAATACCCCTTAACTAGAAGGTACAGCTCATCTGTCAAAAAAGACCCTTCCACATAAAACTCATCATGAGTGATGGACGCCAAAACCTCTTTCAGCTTAAGTTGTGTAAATTGTGAAGAATCTGAATATAATGCTAACTCTAGGAGCCATGACTCATAACGTCTAACCATCCTTATATTCTTTAACATCTCTTCTAATTCTTTTTCTAGATTCTCATAAGCTTCCATCATTTTTCTCCTTTCAATTCATGTACAGTAATAACACAATCAGCGAAACCACGATTATCTAACTTTAAATCTTCGACCTTGAAAAAATTTTCACCATATTTAACTATGAAGTGAGGATTGCTTAAAGACGTATCAGCAGGAAATCTGCCAACTATCTCAAATCCAAGACCATTAGAATACGTCCCACCCGTTTCAAAATCATCTGACTCTAAGCAATCGTCGAATACAGATTTTAAATCATCAATATCAGTAAGAAGCCATCTCAGATTATCCAACTCATTATCTAACCATTCAATCTCTGTATCCAAAGTAAATTTCTGCTCATTCAGATTATCCAACTCATCCTCTTTGTCTTTAATTCTATTCTCAAAATCGTATCTAGTGTTATCATATAAACTCATTGTTTGACCGCCACTATACTAGACAAATGTTGTGACTCTTCTAGCCTGTCAAACCGTTCCTGTGAATCTAGCCTTTTTGTGTCTGGTTCATCTATTTTTTCATCTAAATATTTTGTTATTTCTTTTAATGTTTCTTCTATCTGTGTTTCTATGTCTGTTGTTTTCATTAGGTTTGCTCTCTTTTGTTGGTTGTACACTATTATAACATATCTATTTGGTTTTGTCAAGTCTTTCTATTTGGTTTAGAATTTCTTCCACATCATCATCGCTCAGACATCCTATAACGTCATCAGTTATCGGAGTGTCATAACATATATCGCCACTTTTCAACACCGCTAACTCCCACAACCCTTTCTCATTTCCATAGGAATATGGATGTCTTACTACGCTTGCTCCGTAACCATTCTTGAAGTCATAAAGTCTTTGTTGACCCCCATAAATAGACTTTTCCTCACACATCCTGTTTCGTATAAATCTTTTGAATATTTCCACTATTTCGTTTCCTCACCCTCTAGCATTAAATGACGTGCCAACTGATCCTCATCAACAACCCATTTATATTTAACCAAAACATTCAAACTCTTTAGCCTGTCTACATGCCAATAAACGCCTTGTCTAGTCATGTCTAGTATGTCTGCTATTTCAGGTATTGTGTGTCCTGATTCTAACATTCTGGCTATTTTTTCGGCTTGTTCGCCTATCATTCCATGTGCAATCATTAGTTGTCCTCTATAATAACTTTGGGCGTTGCTGTGACTTCTTCATAATATAAATCTATATTGAATCCGTATTTTCTCATATCGGTTTTTCTTGGCTCTAAGCGACAGCAATCTAAAACTGTTTTTAGTTGTGCTTCTGCACCTTCAAGTACTTCTCCGTCGTCTGTAATCAGTTTTGTTTTTGATAGTAACGCTGATTGGATTCTTGGTCGGTCAGGTTTTTTATATGATTTTGCTTGTTTTATTTTCATGAGACCGTAGGGTGTGTCGTATTGTAGGTCGGGTTGGTCGTATAGTTTTTGTATTAACGCAGATTCGACCATGTTGTTGTGTAGTTTGATTGTGTCTAGTAGTTGTTGTGTGTTTTGCCAGTTTTCTGCCAGTTCGTCTATGTCTAGTTCGTTGATGTTTTGTTTGTGTGGTTGGATTGTGTTGTAGATTTCTTTTTCTGCTTGTTGGTTTTCCATTAGGGTTTGCTCCTTTTTCTTTACTTATGTCCTGATATTTGATATAACTTATACTTGTTCACCCTCTGGGTAACGTGTCTCAATATCAACAATTGTTTCACCTATGTCTTTTGACGATTTCCCACAATCGACACATGCTATATTAGGTACAACATTTGCCCAAAAGTTGTAATCATCATAGGCGCTTCGTGTTGTGATGTTGCCGCAATTTTCGCATTGTAAATCAATTGTTAAGTCTCTTCTGTTTTGATTATATCTTTTTGTTACTTTCATTTTTTTTGCCCTTCACTGAAGTGTTCATTGAAATGAGTTAAGAAATATTGTTTTTTGCTCTTTAAATCGTTTGTTTGTTCAATTGAAGCCTCAATTTTTCTATCAAGTTTCTCTATAACTGATTCTTTTTCAAACCTGACTTCATCTTCACAATGGAGAATCTCATAGTCTTTGCTTGTTGAAGAATTTATGTAAGCAAACTTGATATCTGCTTCTGAATATTTGCATTCTAAATAAGCAACAATGATTGTTGGCATTACTTTGAAAGCTTCGAAACCAATTATGACCCCATGATGAGGTTCGTAGGTGTCGTATTTTTTGACTAAGATTTTGACTTTGTCGCCAACTTTGAATTGATCTATGCGTTTTGCTGTGCGCATGTCTATTTCTAGTTTTATTCCGTCTATTTCTACTATTTTTTTATTGTTTTCCATTATGGTTTGCTCCTTTGTTTGGTTATGTCTACCATTATAACACATGTCTTTGGTTTTGTCAAGTCTTTCTATTTGGTTTGTTTAAAAGACTCCACAGCAACATCAAAAACCCTACCAGCATAACCCAACAACTCATCCAACAACACAGAATCAACAGACACACCCTCGCCAGCTTCAAACTTTAAAGAATCCGCCTTAATTTTATCCAAACCCCTAAAACCAATATCCTCAATATCTTTAATAGTCAACGTCTCAAAAACATCAGATGCAGGGGTTTCCGATGATACTTTAAAATCTGTACTTCTCATAACTTTCTCTAAAATCATGGACATCCACACTTCTGTCGCTAACTCTACCGCTCCTTTGAATGTTTTAGTTCTGTTCAATAGTTCACCTGTATAGGGTTGAGAGGTTTCTGCAATTTCTTTTATTCCCTCTTCAAACATGGTCTGCCCATTTTTTCCGAACACATCTATAAATCTATCCATCTTATCTTTCACCATATTTTACTTACCCTTTTTTCTTTGTTTAAGCTCCCCGACTATCTTAACGACTTTTATTTCATCATCAGACCCCATTTTTATTTCATCAAACCATGATTCACCGTCAACAAGAAGAACAATCCCCTCAGCATCGACAAAACAATATTTGTCACCCTGCTTCAAAGTTGCACCACATAATTTACCGCCACGATAATGTGGGTTCACATAATCAAACCATATTTCCCCATCGTTTAACTTTAATTGAGTAAGGTCGCTAAACAATAAACTGTATTTTTTATTCAACTTCAAACGTATTTCTCCGTACGCCAAGTTTTCTACATTGTCAAACTCTGATATTCCGTCATATTCTAAAACATTATATTCTTTATCAACTAGAATATATGCAAAACCTTTAGGTTCTTTGTTGATTTTAACTACCGTCAAGTTTTTCTGAATGTCACTACAGCTACTTTTTTGAATCGCAATATGGTCATGGAATCTTGTCAACCCTTTGTAAGAAAATTCTTGCCCGTCAGATTTTATAATGCAATGATTTCCATATGTGCCAAAACTTGTATTGCCATTCTTATCTCGTGTAGGGGTATCAAACCATACCTTGCCGTCTACCTTATAGGCTGTTCCGTCAGGTTTTATAAAAGCATGTTTCGTATATTGACCGCAGGTGCCTTGATGGTATTCTATGGATACTTGTATAAGTTGTTTATTGTCGCCTATTTCTTTAATGGAATCGAACCATTCAACCCCTTGAATATTTAGGGGGTTGCCGTCATCCAGAATGATTTGGCTTCTTTCTACTTCAATCATTTCTTGGTTTACTAATTCTTGTTTTGTTGCTAAAATGTTTTTTGTCTCAATTTTCATTCTTCTACCCTCTATTTCTTGCCAAACCATCTACCCTTAACCTGACCATCCTTCAACACCTTAACAATCCTTGCAACAAAATGATAAGATCTACCAGTCAACTCAGCCATACGCCCATAAGAATAACCCTTCTCATGTAACTCCAAATACAGTTTATCTCTAGCACCCCTAAAACTTTGCGCCTGTGCCTGTGACGTTTTGGCTTTCTCATCTAACGCAAGAATCTCTGCACAAACATTCTCTAAATATGTTCCCATAGCCTAAAACTCATCTACAGGGGTGGCATCATCGAAGGTTGTTTGATTGTCTTTAATGATTTCAATGTTTTCTGGTTTATTAAAAATCACTATCTTCAATTCTGTTCTGACTTCACCTTCTGGAGTTAACCATGCTTTAGCCTCTGGAATGCCTTTCAAATACACTGTATCGCCCTGCTCTATTGTGTTTCCTAGTTCTGCTAGTTCACCCCATAGAGTGAAGGACACATAATTATAGAGGGCTTCTCCGTCACTGTTTTTTCCTCCATACGTTGAGATTGAGGCTGTATAATATTTTGTGCCTGAGTCTGTCTGCCCTACTCTTGGTTTGCCTGGTTTGCCTTTTAGGTGCCATGTGTTTTGTGTTTTATATTTTGTCATTATTTTTCCTTTGTTTTATTGTTGTTTATTTTGTCAAATAATTCTACGACAGCTATACGTCCATCATATTTTACTTCTATTTCACCTATCATTTTTTCTCCTTGTTGAATGCTGGACATAAACCCTTATAGTCGCACCAGCCACACAACTTAGACTGTGTAGGCACAGGTTCCTCTACTTTCAGTAGCTTTTGCGCAACGGCTGTCAACCATTGCCAATTATCTTCAACCGACTGTTCAGTAAATTCGTATCTATAATATTGTGCAGTATTCGCATAATTTAGAATACCTACACTAGCCCCTACTATATAGGCATATGTTAGGATTTGGGGTAGGTTGTATGATGCTTGATGCTGATTTTTGGGGTTTTTAGATATTTTATGGTCTATAACGATAGTCTCACCGCTAGTGTTTCTTGCCATTACGTCTATATATCCTATAAATGGTTTTCCTGCTAGTTTGGTTTCTACAAGTTTTTCACATGTTAAATCTCCGACATGTTGTTGTTCCAACATTTTTTGGGTTGCTATATAGCAGTCGATAATGTTTTCGTTGTCTGCTGGGTTGTCTTCTAATAGTTCATAGACTTGGTCGGTTTTCATGTTTTGGATTGTTTTAGTATTTAGGAGGGTTTCTATTCCGTCGTGTATCCATGTTCCATAGTCTGTTAGTGTTGTGTCTTTTTCTACATCTGGTTTTTCTATATAGTCGTACCACCATTTTTGGGTGCAGTTGTTGAATGTTTTTAGTGATGAGTAGGATAGGTGTTGGAGTGGTTCTCCTTGCCTGTTGGTGGCTTGTTCAAATAAAGTCATACAATCAGTTTTCTTCTAAAGGGTCTAAATCTTCTTCTTCAATCCATTCGGCTGTTTCGGAGTCTTTAATAACATAATATAATTGTGAAATTTCAAAAATGTCTCTTCTTAAACCTACATGATGAACTATTTTTATGTCACCTATTTTTCTTTTCACGATAATGCCTGACATGAAATCGCAGTAGGAATGTGGTTGAACTTTTTGACCTATACCATATTTCCATTCAGTAACATCATGTATGACTTGCATAAATTCTTTCCATTCGCCTATTAACGCATCGTGTCTGCCCCAGTTTCCTGAAACATCTGGTGTACCCATTTTGTCGGCTAACGCATCTATCTGTTTTATATAGTTTGTGCTCATTTAGAATGGTTCTCCGTTTAGAATTTCGCCTGCCATATAATCTGTAACATCATCAGCAACAGCCTTAGCTTTAACTGCTGTCAAGTCTTTAAATAAAACACCGTTAGTTAGTTCTTTGATTCGGTCTAGAATTTCTTGTTTATATTCTGGGTTGATTTCTATCAGGTCTTTAATTCGGTCTCGTTGTATCGCTATTTTGTTGTCTATAGCCTCCACTTTGGGTTTACCCTGTGTTTTAGGTTTGGTTTGTGGTTTAGCCTGTGATTTGGCTTTGGGGGTTTCTGTTTTGTCTTCTCCACGGTTATCTTGAGAGTCGGCATCTTTGTTATCGTCGATTAGAAATAAACCATTTAGAGCATATTTGCGTGCATATGATGAAGTTGCACCTGTTATCTGACCTGCACTCATTCCCGATAATGTTTCAGCCTCTCTCGCATACGCTGTGTTCTGCCATGTGTTGGTTCCGTCTCTTAGGGTTGCTGTGGCTTGAACATAGTTTTGTCCACTTTTTTCTATGATGTCATCTGAAATTATTAATGTTGCCCCATCTTTTAGGTAGGGTTTTACTGCATCTAGTATGTCTTCACATTTTCGGTAGCTATATTTTCCGAATTTGTTCCATTGGTTTTTGGGTGCTTCTAGGTTTTGTTGTATTGTGTGTAGTAGGTTTTCTGTTTTTTCTGTCATATTTCTGCTCCTTGATTAATATCCATTATTATAGCATAAAAATTATGTCCTGTCAAATATTATATATGTTACCATTCTTCATTCGTTTGCTTGCCTCTCAACGAGGTATTTAAAGACCTACCATTTTCACATCTTGTTGTTAGGGTACGTACTTGTTGCAATATGGATTCTTGTTGTCCTTGTGTTTCCATATAGTTTCTATATTGTGGTTCGCATTCTAGTAGGGCTTGGTCTTCTCTTTGTTGTGCTGTTTTTGCTGTACTGTTTTGTCTTGCTTTGGCTATGGCTAGTTTGTATTCTGTTTTTGCTTGGTATGCTTGCTTTGTGGTTTTGCTGTGCTGGTTGGTTGTTTCTGCTAGTTGTTGGTCTAGGCTGGCTAGGTTCTTCCATGTTGTGTTTTCTGTAATGTTTTTCATCTATCCTTCTCCTTTTTCTTGTTGTTGTAATATCATTTGTTGATGAAATTCAATATCGTCTTCTAGATACTCCATCAACGCATCACATGCCTCTAGCAGCCATACCCTACGTTCTTCTAACTCATTCATAACTTTGCCCTATATTCCCTAAATCTAGTATGACGACCATCAAAAATATAGTCGATACTGCCACAACCACCATGCCTATTCTTAGCAACATCAACCCTCACACAATCCCTAGGAATATCATCCTCTAATGATTCCTCAACACGATACATTAAAATAACAACATCAGCATCTTGTTCAATAGCTCCAGAGTCACGTAAATCAGATAACTTAGCTTTACCGCCAGTCCTATTTTCCAACTCCCTATTCAACTGAGATAAACAAACAACAGGAGTATCTAACTTCTTAGACAATAATTTCAACTGTCTAGAAATATCTGTTACCTCATCATATCTAGAAGTCTTACCCTTCAAACGAATCAACTGCAAATAATCAATAATAATGATAGGCTTAACACCACATGTTTCAGTAATCTGATGATAGGCGGCACGTATATTCGGAAAGTTTGTTGTCGGGTCGTCTTGTATAATCAAAGGATAATCTGCCAGTTCTCCTGTTACCTGATTTATTTTAATGAACATCGGATCATCCAGACCATGCTTATATGTTTCAGCTATTTCCTGTGCTTGTATCTCCACCTTTGTCGATATTAGCCTTTTAATCAATTCTCGTTTTTCCATCTCCAAACTAACAAACAACACTGGTTTTCCTGTTGCAGCAATGTTTGAGGCTATGTCTAGAATATATGATGTTTTTCCTACTCCTGGTCGTGAGTGTATTATGTAGAGTCTTGTGTCTACTAGTCCTTCTATCAGTGTGTCTAGTGATTGGTGTTGTGTTGGGTAGTGTTTGAGGTTGTTGTTTTCCCAGTCGTCATATATTTGGTAGATGATTTGTTCTGTTGTATAGGTTTTTTCTTCGCCTACATATTTTTCTGCTTCTTCTAGTAGTAGTGAGGTTGCTTCTATTTTTGCTGTTGTGTCGCCTGTTTGGGTTAGCAGCGTTGTGGCTTTGGTTAGTGTCAGGTCAGCTTGTTTGTGTTTTAGTTGTATGCAGTATTGTGTGGCGTTTTTGGATTGTGAAACATTGTTTTGTATCTTTATTAAATATTTGGTCTTGTTTTCTTGTATGCCTTGTTTTTGCAGATAGTTTTGTAGGAGTGTTGTGTCTACTGGACGGTTTTGTTCTGTGGAGTCTATACAGAATTGTGCACACATTTTTAGTATCGGGTTGGTGAACCATTCGGGTTGTATGTTGGTGGCTGTTATAGCTTCGTTGATGGTGGCTGGTTTTAGTAGCCATGCGCCTATGATTGCTTCTTCTAGCGTGTTTGTTTTGTCCATATGTTTTGCTCCGAAGATACATTATAGCATATTAGTGTCTGTTTTGTCAGATTATCTTCAATAATACTTGTGTTTGTAAGGCTTTTATGATATAATAAAGATAGGATTTGAGGGAGAAAATAGGGCTATGAAAAGCCAAGACTTTACAGGCAAAAAAGATATTATAATTAGAAAACATCTACTAAAAAATCTGACTTCTGCACAAATACAACTCCTATGTGACGGACAATTCGATCGATTCGCAGATACTGTTGATAGTGTTATCCAGAAAAGGGCTTTGAAATCCAAACGCAAAGGACAGGTCAAGGTCATTCATGCTAATAAAGAAAAACCATCTCCTCTATCTAAAGGTGAAAGGGCTGCTCTTGCAGAAAAGAAAGCAAAGAAACGTCAGTTGCGTAGGGCTTTGGTTGAATCTATGACTGAGGCTTTAAAGAATTAGAAAAGCTTCTATCTTTATAGACAAACCTTTGGTTTTGCTACTATCCCCGAACCCTAGAGGTTCTCACGCCTTCGGCTAAATGTTTTCTGTCATGTTTTTCTGCTTAGGAATAGAAGACACAATATTCATAAACAACTTTAACGTTACACACATTAAGATTACTTATGTTAGTTACAGAGAGCAAGCTTTACAGAGGTTTCCTACTCTCGGAAACAAACCCATACGCACATAAAGAACAAATTGTTTTTCAAGAACGAAACAAAAAAGGAATTTCTTTCAGTTCAATAGGGTAAAGTCAACTCATTCCCCCCCCCTCTGAAAAAGTATATAACAATCAACATGTTACAACTCTCGCAGGGGAGGGAAACAAAAACTAAACAATACAGTCCAGTATTTATCTATGAATAATATTCGAAAAGAACATTTCTTTTCAGACAACGGGCTTTAAGACTTACTTCATTGGGAACGGGATATGGATACCCTATATTTTATTAATGTCTATGTTGCCTTCGTAACGGTTCCACCTTGAATGGAAGGTCTAAAATATTGGTATCTCGTAATGCAAGTAATCAGTCTGCTGCTAGACCGTCATTTAACTCCTGTGTCTGGGAGCTTCAACAATCCGAAGATTGTCTGAGACCTTATCCAGTCCTGGTGCAAATTACATAACTATGCGTTTTCTATTGGTAACATATCCGTTAAAACATGTTGCCTGACATATAAATTGACGATAATAAATCGTTGAAATAGACTATAGCACAAATTTTTTTGAAGTCAAGACTATTTGACAAACTATGATTTCTATGCTATGCTGATAATATATACTGGTGACGGTATGTATGTTGGTTGCTTCTTGTATAAAGGTTCCAAGCAGCCAACTCTTTTCTAAACAAGATGTGTTATAATATTTCAGATATGACACAAAAACAGATACTAGACTACAAATCGGGTACGTCAACAATTACGCTAGTGGAAATTCAATCAGCCAATCGGAAAGAAAACCCACAATATACTTTAAGAGAAGATTGCCAATGCTCAGTGCCTTGTGAAACCTATTTTAAAGACTCTACAGAGTTGCTTTTGTGGTGTAGAACAAATCAAGATAATATAATTTTGAAACGTCTCACGCACAACATAATAGACTATTTTGAAATGACGTGAGAAACAAACTTGAATTTGCCTTTAGTTAATTTTACCTTAGCTAATACATCGACAGGTAAACAAATATTCAAAGGCAAACAACGCCTAAACTTAACCCAAGATTCAATATATTGATGATAATCCATAAATGTTACCCTAGATTTCTGCAAAACATTAGACAAATATTCACGCTCTTGAGGGAAAGAATGATAGAAACCATATCTATACAACACAGAAGCCTGATGATTACCACACGTAAACTGGGTATCTAACCTAGCTAACGTGGATTCCTGCCATAGACTATTGGTTAAACACTGAGCAGCAACAGGACAGCCTAAGCAAACACTAGCGAGCTTCAACGAGACCTTCTTCTTCCTCGCTACCCTATCCTCTGAAATAGTTTCAGTGGTAAAAAAATCTTTAACATTAACATCAGGATTATTCAAACAAGCAGCCTGAGGAAGCCAAGAAGCCAACCATTTAACAACGGGTGCAGTATTAAAAAACTTTGTTTGGTCATAGATGTTCTCAAAATTATCGTCACTCATACGTTGTGGCTCCAGTTTATTGATTCTTGCAATATCTTTTCCAAGTTTTATGTCCAAACAATCCACCAATCATAAATACGTATCCTATATTTGTCTTTTCTATCATTCATGGGTTTCAAATAACCTGAAAACCCCAGAATGCCATCCCATTGGGGAGGCTCAAATTTAGAAGAATAAGCCAAATTATAGTAGCCAATAGTGTCTATCTTTCCATAGATACATCGGATAAGTCCCCAATAAGATATCTCACCATTGTTGTTATGGTCAGTGTTAAAAGTATTTAAGACACCTTCGCCTTCTACAGTCAAAAATTTTGTCACGCTATATATTCCATGTCTTTATTATCATAGCCTAACTCTGTTTTGAAAATGTTTTCTAAAACAACAATTCTATTCTTTAAAATAGTTTTCTCAGTCACGAACTTCTGTTGAACAACTACTAGCTCTTCTCTCAAAGCCCTCAAAACCTCTATGTTTGCTGAATAAACGTCCTCTCCCAAAAAATTATCCTTCCATTATCGACAACAATATATCTACTATCGTTGCTATATATAAAAGGTAGCATAGAATTAACAAACCTTAAAGTATATTGGTTACGAAACTGGTAAGGAGGCACGAAACCCTCGCCCTCATCAAATATTATACGTCCATCGAAAATTTGGTTTACCCTATATTTACGTCCGCCACTATCAGGTATTATGGGATATTGGCAAGGCATCAAATCAAGTACATAGTCTTGTTTCACAATCTTCAAATAATCTATATATATTTCTACCCCATTGAATGTGTGCCTGTTCTTGCATACACTTTTAATAAAATTTTGGCTATTAAACATATATGAAAACGGACGGTCAATATGTTGCTTCTGCTTAACCAACACACCATAATAAGGGGTAGACATACCAAAATATAGCATATTGTTTCGATTAAAAATATGTCCCACCGAACTACCATGTTGTGTCATCATGGTTTTGATAGACCATATATCATCTTTAGTTGTTTCATTTAACATATATTAAATCATATCAAAAAACTTTCAAAAAAACTTTCACACATGTTTTACCTGCGCGTATATCAACCAACCTATTATATGTTCTCTGGACGATACTTCCCATAAATCTCCGCATACGCTTCCGCACCAACACCCAACATTTCAGCCATTTCAGATAAACTATACCCCTCTACAATACCCTTACCGACCATAATCTCATAGACACGCACAATATGTTCCCTACATTCCGTCTGGGTCATACGCCTAATATTTTTTATAGAATTAATATGCGCCCACAAAACTTTAATATCGTATTGGTTATATTGTTTTGTTTCTTCACGAAAAACATGTGTCATATCTGAAACATACTTATCTCTATATTGACGT